>OLFV01002758.1_pt1 | contig 12411 bp, 11 predicted proteins | sample 1605551 | NCBI WGS metagenome assembly OLFV01 (sample SAMEA3888922, study PRJEB22519) | human gut metagenome | biome: human gut; feature: human-associated habitat; material: faeces | place: Denmark | collected 2011
TTGGTTTACAATTGCAAATTTACGATTATTTTCTCAAATTGCCATCATTTTCTCTCTTTTTTCTGGATAATTCTTTTAAAGTTAGCAGGTTTCAAGTACGGGCGAAAGCCCAAAAGTTCACAGAAGGGTGTGCTGGGTAATTTCAACCATACAGAAGGGCATATTGGATAATTTGAACCATACAGGTCGGAAAATTCTGCGAAATTTGCATGGGATGATCATCAGAAACACAGCAAATTACTTCCGAAATCTGCCAATTTGCGTTTGCTCAAGCAGAAAATTTGACAAAAAAATGGGAAAATATGCAAAAATCATGAAGAAAAACACAAAATCGATGTAAAAGAAAACGAAAAAACATGTGGGCAACATGCCCAAAACCTTGGAACGGAGGCAAAAAACAGGCTTTTTTGGCGGCCCAAATCGGGGGTGGGCAAAAATGGGCACCACACCTTTTTTGGCTAAAATCCATCTTTTATAAAAATCCGAAAAAACAGAAATTACTACCCTTTTTGAACAGTTATTACTACCAAAACTGCTGCCGTGCCGATTCATTTCAACATTTATATATAAACAACGAGAGAAAAGTGAGATAAAGTATTGATAATAAGGGGGAACGGATGGGATTTGCCCACATTTTTGTCCACATTTATAAGGATTGTTCCAATTGGGTGGCAAAACGGCAGAATGGCAAAATACCTCCCAATGTGTATAAAAACCTTTTATTTTCTTAACGGATTTAACAATAGTGCACGTCATAGAGGTGCACCGAGTATTCAAAAAAAAATGCCGAACTTTGCAATCGAAATCTAAACAACTCAAGTTTCGCAAGTGGTTTAAGTACGGGCTGAAGGCCCAAAAGCTCTTAGCCCAGGGCATCGCCCTGGGTACAATGACAATCAGAAAGGCGCCCTGTAAGGGCAAAAGCCTTATAAATTGTTAGGAGTTTTAAAGCTTTTGCCCTTACAGGGCGATAGGCTATCATCCGTAATAACCCAGGGCGCTGCCCTGGGCTAAGAGCTTCTGCCCCTTCAGGGCGTGAGGGGCAAAACTTGCGAAACTCCAGTGAACAACAAACACATGACCAAAGATGCAGAAATAGAACAAGTGCTTTCACTGCCCAATGAGGAATGGCAGAGGAAGAAGCTGAGATTACCTCTCTCTCAGAAGAAAGACGTTGAGAAACCTCAGAAGAGAAGAAGCAGAGAGCCCACTCTGCTAAAGGATTACAGACGATTCTGCCAGAGCGGATCTGACGTTCATGGGAGCGAAACAGAGATTCGTGGGAGCGAAACAGAGATTCGTGGGAACGAATGCAAAAAACATGGGAGCGAATGTGGCAATCGTCACATTCGCTCCCACGATCCCCTGTTTCGCTCAGAGAAATATCCTTTACTAAACTTCAGTCATTAACCATTAACCACGCAATGAATTACGGAATCAACAACGAAGAATCACCATAGCTCAGGAAACGAAAATCGTGAGCCAGAGCATAGTCGTACACTTTCTTCCAGTCGCCATGGAGGAAGGCACTGACGAGGAGGAGAAGAGTGCTCTGAGGCTGATGGAAATTGGTGATAAGCATCTTCACTATCTTGTACTGATAGCCGGGGGCAATGATGATCTGCGTGCTGGTGTGCAAAGCCTCCAGACCATTGCGGTCGAGATAGTCGATGATGGCCTGTATCGCCTGAGAAGGCTGAATGGCATTCACCAAACCGCCATCTGCCGACAACTCGTAAGGATCCCACTGGTTGACGTGAAGGTCGTCTTCTGTCGCCTCGGGATGAGAGAGCAGATGAACACCCATATAGTACAAGCTCTCGATGGTTCGCACACTCGTAGTACCCACAGCAATCACCTCGCAATGGTGCTGCAGGAGCTTCTCCAACGTATGACGGTGCACCACGATATACTCAGTGTGCATGCGGTGGCCCTCTATCTCAAGACTCTTCACCGGCTTGAAAGTACCAGCGCCCACATGAAGGGTAACCTCCTCACGCTCAATGCCATGGCGGTCGATGTCCTGCAACACGGCATCGGTGAAATGAAGTCCGGCAGTAGGAGCAGCCACACTGCCCTTTATCTTCGAGTAAACCGTCTGATAGGTAGTCTTGTCGCTCTCCTCGGTGGCACGGTTGAGATAAGGCGGAATAGGCAACTCGCCCACGGTCTCGAGGATCTCGGCAAAGGAGACCTGCGTGTTGTCCCAGTCGAAGTCTACCCAATAGTTGGTTCCACCACCCTTCGCCACCATAGAGGCAGCCTCCGAGCCTAAGGCGTCGCCACGGCGCATGGTGGCAGAGAGTGTAAGCTGATGCCCCTTGATCTCGAAGTCGCGCTTCAGACTGCCCTCCTTCCACTTCTTCAGGTTGCCTATCATGCAGAGCCATGAGCAATGTCCAGTCGTCTGGAACATAAGCTCATAGTCGGTAGGATCGGCTGGCTCCATGAGGAAGACCTCTATCAGGGCACCCGTCTCCTTGCGGAAATGCAGACGCGCCTGAATCACCTTGGTATTGTTGTAAACCATCAGTCCGCCCTTGGGCAGGTATTCAGGCAAATGGTAGAACACATCCTCGCCTACCTCACCATGACGGTAGAGAAGGAGTTTGGAATGGTCGCGCTGCGCCAAGGGGAACTTGGCAATGCGCTCATCAGGAAGGGGGTAATTGTAATCGGTAATTTTTATATGTTTTGTATCCATTATGATTGAATTTTAATGTTACACTCCTCCAGCCATGACTATCGCCCGCAAGAAGGCATAGACCAGGGTGAAAGCCAGGATGCAGAGTATCTTGTCGATATCGTCGTGGTCGTAACCCGTGGGGGTGTACTGGTCGGAGATATATGTGATGTGGGGTGACACCTTGTAATACAGTTTCAGATAACCTATGTAGCACACGACACCGATGACAGCACCCACGAGGAGTCCGCAGAGAATGTCGGAGGGATAGTGCATGCCGAGATACAGACGTGTCCAGCAGTTGAGCAGCGACCACGAGAAGAGGGCGATGGCGAGGCGCTTGCCACGCATGAGGAGCGAGAAGAACATCGCTATCGACATGGTGTTGGCTGCATGAGCCGAGAAGAAGCTGTAGCCACTGCCACGAAGGTTGCCCACCACCTGAATGGAGTATTTCAGGACGGGGTCGTTGTTGGGGCGCCATCGTTCCACCAAGGGTTTTACCACGCCATCGGTGATACCCTCGGAAAGAGCCACACAGACGAGTGCTCCCATTACCGCCAGACCAATCTGCGCCATCGTCTCATTGTTGCGCACAATGATGTAGAAGAGGGTGAGATAAAGCGGTATCCAGGTGAGCCCCGACGTAAGGACGAGCGCTAACTGGTCGATGAACAGATTGTCGCTTCCATTGAAGAAGTGGAGCACCTCGAGATCGGTGAGAAGACATGAGACAAACATCATATTTCCTCCAGTTGTTTGGTTTCTATCCATCCATCTCTTCCATCTGCCAGGTGGATGCCACGCCAGCCATCCATAGAGCGGTCGGTGATGTCGACACGCGTTCCCTCATGAATGACGAACTGGTCGGCGCTCTGTCGGGAAGGAGTCTTCTTGACATTGACCGTAGGAGCCACGATGATGGCGCCCGTGCGATTGACGAGTATCTGTTTCTGCTGATAGGCAAAGAGAGAACTCAAGAGGAAGACGACAAAGAAGAGGATGCCGCCGAAGAAGCCGACCTTGCGCAACAGCAACTGGGGCGCGAAGAGATAGACCAGCACCAATACCAAGGCAAGGATGATGGACAGGATGCCCGTCTTGGCCCAGTTGTCGACACTGGTGAAGTTGACCAGCGCCTTGTACCAGGTAACGAAGAACATCTCGCTGACAGGAGTGATCTTGTCGATGGTCTTGCTGCGAGCAAACTGCAGGTTGAAGTTGATGTCCTCGTCGCCGGGCGACAGCAGATGGGCACGTTCGTAAGCCAGGACAGCCTTGGTGATGTTGTCGGTGCGATAATAGGCATTGCCGAGGTTGTAGTAGACCTCGGGCGAAACACCGTTCTTGAGCAGGTCCTCATAGTCCTTGATGGCCTGCTGATAGTTGCCCTTGGTGTACTCGGTGTCGGCGTTCTGCTTGGTGACAGCAGAGGCAGAGAGGCTGAAGCCCATGAAGATGAGCAGCAGCACCACACCGAAGGTATAGTCGCCCTGACGGGCAGAAGTCTTCTTGCCCTGCTTGCGGGCAGCCTTGATGGCATTCTCTATTTCCATAATAGCAGTCATGGCTGACTCGAAAGTCTTGTTCATATTGCCGGCAGGGTCGCCAGGAGCATAGCGCTCAAACTCACACTCGTCGAGAGCCTGGGTAAACTTCTCTATGGTGTCGGCATCAACGGAGTGAGCCAACAGCTTATCCTGAATATTCTCGCGCGAGAGCTGTTCGACAGGCATATTGAGCTTGTAGCTGACGTAGCCCCACAAGGCTCTGAGCACCTCGTCGTAGAACTCGCCCTGCTTGCGGGCCATCATCAGGGTGCGTGCCTTCTTGAGTCGCTTGGTGGCTATCTTGTTGGCCTTGTTGGAACGCATCTTCACGATATCGGCATTCTCGATGGCACGGCGGCGGAAGGCGATGAGCAGACCGATGAAGGCGATGAGAGGCACCATCAGACTCGTCCAATAACCAAAGCTGCCATAGAACATATCGTCGATGTCGTAAAGCTTGCTCTTGCCCAACTTCAGGGCATGAATGTCCTTGTCGGCATTGCTGTAGTTGGCCGATGACGAACCGTCTGAGCCGTCGCCCTGCTCCACGGTGAGGGTGAAGGGCTGGGTCTTGATGGTGCGGTAGGCATTGGTCTTGGTGTCGTAGTAGGTGAACTCTACCGATGGAATGGTGTACTTGCCCTGGTTGCGCGGAACAGCGAGGAAGTCGTAAACCATGTTGCCCTCCACACCGTTCTGGGTGAGCTTGGTCTTGTCGGTAATCTTGGCGTCATACTGGTCGAAGTCTTTCGGCAGGTTGAGCACAGGCTGCTTGAGGAGTTTCAGGTTTCCGATGCCTCCCACTACCACACGGATGTTGATGGGATCGCCAGCCTTCACGTCGTTCTTGTCGAGCGTGGCAGAGATATTGAAGCGGCCTACTCCACCCGAGAAGTTGGCAGGACGTGCAGGCAGCGGGTCCACCTGAATGGTAATGCCAGGCGCCTTGATAGACTTATGCACCTCCACATAACCCGAGCCGCCATTGAAGAAAGCCTCGATGGGGTCGACATTGCGGTTCTGCTGAACCACGATACCCTTGAAGGTGATGGAAGGAATCTCGAGCTTGCCCGTCATCTGAGGATACATGACGTACTGACTCCAGGTGACACAACGGTAAGGACGGCCGTTGATGACCTCAGTGTGAAGCACTTTCTGCTGTGGCTGTGGCACCTCCTGAGAGTGGAAGCCCTTCAGATCGGGCATCTTGCCGTCGAGCTGGGTAAGGTCTACCTGTGTATAGACCTTATAGGTAAGGAGCACAGGCTCCTGCTCGTGCACACGCTTCTTGTTGGCAGTGACCTTGATGAAGAGGTCGTTGCCCGAGATGGCAGAACCCGCCTGACGCATGCGAGGCTCATCAGCATCATCGTTGTGCATTCTGGGTGCTCCGCCAGAGTTGTGAGCATGGCCCGAGACGGTGATCTTGACAGGATGGGCTGCGAGCTTCTTGCCATAAACCAGTGCATGCGAGGTACCGATGGTGTAAGTTCCAGCCTTGCCTGCATAGAGCGTGTAGGTGATGGTGAAAGAGGAAGAAGAGCTGGTGTGGCCGTTGACCACCTGATAGCTCGACTGCGAAGAGGTGTAGGGTCCGGCTATCACCTCCAGTCCATCGGGCACATTGCCCATACGGAACTCCTCCACTTCACGGGCGTTGACCGTATAGGCTACCCTGAAGTTCTCGCCAGCAGCAACATGTGTTGGTGCAGATACCGCCACACGCTGCGCCTTGGCTTCCTCCGCCAGGCCCAGCATCACGAGTATCATCAATGTGTACCATTCTATTTGCTTCATAATGAAATGATGTTTGCTTATTGTTTTACCAGTTCTTGTCGTACTGCCTGCGTCGTGGCTGACTCATCGCCTTCTGCATCTTCTGCTTGGTGGCCTTCTCCTGCTGCACGGCTGCATTGAGCAACTGCTCGGCATTGTCACGGCTCATCTTGTCCTGCTCGGGCTTCTGTGACTGGTTGTTCTTATCTTTGTTTTGATTATTTTTCTGTTTGTTCTGATCCTTGTTCTGATCCTTGTTCTGATCCTTATTCTTCTTGTTCTGCTTGTTCTTGTCCTTGTTGTTCTTGTCGTTGCCGCTCTTGTTCTTGTTTTGGTTCTGCCGGTTCTTCTGATTCTTCAGCTGATGCTTGCAGAGCGCCAGGTTGTAGCGGGTCTCGTTGTCCTGAGGATTGTTGCGCAGCGCCATCTTGTAACATTCTATTGCCTTAGCAAACTCCTGATGGTTCTGCATGATGACGCCCATGTTGTGGAAACTCTTGGCGCGGCGTATCTTGTTGGTGGTCTGCAAGTCGGCAGACTTGGCAAACTGCTGCATGGCGAGCGAGTCTTTCTGCTGCATCATGAGCGCACAGCCCAGGTTGTAGACCGCCTGTGGATTGTTGGCATTGCGGGCTATCGCCTTGCGATACTGCACCTCGGCAGCCGTCCATTTGCGTGCCCTGTACTGGCGGTTGCCCTGACGGATGAAGGTGCGGTCGTTCTGTGCCAGTGCTGCAACTGTACTGACGAGGAGCAGCCCCAACAGCAGGCACAGCCTGCGCAGTCGCAGGGCCGGTATGATATGATAAGTTAGATACATTTCGATTAATTTTTAATGTGTAAAGAACTTCACGTTGCGGAGAAGCGGATTTTTCACTTCGAGCATACAGATGTCGAGGATGAGCAGGAGGATGACCAGGATGCCTACAGCCTGGAACTGCTCGTCGTACTCGCTATAGATGACGGTGTCGGTCTCGCCCTTCTGCAACTTGGAGAGGTCGTCGTTGAGTGCCTGCTCCGCATCGCTGGTGTTGTCGACGTGAATATACTGTCCACTGCCAGCCTGAGCCAACTGTCGGCACATCTGCTCGTTGAGGGCAGTCATCACGGTGTTGCCCGTACGGTCTTTGAGATAAGAGCCGTCGCCCATAGGAATGGGGGCTCCCTTGGTGCTTCCTATTCCCAGAATGAAGACATTGATGCCTTTATTCTTGGCTGCCTTGACAGCATCCTCGGCTCCCGGCTCATGGTTCTCGCCATCGGTAATGACGATGATGGCGCGTCCCACATGGTCTTGCTGGGTGAAGCTCTTGGTGGCCAGGTCGATGGCTGCAGCAAAGTTGGTGCCCTGGGTCTGGATGAGAGCTGGTGTTGTGTTCTGCAGGAACATCTTGGCAGACACGTAGTCGCTGGTGATAGGCAACTGCACGAAGGCATCGCCGGCAAAGACGATGAGACCTATCTTGTCGTTGGTGAACTTGTCGACCAGGTTCTCCACCAGCATCTTGCTCTTGTCGAGTCGCGAAGGCGCCACATCCTCTGCCAACATCGAGTTGGAGATGTCGAGACAGATGATGGTCTCAATGCCCTGACGCTTGTCGTGAGAAATCTTGCTGCCCATCTGTGGACGCGCCACCATGAGGATGAGCAGGGCCAAGGCTGCAAGCAGCAAGCCGAACTTCACCGTGGGGCGATAAGATGACACATTGGGCATAAGGGCTTTCAACAGCTCTGGGTCGCCAAACTTTCGGAGCTTGGCCCTTCTCCTTCGCCATCCTATGAACCTCACCAGTACGAGTACCGGCAACATCCACAGCAGCCACAAATATATTGGATCTTCAAATCTTAGCATATTCATTTGATATTAATTGAACTTCGGCTCGTCTCTTCCCTATGGGATTCTTCTGAACCAGGTGATGCGAAGCAATATCTCTGCGAGCAGTACCAACAGGGCTGCAAGGGCAAAAGGCTGATAAGCCTCGTAGCGCTTGGCGAAATGGGTGACATTCATCTTCGTCTTCTCCAACTTGTCGATATCGTGGTAGATGCGCTTCAGCTCGGCGTTGTTGGTGGCGCGATAGAAGTTGCCATCAGTGGTACGGGCAATGTCCCTGAGTGTCTCGGTGTCTATCTCCACAGGCATGTTGACGTACTGAACGCCAGCCGCTGTGGGCATAGGGTAAGGAGCCACCTTGTTGGTTCCCACACCGATGGTGTAGACTCTGATGCCAAAGCTCTTGGCTATCTCGGCGGCCGTCATAGGCGAAATGTCACCGGTGTTGTTGCTGCCGTCGGTCAGGAGGATGACCACCTTGCTCTTGGACTTGGAGTCCTTCAGTCGGCTGACAGCATTGGCGAGACCCATACCCACCGCCGTTCCGTCGTCGATGAGTCCACGGGCAGTAATGTCGGTACGGGTATCCTGCAACAGTCGCAACAGACTGGCGTGGTCGGTGGTCATAGGACACTGGGTGAAGGCCTCACCAGCGAAGATAGTAAGACCGATGTTGTCGTTGGGACGGCCTGAGATAAACTCGTGAGCCACATCCTTGGCAGCCTCCATACGATTGGGTTTCAAGTCTTCTGCCAACATAGAGGTAGAGACGTCCATCGCCATCATGATGTCGATGCCCTCCACCGTCTTGTTGTCCCAGGAGTTGTGGGTCTGCGGACGAGCCATCGCACAGGCGATGAGCACGAAGCACAGACATCTGAGCATCATGGGCAGATGGACAAGGCGCTGGCGCAGGCTCTTGGGAGCATAGGCAAACTGCCGGGTGTCGCTCAGCCTCATGGTAGGCTCGTTCTTCTTCCTGTACAGGAAATACCATAATATATAAGGTATCAGCAACAGGAGCAACAGAAAATATGCTTTACTTGCAAATTCCATGTTTTTATAATATTATTCTTTTTTATTCTATACTCCTACATCAGCAGCATGCAGGCACCATAGATCACGTAAGCGGTGATGGCTGCCATGACAATCGCTCCACCCCAGAGCAAAGCCTTGATGAGCTTGCGCTGACTGCGCGTCTTGCGATCCTGGTCGGTAAGCTCGGGAGCTACCTTCTCCTCGACGGTCTGCTCGTTGGTCTTCGTCTGGTCGATGAAGTTGATGGCATTGACCAGATTGGCGTCATTCTCGCCAAGGAAGGTCTCGTACTTGGCAAACTTCACGAGGTCGGCTGTACGGAAGAGCTGTTTCAACTCGTCTATCATCTTCTGGTCGCCAGCCGACTGCAGATGCTCTATAATCTCGCCGCTGGTCATCTCCATGGCACGGAAGCCAAAGCGCTGCTCTATGTACTCGCGCAGCGTGGTGGTGAGGCGGGTGTAGTATTCCTTCTGGGTCTCCTGCGACTCGGTGTGCTGCTGCTTGATGACATTGATCTCGCTGAGCGCCTTCTCGTGGGCTGGCACACGCTTCACGATGCGCATACGAATCACGATAGGTTTGTTCTGACGGAGGCGCTGCCAGAGCCACAGCATGACACCGAAGAGTAAGAGTACCAGAATGCTGAGCCAGAACAGAGGACTCCACTCACTCCATAGGAAGGGATTGTCCTGTACATCCTTGGGGGGATAGTACTGGTTGGGATGAACCGTATCCACAGGCACCGTGAGCACCTTGAGCGCCAACGGGTTGCCCTGACAGGTCTTGCCGTTGACCTTGACCTGAAGGGCTGGTACAGCGTAGACCTTCTCGTCGAAAGAGGTGAGCGTATAGTCGCGGCTTATCTGTAGCCTGCCGCCGTCGAGCTCGGCGGTGTCGGCATCGCTCTGCTCCACCACCTCGATGCCCGGAATGAGCATCTGTGACGGCTTGAACGAAGGCAGCACCACCTTGGCACCCTTGGCAGCGGTGACCTTGAGATGAAGCTTCGTCTGCTCGCCTATCAGGATCTGCAGAGAGTCGAGCTTCTGCACCACCTCCTGGGCTGCCGACCCTAATGGCAACAGCATCAGGAAGGCAAGCATCATGATGATAATATTCTTCTGTTTCGTCATTTTTCTTTTCCCTATTGTTTTACTTCTCCGCTTTTCAGCCCCGCTGCATGAACAGGTTGAGGAGAGCACGTGAGAAGTCTTCGTTGGTGGCGACAGCCGTCCAGTCGACCTTGCTCTTGGCAAAGGTTTCGCGCAACAGCTGCTCGCGCATCATCCAGTGGCGCGTATGCGCCTGACGCAGTTTCTTGGAACTGGTGTCAATATACATCTCGTGACCTGTCTCAGCATCGCACACCTTGAGGAGTCCGATGTCGGGCAACGCCTTGGCACGTGGATCGTACACCTGAATGGCTGCCACATCGTGCTTCTGATTGGCAATCTGAAGGGGATGCAGAAAGTCCTTGTCATCGAAGAAGTCGCTGATGACGAAGGCTGTGCAATGGCGCTTCATCACCCGTGTGAAGTACTCCAAAGCCACACCGATGTCGGTGCGCTGGCTCTGAGGATGAAAATCGAGCATCTCGCGGATGATGTAGAGAATGTGCTTGCGGCCCTTCTTGGGCGGGATGTATTTCTCTATTCGGTCGGAGAAGAAGATGACACCTATCTTATCGTTGTTCTGAATGGCACTGAAGGCCAAGGTGGCTGCAATCTCGGTAGCCATGTCGCGCTTCATCTGCCGTGTGGTACCGAAGTCGAGCGAGCCACTTACGTCGACCAACAGCATCACGGTAAGCTCGCGCTCCTCCTCGAACACCTTGACAAAGGGACGATGGAAACGGGCGGTCACATTCCAGTCGATGTCTCTCACGTCGTCGCCATACTGGTACTCCCTCACCTCGGCGAAGGCCATACCCCTGCCCTTGAAGGCCGAGTGATACTGGCCTGCAAAGACATTCTGGCTGAGACCGCGAGTCTTGATCTCGATCTTGCGTACTTTCTTTAAGATATCTTGTGTGTCCATTTATTACTTATTCCTCAAAATCAAGGTACTTCCACCTTATTAATTATGCGGCTCACGATTTCCTCGCTGGTCACATTGGAAGCCTCTGCCTCGTAGGAGAGTCCCACACGATGGCGGAGCACGTCGTGAGCCACGGCACGCACATCCTCAGGAATCACATAGCCGCGGTGCTTGATGAAAGCATAAGCCCTGGCTGCCTTGGCAAGAGAGATGCTGGCACGTGGACTGCCGCCAAAGGTAATCATATCCTTGATGTCGGACAGACCGTAACGCTCGGGATAACGGGTGGCGAAGACGATGTCGGCAATGTACTGCTCTATCTTCTCGTCGATGTAAACCTCGCCCACTATCTGGCGAGCCTTCAGTATCTCGTCGGCTGTGGTGACGGGATGTACCTCGGGCAGACCTCCGGCGATGTTTTCACGGATGATGAGTTTCTCTTCCTCGAGTGTAGGATAGTCGATGATGACCTTGAGCAGAAAACGGTCCACCTGTGCCTCGGGCAACTGATAGGTTCCCTCCTGCTCTATTGGGTTCTGCGTAGCCATTACAAGGAACGGACTGGGCAGTCGGAAGGTCTCGTCGCCGATGGTGACCTGATGCTCCTGCATCGCCTCGAGCAGCGCACTCTGCACCTTGGCAGGAGCACGGTTGATCTCATCTGCCAATACGAAGTTGGCAAACACTGGACCCTTCTTCACATGGAAGGTCTCGTCCTTCTGAGAATAGATCTGTGTACCCACCACGTCGGCAGGCAACAGGTCGGGAGTAAACTGAATGCGGCTGAAGTCAGCGCTGATAAGCTGAGAGAGGGTCTTGATGGCCAAGGTCTTTGCCAGACCTGGTACGCCTTCGAGCAGGATGTGGCCATCGCTCAGAAGACCTATTAGGAGACAGTCTACAAGATGTTTCTGTCCTACAATCACTTTGTTCATGCCCATCACCAGATTGGTGACAAACTGGCTTTGTTGTTCTATCCGGATGTTGAGCTCGCGGATGTCAATAGATTCTGCCATAATACTATGCTGTTTTTGTTGTATATTCCATTAGTCGGTTTACCTGTTTCCTTGCGCCAGCAGGTACTGCAGAAAGCCCTTGCGACGCAAAATCGAACGCAAAAGTAAACATTTAGGGAGAAAAAAACGAATATCACACTCTAAATAATATTAAAAATGGCACTTATTTCCTTTATTTAAGAAACTTTCAATATAAAAAAGCACAAAGGCTTTTGAATTAAAAAAGATTTTATCTATCTTTGCATAAGATAAACTGCACCTCAGCAAAATATTCAAGTAAACTTGACTAAGGTTTGCAAAGTAAACAAGCAGCACGCCCTGAACCAACGGTCACTGGCGCGTACCGGAATTGAAAATCGCTGGCCGAAGGGGAAAGCAAAGGTAAAGGGCAGAAGCTCATAGCCCAGGGCAATGGATACAAGCAGCACGCCCTGAAAGGGCAGAAGCTCTTAGCCCAGGGCAACGCCCTGGGTA
>OLFV01002762.1_pt1 | contig 12402 bp, 18 predicted proteins | sample 1605551 | NCBI WGS metagenome assembly OLFV01 (sample SAMEA3888922, study PRJEB22519) | human gut metagenome | biome: human gut; feature: human-associated habitat; material: faeces | place: Denmark | collected 2011
CGAGTAATAAAAAGAATTTATTAGTAGATACTTCAGAGACTACACGCACACTAAAAAATAAATTTAATTATTTAGAAAAACACCATATAAAAAGCGTATCTAAAGGTGGAAAAAATGAAAAGGGGAATTATGCGTATATTTGTCCCAATTGTCATGAATTAGTACATAGAGGTGAAATAATATTAGAAGGTAGATTTGGATCTACCAAAGGAACTATACTTGTTTGAAGATATAAAAATGAAAAATCAATAACACGGTATATTAGATCCCGATGTTTTTATTAAGTAAATTATGCTTTATATTTAGCAATTTAAAAATATATTCATTACATTTTTATTAAACAAATCTTTTAATGTGCAAATTTCTTCATAAATTTCTTTATGAATACAAAATGAATGTTCTAAAACTTTATGAATATACGTACTGTCAAATTCACTTTTGTTAAAAATATATTTGGTTGTATAAACTTCTTCATCACAAATAGGACATTTATAAAAACCCTTCATAGGATATGAACGATAATTTTTAAATATATTATAATACTTATATTGTGTAACAATTTTTTCCAAAGTATCAAAAAATCCAAAAATTTCTCTTATCCATTTAATTTCATTTTTAGTTAATAATTTTAAATTTCCAGATTGTGAAGAATCAGTATAAAGAATTTCGCTTATTTTTCTTTTAACATTTAAAAAGTCATAATTTTGTTTTGTTAATTCTGTTATTTGTTTATTTAAATCTACTATCTGTTTGTTATTTTTTCTTATAATCCAATTTATATATATTTTTGTTGCTGCATCTTTATTAATAAAAGTATCATCAAAGTACATTATCGCATATGGATTGCATTTATGAATAATGTTGATTTTACAGGGCTCGCAGCAGTTGCTGCGGGCTCTTGAATTGTACGATTTGTTTCAATTTAATGTTTTTTATAAAAAATTTCATTATTGATTTTAGTTAATATGCCCGCTTTGTATATAATTTCATTGTTTTCATTAATATAAAGATTTATAATTGCCATTTGAGTTATTTTCCTTTTTTAATTTAGATTTATGTGATTAAAAGAATTTAATAAAAATTCAAAATTATTTTCATTTGAAATGGAAAGAAATTTTAACATATTTTTTATTTTATTTAATTTGAAATCTCTTCCTTGTAATTTGTAACGTGTAACTTGTAATTTTCTTAGATTATTAAATTCATTTATTTTAATATAACAAAAATCATTAATATTTGTTAATTTTTCTTTATAAAAGCATTTTTTATTATCTTTTTGAGAATCAAATAATTCATAATGTTGTTTTCTATAAGGACAATTAAAAAAGCATTCTTCATTTATAAGTATTTCTAATTTATTTTTATCTAATTGGGAAATTAAATGATAATTTCTATTATCATCAACATGTAAGCAAACGCAATCAAATTTATTTTGGAGGGATTTATATCAAGACAAATTTCCTTTCATATTTTCATTTGTTGTTTTAATCATACTTGCTTTCTTTTTTAATTTTGGATAATATTTGTGTATATAATTAAATATTAAATCATGAGATATTATTACTCCATTTTTATTAAAATTCTCTAAATATTTTAATATTTCGTTTGTATTTTTATCATGTAGTATATTTTCGTTAACTATATTTGTTGTGCAATTTACATATACTGCAATATTTTTTTCATTATAAAAATTTATTTCTTCGATAATTTTGTCTTTTTGGAAATAATTAGGAACAATTCTTCCGGTTATTTCATAAATTGTTTATTGATCCATAGACAGAATATTTTTCATTTTTAAATATGTTGTTAAAATTTTGTTTAATAAAATTAAATATGTCGCCGTTTTGATAATTAAATACTGGCAAAGTGAAATTAATCATTTTTTATCCTTCAAATTAAGATTTAAATTATATGTTCTCAATATACTATTTTTATTGAGAAGTAAACTATTTTTATAAAATAAATTTGACCCATTTTTGATTTAAAATAAATAATTTTGTCAGCTGGAATAATACGTTTTAGATGCATCGTGTTCTAGTATATGACAAAGTTGTTTAAATTTGTTTAACACATAATTTGTAAGGAGATTAAAAATGGGTGAATTTGCATCAAAAGGTGTGGCAGGTACTGGTCTTGGTTTAGGTATCGCAGGAACTGCATTAGGTTTATTAAATGGTGGTGGAAATAATTGTTGTGGAAACAATGGTGGAATTTTAGGTAATCTTTTTGGTGGAAACAATTGTAATAATTGTTGCAACACTGAAACTAAAGAATCTGCTATGTTAAGACAACAAGTTGCTGCTCTTACAGCAGAAAGATATTCAGATAGAACTGCAACGGAAGCATTTAAAGAAGCTAACCGTCTTGGTGAAACAAAAGAAGCTGCAGATTTAAGACAACAAATCGCAACCCTCAACGCAGAACGTTATTCAGATAAAGTTGCAATTGATGCATACAAAGAAGCTGTTCTTTTAAGTAATAGAAATGATGAAAAAATGCAAGCTAACTTAAAAGAAGTATATGTTGCTTTAGCTGATCTTGATAAAAGAGAAGCAGTAAATCAAGCTAACATAGCTTGTATGTATGATAAGCTTAATACAAAGATTGACGGCGTTCATGGCGAACTTCTTGGTAACATTAAATGCCTTAGCGATAATACTGGATTCCGCTTAGATGCGTTGAAAACAGAAACAGCTCAAGCTATAGTTGCCCTTAAAACAGAAACAAATAGCTCAATTTCAGCTTTAAGAACAGAAACAGCTCAAGGCATAGCTCTTGAAGCCGAACGTAGACAATGTGGTGACACATCAATTCTTGAATACGTAAACGGCCATTTCGTTCCTGGAAAGCTTTCAATGCCATTAAGCTCAATTTGTCCTCCAGCAAAACCACTTTGCGATAGCACATCAACAAGTGGCACAACACCAACAGCTTAATCTTTAAAAACTACTTATTGGGGAGTTTAACTCCCCAATAATAAAAAAACCAAAAAGGAAAATTTGTTATGCTATTAATAAGTCAAAATAAAGTCCCACTAATCGCTTCTAAATACATTGAAACTACAATTATTCCAAAAGCCTCAGGATTAACAAAAGCTATGGCATGAGGTTCAATTTTTGTTGTAAATAATATGGTTAATACCTTTTTCAAAGAAGATAAAAATCTAAAATTACTCAAAATGTCTGGTATAATGCAAGATGATGGTCTAATTGATATTGATGCTGCTCATGAAACGTTAAAATTCATTATTCAACATGAACCAAAAATTGAAATCTTTGGATGAATAATGGATAGTGGAGATATTGAAAACCTCTATTCAATAGCAAAGGAAATGGTGTAAAATTATGAAAAACTTAATGATTATAGAAGACGATAAGGTTTTTCATATAGGTGACTCATTAGGCAAAAAATTAGATGATCTATTTCATAAATTTTTACATATGAAAGGCGAACTAAAAGATTATCTCACATATAAACACACATATGAAGAATCAGGAAAATCAAATAACGACATCAGAAATATGATGCTAGACGAATTAAAACATTATAAACACGCCCATATGGAATTCTTTAAATGCCTAAAAGAAAATGCAGAAGGCGATGAAGAAAAATCAATCATTAACTCAATTCCCGAATCTATAAAATAATGAATGAATGGATGATTTTTAATCATCCATTCATTCAATTTCTACTTTCTATTCGTACTTCCAAATCCACCGTTCGCCTCGAACTGTATCACCTAATAAATTATATTCAGCATCTGTAATTTCTTCAATGTCAGCATATGAAACAGGAACTAGTGCAAACTGAGCAATCTTTTCTCCGGGCTTTAATATTGTAACTTCTTTATCCTCTTTTCCTCTTGCCACCTTTGCAAGATGAATATGAATCTCACCTAAATAGTCTTCATCAATTAATTTTGCCATAATTGTAAGACCTTTCTTTGTAGAAACTCCACTTTTATCAATACCTAAAAGCATATATCCCTTAGGAATGCGAACTTTTATACCTGAAGGAATCAATACTGAATCCCCTAAAGATAATTTTATTTCTTCAAAATCTTCTGGAATATAAAAATCAATTCCACCAGAAAGTGGCGTTCCTCTAGTTGGAGATTTCACTTCTCTTACCTTTGTAAACTTTAAAGATTCTTGTTCTCACATAAAAATATAAACTCCTCTTTTTAATTATTAAAATAATTTTAAATCAAATAAAATTTTAATAAATTACATTTGAAATTTTTTCCTACATTCATCACATCTTTGACATAAATCAAAAAGTGATTTATCTTTATTAACATAAAAATGACCATTACAAAACTTATATTCAGAAATAAATGAATCTAAATCAAAATCAATTAAATCAGAATTGTGAACATACCCCCTACCCAACATTTCCTTTTTTAATTGCTCATGTCTTAAAACAATTAAAGTTGGTTCTAATAAACCATTCTCAATAAACTTAGTTAATTTCCTTTTTCTTCTTATAGAACCAACAAGCATATGTATCTCCACATGTTCTCCTAAAAGATGCTTCCTACACATTTTTGAGGGATCCAACATCCACATTCTCATTTTTTTTTCCTATTATAAAATAATTTAATGCATAAAACAATTATTTTTTAACCGTTTTATGCATGCATATTACTTTTTTAAATTTTCTTATCAATATCTATTAGTGTATTCAAATTACATTTATTAAGAAAATTTGCAAGTCTCTTTATAGATGCTTGATGACTTTCAAATTTCTTAAAATGAGCATTTTTATCAATTATATTACAATAAACATCTCTTTTATCTTTTAACTTCATTGATTTAAACTTCGTTAGAATGCTTACATAAAAATTATAAAATTGTGTATTCCAATGATTTTCGTCTTCTTTTAAATCTTCAATGCTTTCATTTGTTTCTCTATAAATAACTTCATCTGGAAGAGGACTATTTACCTTTTCCAATTCTCCTATAACTTTATATTCACAACATCTAGCTTTTGCATTATCGTAATCATCAGGAATAGATACGACATTTTTTGGATTAACTTTTACAATTACAACCCTATCATTGATACTTGAAGAATAATGTTCAAGATATGAAAATGCACAAAAATGTAATCCATTAGAACAAGTTCGATGCGAATCTTCACACACTTCATTTCTTCTCATTTTTACGATAGATCCAATTGAATTGTCAAATTTTCCAGAATATATATCTTTATAATCATTTCTAATCTTTTTATATGCAATAATATCCCCATCTTCATCAATCATAAATCCGCCAGATTTCATCGATGAAGCAATAAATTTACACAATTGCTCAAATACATGCTTAGATGGATTATCTCTAAGTTTCTTAAAAAACTTAATAAAGTGCTTAAATTCAACTCCAGCATTATAATGTCTAACAATTAATTTTGCTAATTCTTCATTTATAATTTCTCCATCAATCTTTACATTAATACAATCGCCATCTTTAAAAATTTCTACACCATCAAAAATGCTCAATTCCTTAATATAAGAAGCAACTTGAGTTTCATCATTTAATATATCAATAATTTTATCGTCGTCTAATTTATTTTTAATTGCATCTAAAATTTTATCATACTTTCGTTGATCTTTATTAATAATAAATCTTTCACCATTATGAAATAATACAATTGAATGCTCTCCAATATAATAAAGCATAAAATTCTCCTTCTTAAAATTTGTTTATAAAATCCAAAATATTATTTTTAACTATATCATTAATTTCAGTTGGTAATGAGCTATCATATACTCTAACATCGCAAAGCAAAATTATATTTTTATCACTTAAAATAAAATCCTTTTCCTTTTTAATTCTATTATAAAATTTATCATTTGTTAATATTTTTAATATTTCATTATCTAATCCAATGCTTTTAATTAAAATAGAAAAATAATAGCAAAAATTACTTAATATGTTTTGATTTGTTCTTGTTGCTTTAGCATAAATTTGATCTCTTTCATTTTGTAAATTTGCTAGTTTAAATATTTTAGAATTTCTATTTATTACTATATCACCTTTAAATTTTTTATTAAGGTCATTTATTATTCTATTATAGTTATAACTAACAGTATTAACAAATTTTGCATCACTATCTTTTTCAAAAAGTATATATTGTTTTAAATATTCATTGATGCCAATAGTATTATCATTAATAAAATCAATTACAAATTTCTTAAGATGTTCAATTTTAAAATGTTCTCCACTTATATTAAATTTTTCAATTTTATTTGCTATTTTATAATCAAGCACAACAAGGTTTTTATTTTTAAACAAACACATGTTTTGAATAATACTAATAACACTATCGCTAACAATTATATTATGAGATGGATCAAGATAAAATCTATTTTTATACTTATATACATAAATATAATTTGGTAATAATTCATTTATAGACAATCTTTTTTTACTTCCAAATATAATAGCATCTAATGTTGATCCTTTATTTTCATCATCAATATGTTCTTCTATTTCCCATTCCTTAAATTTTATCTTTGTTTTCTCAGAAAAACTTTCTAGTTCATTAATAAAATTATCATGTTTTACTCTTCTTGTTCTATGAGTAGCAATAAAAATAAAAGAGTTACGATAAGAACTCTTGATATTCTGCGTAATTTGCTTAACCGTTAAAAATTTATTAATAAAAACAAAATTATCAATAGGAGTTACAACTATATTACCGCTTTTAATAAATTTTGAAATATGAGGATATCTTCTATTTAATAAATTAACCATATTATCAATGGATAAAGCATTAATTTCAAATAAATGATTTTTTGAGAAACTACTATTAATACTTTTTGAATAACAAAAAATTTTTAAGTTCTTTAAATCTAAAATTTTTAATCGCTTTTCATAATTTTCTTTTAGAAAATTAATAAACATTTGAAATTTTTCATTTCCAATAATATTAATGAAAAAATCTGATCTAAAACATATATATTCAAATAATTCTACCGAATTTATCTTAAAAGAATTATTTTCATCTTTTGAAAAAATTAATGAAAAAATTTCATCAATTGCTAAATCAATTTTTTTATTAATATTCTGTATTGTCCTTTTTGTATACTCAATTTCTTCACGAGAAGCTGTTAAATCCAATTCTCCAATATCAAATTTTAATTCAATACTATCATTTGATTGCAAAATATAAAAAAATTTAGCTTTGATTGAATCCATTTTAATTGATGAATTTAAAATATCATATTCAATTTTATTATCAATTAAAGCAGATAATGATTCAGGATAATAAGAACTTCTTCTAGTAATATCTTTACAGAAGTTTAAATTTTTACCATGATATTTAATAGAATTAATTCCTTTATTTTTATTCCAAAAATTATTATCATTTACAATAATTGGTAATGGATTAAATCTTTTTAATTCACTATAAATTTTATCCTTAAACTCTTTAATATCAGCGTTTTTAATTGAAAATTCAATTTTTAATCCATTATGTTCTGTTGTTTCTATTTCATTTAATTTAGAAATTGATGGATATGATTCATTATCAATATATGCCAAATAAAAATATCTTTTTCCATTATATGTTGATGTAATATAAAACGAATCTGTATATGAAAATGGCGTTTTTGAACCTAAACCAAATGCACCAATATATTCATTCGAGTTTGATTTGGTAGATTCTCCATAACATGTATAAATACTATAAATTTCATTTTCTGAAAGACCTAAACCAAAATCTTCAATAGAAAATGTAGAAGTATTATTACTACTAAAAACATTATTTTTAATGTCTAAATTAATATTAAAAGGAATATTTACACCAGCAGCTTTATGTGAATCTGCACAATTACATGCCAATTCTCTGATAATTGAACCTATTTTATCAGAATATAGTTTATCAGATAAAATATTAAATAATTTAGGGTTATTACTAAAGGTGAATTTTGCACCATCAATATTAGATATCACATTATTTTCTTTTGAAATAATCATTTAAATCTTCCTTAAAAAAATTATGTTTCATTGACATTTTGATTAATATATCAATGAAACATAATTTTGTTAATATCAATTAAAAATTTAATTTGATAAATGATTAGATAAAACTTTTATTGTATTTTTTATTTTCTTTTCTGAATTTTTTAATAATTTTCCATATGCTATAGGATTTTGAGAAGCCGTTCCTATTTCATCTATCATGTTCATATATTCATTTGCTAAACATGCATCTCCGAGCATAGAAAGAATATTATATTTTTTATTAAATTCATCTTCTTTTACATTATCTAAACTAATTTTTATTTTTACATTTATGTCACTATTATTTACTTTTAATGTTGTTCCTTTTTCTATTTCTATATTCATTAATTCGTCCACCCAAATATTAAATATAACTTTTATTTTTATAATTGATATTTATACTGGGGACAAATTAGCTCTCTAACATATCAAAAAATTCTTCATATGAAATAATTTTTATTCCAAACTTTTTTGCATTTTTTAACTTAGATGATGTTCCATTTATATTTTCTGCTATAAGTATATCTGTTTTTTTCGAAACTCCGCTGTTTTCTCCGCCATTTTGCTCAATTAATCTTTCAATTTCATTTCGCTTTCTACCATCAGGAGAAGAACCAGTCATCGCAATAATTAAACCATTAAGTTTACCATTATTATTTGTAGAAAATGATAAACCATAACCTAATAATTTTTCATAAAGTTCTTTATATTTACCAATATTTTTCTTTAAAATTTCAATCGTCTTTTTCCCAAAACCATCAATTAAAATTAATTCATCAGGATCTATTGTAAAAAAATCATTCAGAATATCATACCCTGTTTTATCTAATTTTTGATTAAGATATTTAACTAATTTTTGCGCATTTTTAATTCCTAATCCAGATATTCCAAATGCAGCTATTAATTTTGAAGGTTCAACATTAATTAAACTATTTCTTATTTGCTCTAAAATAGTATTAGTTTTTTTTTCTTGAAATCCTTGTAAACTTAATATATATTCCTTATTTAATTCATATACATCTTCTATTTTAGACAAATTAAATTTTTCCAATGTAGTTGACGACAGCTCTTCAACACCTAAAACTCTTAAAAAATTTTCTATTTTGTTTAAAATTTGCGCAGGACATTCGGAATTTAAACAAATTAAATCAACTTGAGTATCAGTTCAAAAAAGTGTAGAACCACAACTAGGACACTTATTAGGAATTAAAATATCACTCATGATTTTTCTCTTAAAATTAAAAAATTTATTCTTCTAAAGCTGTCTTATCAAAACAATATTCACATAAACCTGAAATTTCATACTCTTTTAAACCCATAGACGAATATATTATGCCAGGCTTTGATTTTTCTTCATTAGTAGGCAGAGGAGCATACTCAAATGTTACATAAGGATGAATAAAAATATGATTTTTACATGATATACATATACCATCATCCTTAGCTTTACTACTTGTCATACCAAATATTTCATTTGAAAGTTCTGCTTTTAAATCTAGTAAAGATTTACTCATCTTCATATTCCTTATTCATTAAATTATTAAAACAACTCTGACATAATCCAAATAATTTAAATTCATTTTCATAATATTTTTTAGAATAAATAATACCAGAAATTTCTTTTTCATTATTAGAAATATCTTTTTTATTAAAAATGCATGGATGAATAACAAATTTACTTTTACACTTTACACATACTCCCTTACTTAGTGCATCTTCAATTGTCATATTATATGCAGCAACAGAAAAAAGTTCTTGAAATTCATTTAATGCATCTTCAAATTTTTTCATAGAAATCCTCTTTTTATTTTTATTTACAAAAAATAAAAAAAATAATTGAAGTTTTTTATATATTTTCTCTAATAACTTCTATTACTCGAGGAATAACATCACCAGAACGTATTATTTTTACTTTTGTACCTTTACAAATTTTATTATCCCTAATATATCCTGCATTATACCCTGTTGCTCTTCAAATATCAGCACCACTCAGATTAACAGGATTTTCTAATTCAATTACAGGACAAATTCTACCATGACGTGAAGTCTGCCATTTTACCTCTTTTACAATTCCAATTGCAAATTCATTCCCATATTTAAATGCGATTTTATTTTCTGGATATTTTATATTTTCACGTTTTGAATCTACAATTGCTAAAACTAAGCCATCACAATCAAATAAATTTAAAAAATTATTTTTTGTATCATCTAATTCTTTAATCAAATATTCAGCTGTTAAATCTTGAATTTTTTTAACTTTATATGTTGTTGCATTCTTGTCAAATAAAAATTTTAAAAAGGACATCTTTGCTTCTTCATTATCCATATTGCATTGATCACATTCTATTATTTCATAAAAAATAACATTAAGTAAATTTGCATTATCTAATGAATCAGTTCCAATAATACCAGATGCAGCATTTCTTCTATTTGCTTTACCTAAAGTTTTGTATATATCACCAAATAAAAGAATTTCTCCTCTTACAATAATATTTGGTGTATTTGTTTTTGTTTCTAATGGAACAAACATTCTAGCCTTATCTGTAATATCTTGTCCTTCTTCTCCATTTCCTCTTGTTGTTGCACTAAAAAACTTTCCGTTTTTATATTCACATATAATACTTAAACCATCATATTTAGGTGTTATAACAACTCGTTCATTTTTATCATATTTAGATGTTCATTTATCAATAAAATTCTTATCGTTTGGATCACCTTTTGCTTTTTTTAAAGATCCAATAATATACTTATGCTTAACTTTTTTTCCTTTAACTCTACAACCAATATTTTCCGAAAAATAATCATTATCAGAAAATTTATTACTAATATACGAATATATCATATCATATTCTGCATCAGTAATTAATGGTTCTCCACCTTCTGTATAATATGCTTCATCAAAAATATTAAGATTTCTGATTGATTCATCTTCATCTCATTCTCTAAATTTTGAAATATCTATCTTATCATTTTTATTTTCTTGCTCTTGTTCAAAAAAATCATCTAACATAAATCACCTAACTTTTCAAAAGGCAAAATATCTGTTCCATATGTAACACCAATATATTGAGGATCCTCAAATTCTCAATATATTTTAAAATATTCCTTATCTTTTTCAGGAAAAAAACCAATAATTCTCTTACTATATTTAGTCGATTTTAAATTTTTGTTCAAAATTTCATTCAATTTATCATATATAATTAAATAATTATTTGTAAATTTATTCAAATCAATCTTTATCATCATTAAAAGCCCTCACCTAAATTGCTTTCAATAAATTTTATTTTATGCTCTACAACGTTTTTTATTTCTATTAAATCTCTTATTCCAAATTTAATTTGTCTTTCATTTAAAGAAGAAGAAAAAAAATTATCTAAAATTATTTTATCGATATTTTGAAATCCCACGGAGCGATCAATTAGTAATAGCGGTTGGCTCTCAAGAAAATCAGAATCATCATCAATACATATAAATTTTTCAATACTTTGTCTTTTTAACCACTCTTCAATTTCAAATCCTCTTTTTCCAGATAAATTTTTCGTACACCAATCATCATGAAGAAAATTTAAAAAATCAACCCTATTCACTCTATTAAATTTATCTTTTATAAAATCGAAACCTAATGTTCTCCAAGATGAAGAAATAACAATCTTTAAATTATGCTTTACAACAATTTCTTTTATCAAATCTAAACAAAATATATCAATTTTAATATTATGATCAAAAAGCATAAACGTTCTGTGATTATTTACAACACCATCAAAATCCAAAAAAATGATTTTTTCCATCATTATTCCTTCCACAAATTATAAGGGTTTTTTGATAAATTATAATTTGAGTATTTTGAATTTGTTAATTCTTCTCCAATAAAATTAAATGGTTTTTTAATACTGTCAACACTATTAATATTATCAAATTCAATTTCTGCTATAACTAAACCTCTATTATCACCCAAAAACTCATCAAATTCCCATACATTACCTAAATCATCTTTATAAAGAAATCGATATTTTTCTATAAATGTAGAACACATTTCCTCCATAATTTCTTTTGCATCATTTACTGGTATCTCATATTCATATTCACTTCTACTTAACCCATGAGATTTCCCTTTTAATGTAACAAACGAAAATGATAAACCATCCGGAACAATATCAACTAATCTTATTCTAACAGTATTTGTAATTGTTGGAATATAACCTTGTCTAATATAATAATATGGCTGAAGAGTAAATAAGCTTTTATTTTCATTCCAATCTTTATAATCTACTAAAAACTTCTTTTCTATTTCTAAACTCATTTTATTACCTCTTCACTTTATTTCATATGATGGCTTATATTGTCTCAATTTTATATAAAAATATAAAATTGTTTATAAAGGTATAACCTTTAT
>OLFV01002765.1_pt1 | contig 12382 bp, 10 predicted proteins | sample 1605551 | NCBI WGS metagenome assembly OLFV01 (sample SAMEA3888922, study PRJEB22519) | human gut metagenome | biome: human gut; feature: human-associated habitat; material: faeces | place: Denmark | collected 2011
TTATTGCTTATTATCCGCACCCAAAAAGTTGCATTTATAAGTTGAACTCAAGTGTCATATCCTGACAGTTATGAGGCAATCTCAACAAAAGTAGACAGCTCTTTCGTAAAAGTGTCTACTATAATTGAGATTCTTGACCTTTCGGAAGATGTCTTCTCCGACATATCAAAAATAAGGGCAATCAAATCTGACATCAGCTCGGCACAGACAACTAAAGAAATCTACACCCCTACAGGGTTTTATGATTCTGCCCACAGTCTTGGAGAATACAAACGAGCCATTGAGGAAATTTCCTCCAACACAGAAAAATTGAATCAAGCCCAATCTAAATTAATCGAAAAAATCAAGAATATTAAGAACGTTGTTGCCAGTCTTGAAGACCAAAAGCAGTTCTGCAATTGGGTTGTAGAGCATAAATTTCGCTATTCTCAAGACAAAGATGGCAACAAGGCTACCGAAGATATGATCTTTTACTGCGATAAAAATTTCGAGAATTGTAGAGGATGGACAGTTGATCAATTTAAACGAATCTCATATTTTCTGAACGAATTAGTCGAAGCTAATTCCGACAATGAATTAATCGAGATTATAGGAAGCGCTGGTTATCTCTCAATGTATTGAGGAAATATTCGTCACTTACCTTTGCACGCATTATCACAACAATACATTCTATGTCTCAATTTGTGATTTTGAAAAAGCAGAGGATGGTGAACCTGCCACAAATTGCCACCGATTGGTCGCTCCAAACACCACAGAGTCTCCAATATGTCCTTTCCTTCTATTCCGGGTTGTGACTAACAAATTTTTCAACAAAAATTTGGAGATTGGTTGCGGAAGCATTACTTTTGCAACCCACATATCACGTATGTGTCTCGAAAAAACATTGGGGATGACCGGTTTTGACAGCGTGTAGAGGTGGTATGTAAGCATGCAGAGCGATGATGGCTATGCTCTATAATCTCAGACATCAACAATTTAACTGGCGAAAATAACTACGCTCTCGCTGCCTAACCGAAGCACAGTAAGTTAGCTTTATTTCTGCCACAGTGGCAGAAACGAGACATCACCCGATTGCCTTGCTCTGAGACGTTTCGATAAGGTGGTGCTAATAAAATCGGAGCTGGGACGGCTTGTTCTCCGGTAGCTGTCCGAGATTTTAGGAGATAAGCCTTGGGTTGGTAGTTTTGATCCTGCCCACGGTCGAAAACCAAGTCAAAACTAAGCATGTAGAAAGCATATTGGTTCCACGTTTGGACGAGAGTTCGAATCTCTCCATCTCCACTTAAACACCGCAGGTTTGCAAATGCAAATCGGCGGTGTTTCCATTTCATTTGATTCCGTTTTGTTATGTAAAATTTGGACTGCAGCATGTCACCTGTCTGCATACTCCTTCTACAACCGCTCTTCGGCGGTAGCGGCATATCACCATTGTCTCGGGTGGGCTGGGCAACCACGGGCTGACTTCTGGAACCGCGCTTCGGCGATTTTGCTGGGTGTCGAAGATTTTAGAAAGTATTAATTTGTGTTAAATATCAGATTCGCTATTGTTTTCCCAAAAAATTGACATAGCTTTGCAGTGTACTAATCAACTAATACACTCAAACTGATATACGAAAAATGAAAACTTATATGATGGAAATCAAGGAATTGAAATTTAGTTATGGCTTCAAAAAGCCTGACATTTTCAGCGATTTTTCGCTGACATTGCAACCAGGCGCGGTGTATGGACTGCTCGGCAAGAACGGAACGGGCAAGTCCACACTGCTCTATCTAATGTGCGGTCTGCTCCGTCCGAAATCAGGGTCGGTTACTTTCTGCGGCAGCGAGATGTCGCGCCGCCAGCCGTCAGCTCTTCAGGAGATTTTTATCGTTCCCGAGGAATTTACGCTTCCAGCCGTCACCCTCGCCCAATACGTGAAATACAACGCGCAGTTTTATCCGCGTTTCTCCAACGAGATTCTCAACAACTGTCTGCGTGATTTCGAGATGGACAGCAACCTGCGTCTCAACGAATTGTCGATGGGACAGAAGAAGAAGGCGTTTATGAGTTTCGCTCTCGCCACAAACACTCGTCTGCTTCTGATGGACGAACCGACCAACGGCTTCGACATCCCGTCGAAAAGCCAGATGCGCAAGGTGATAGCGTCAAACATGAGCGATGAAAAAACGATAGTCGTGTCGACCCACCAAGTGCGCGACGTAGAGAATCTGCTCGACCACGTGCTGATGGTCGACAGCGGCAAACTGTTGCTCGACAGCAGCTACGCCACGCTGGCATCCAAGCTCCTTTTCACCGACCAACCGATGTCGGAATCCACCGAAGGAGCCATCTATGTGCAGCCCTCTCTCCAAGGCAACAGCGCAATTTATGCCAACCGCTTCGGCGACGAGAGCGTAATCAATCTTGAAACGCTGTTCAACGCAATGCTTGCCAACGGCGCCGCAATCAATGAAGCCTTAAATACTGACGACAATGACCGATAGGTTCAACATGCGGAGATTTTGGGCGATGCTCCGCCACGACTACGACCACAATGTGCCATCGGCATGGATAGGGATGCCGATGGCAGCCTTCGCCGCCATACTCTTCGGCGAAATCGGTTTTATGATGTCGGGATACAGCATCAATCCAGGATCGTTTGCCGACACGTTCTACGTGGTGCTTGCATCGTTCTTCATCCTGTCGATGGTGCTGATGGCAACGTTTATGTTCGACAAAATGTCGGGACGCTACGGTCAGATTTCCTACCTGACACTTCCGGCAACAAATCTCGAGAAATTTCTTGTAAACCTGCTTGAAACCGTGGTTTCCACGATAGTGTTCTTCATCATCGGGATGGTGCTTGCCGACGCAGCGCGCATCGGTCTGTGCATGACGCTTTTCAACAAACCGCTGTTTCAAACGATGCTGCTTCCTCAGATTTTTGTTGAGAAAGTAGTGCCGCTTGGCGTAATCGCCCTGTGGCTGCAGTCGGTGACAATGATCGGCAGCGCGCTCTGGCGCCGCAAAGTGTTGGTAAAGAGCCTCGCACTGCTGTTTGTAGTCGTCGCGGCGGCAATACTCATCAACGGCATCTGCAATCCCAGCTTGACAACGACAAACATCATATTGGCACCGCTCACACTCGCCAACTACGTATTGACTTATAAAATATTTGTAAAGACTCAACTGAAATGACAACAATAAACAACTTCAGCCCAGCGCGTTTCTGGTCGGTGACCACACGCGACGCGGCACTCAACTGGAAAACCCATCTTGCCCATCTGCTCGAGCTTGCAGGCACCCTGCTTGCCGGACTGCTGATAATCATCATCACGGAGAAGACACACGAAAGCACCTCGTTTGTGTCAATTGCCGACACGTTCTACTCCTGGTTTGCACTCGTGCTGACAATGGGCGGAATGATTGCCGCCTCCACCGTGCTTAAACCCATTTCCGACAAGCCCGGCAGCATTGAGTTTCTCACACTGCCGGCAACCAACGTCGAGAAATTTCTGTCGCGGGTGACGATTGTAACCCTCGGCTTCGCCCTGTCGGCACTTGTGTCGCTTGTCGCTGTCGGCGCACTCTACTATCTGCTCGCGGCGATATTCGGACTTGACGCCTACGGCTCGCTGACATTTTACTGTCTGAAAGTGCTGTTCACTCCGACGCAAATGCTCGAAGGCCCCGCACGCGAGGCATGGAGCTGGCAGGGAACGCTGGCATCATACGGTTTTCTGGCATGTCTGCAGTCAATGTTTATGCTCGGCGGATCGGTTTGGCGCAGATTTCCTCTTGTCAAGACCCTCGGCGTTGTGGTGACATTAGCCATCATCCTCCCTCCGATTCTTGTGCATTTCAGCTTCCACCCACAAACCCGCTCAGAGTTTGTCGCCATATTCCCCACAATACTTGCCGTCACCGGCAGCATCCTGCTTGCGATTGCCATAATCAACGGGCTGCTGTCATATTGGCTGTTTACGCGCAAACAAGTAGTAGAAATCAAAAAACACCGACTATGAACTTCAAGGAAAGCCGACCAATCTACCTGCAGATAGCAGACCGCATCATGGACGAGATTATGCAGCATGCCTATTCCGAAGGCGGCCGCATCCCGTCGGTGCGCGAATATGCGGCAACCGTTGAAGTCAACGCCAACACCGTGGTGCGCTCTTTCGACTGGCTGCAGCAGCAAGAGATAATCTTCAACCGCCGCGGCATAGGCTATTTCGTCAGCGAAGGCGCATGCGGCACAATCTCCAGACTGCGCCGGCGGGAATTTGAAGAAGAGGAACTTCCGGAAATGTTCCGCAGAATGCAGATGCTCGGCATCACTGCCGACGACATCAACCGTCTATACAAACAATTCATCGACTCAGGAAAATAACCAATTTATAATACATACAATGAATAAGATGTTTCTTGCTGCGCTGCTTGCCATTTCGGGCGGCAGCATCGCGACAGCCGACACTTTGCTCGGACGCGTGGCCGACAGCGAAGGCAACCCGGTTGAATTTGCAACCGTGGTGGCACTCAGCACCAACCATGAGCAAGGAGGGGCCGTCACCGACAGCATCGGCAATTACAGAATCAACCTTCCGAAAGGACAATATAACGTGACATTTACCCTCGTGGGCTACGACAATGCCGAAAAGGCAGTGACCGTCAGCGGAGAAACGCGTCTTGACGCCACGATGACAACAAATGCCGTGGCACTGCATGGCGTAGAGGTGAAAGCCTCAGCCATACGCCGTCTGCCCGACCGTTTTGTGGTCAGGGTGGAGGATATGCCAGCCGCCATTGGCAAAGACGGAAAGGAACTGCTGCAGGCGGCTCCCGGCGTGTGGATCGACGACAAGAAAATCACCATCAACGGCAAGTCGGGCGCAAAAGTGATGGTCAACGACCGTGAGCTGCGCATGGACCAATCACAGCTGCTCACCTATCTGCGCTCGCTCAAGGCGGAGGACGTGAGCAAAATAGAGGTAATTCCCCAGGCAGGAGCGGAATACAGCGCCGACACCGCAGGTGGAATCATCAAAATCACTCTTAAACGCAACCGTGCCGACGGCGTGATGGGCAACGTGAGCCTCATCGGCTCTGTCAGCAAAACATCCGCGACGGTCACTCCTTCGGCATCAGTCAACGTGAAGAACGGCAAATGGACATTCAGTGCCAACAGCAATCTCTCCGCCTCCCCGAAAGCCTATTTCGACACCGGCGAAACCACCGACTATGCCAACGGCGACCGGTATACGACCGACACAAAGATGGACCTACACAAGTCGCTTTTCGGCTACGGCATGGCTGGCATTTATTTCGATCCCGACGCGCGCAATTCGCTGGGCATCGAGGTGGCTTACAACCAATTTCGCTCACCGTCGGACGTGACGACCAACGCGGCGTTCAACCACACCGACATAGGCATCGAGACGATGAACGGAAACTACATGTCGACATCGCGCCACAGGAATATCGATGCCACGTTCAACTACGTGCACCGGCTCGACTCCATCGGCTCGCAAATGAAGGTGATTGCCAACTACAACCACACAAAAGGACGCAGCGTCGCCGACAACCATCGTCATTCGGAGTTTCTCGCTCTCTCCGCCGATTCGATATCGACAAGCCGCGAAAACTCGGTTTTCGACGTGGTCAACGTCAGCTACGACTACGACAAGACATTCAACAGCCGCTGGAGTCTGTCGACCGGCTTGAAATACAACCTCAACCGTATGGACAACGACGCGTCATACCTCTATCTGAAAGACCACGAATGGCTTACGCCAGACGGACGCGACTATGACGTGGTGTTTAAAGAAAATATCTATGCCGCCTATGTAAAAGCCTCAGCCAAACTCGGACGCTTCATGGCATCGGCAGGACTGCGCGGCGAACTGACCGACGCCAGCAGCCGCGGCAACATCGTAGCTCAGCGATATTTCGACTTGTTTCCAAATGCCAATGTCACATATCTGCTGTCGCCAAACGGCTCCAACGTGCTGACAGCACAGTACTCACGCTCCATAGCGCGCCCATCGTTCTGGGCACTCAATCCCGAGCGTCATCAGGCTTCCGACATGTTCTATCAGTCGGGCAACTCCGACCTGAAGCCGTCATACAGCGACAACGTCAGCCTTACCGGCGTGGTTAAATACAAATACTCGCTGACCCTGTTTGCCAACATCAACCACGACCAAATCATAAAAGCCTCGATGCCCGACAAGGACAACCCGAAAAACGTGCTGCTGACAATGGTCAACTTCGACAAGCAATATATGTTTGGCGCATCGCTCAACCTGCCGTTCCAAATCAAGGACTGGTGGACGCTGACAGCCAACCTCACATATCTTGCCAACGGCGAACGCCGTGAACAGAAAGGCAGTCTGACATACCACAACTTCCTGAACTGGTATGCCAGCTCAGGATTCCAGCTGCCGAAAGATTTCTACTTTGAAATCTCATATTACGGACAGAACAAAATCACGATGGGCGAAATTACGGTGACACCGACCCACAACCTCAACGCAAGTCTGAAAAAGTCGTTTGCAAAGCGACGCTGGACAGCCTCGGTGGGCGTGGACAACATTCTCGGCCGCGGTGTGGATTTCTCGATCGACTCCGCCTCGGGCTACCACACGAAAAGCAAATTCAGCAATCCTGTGTCGTTCTCCTGCTCGCTCACCTACAATTTCAGCCTCGGCAAAGCGTTCCAGACACGCCGCGTGGACAGCAACAACGACGCTTCCCGCCTGTCAAAGCAAGGCGGAATGGGAAAATAACACTATATTTGCGACATGAAAAAGATATTATTGATTATTGTAATGGCAGTTGTGGGCATAAGCGCCCAGGCACAACTGTTGTGGAAAGTGAGCGGCAACGGCTTGCAGAAGCCGAGTTACATCTTCGGCACACACCATTACGCACCGCTGACGGTGCTCGACAGCGTGCCTCAGATACGCCAGGTGCAGAACGACGTGGAGCAGGTGTGCGGCGAGGTAGACATGCTCAACACCCGCGACTTGACTCGGCTGACAGCCGAGGCGATAATGCTGCCTCCAGGCTCGTCGCTCAACGACTTCATCCCCGACGCCGACCGCCCGACCGTCGACAAAGCAATGCGGTCGCTCATCGGCTTCGGTCTCGACAATCCGGCAGTGCAACGAATGTGTCCGGCAGCGATAAGCAACCAGCTGATTGCAGCCATTGTAACCAAATATTTGCCAAAGGTGTCGCTCGACCAGCAGCTTGACACGTATTTTCAGATAAAAGCCGACAAAGCCGGCAAGAAAGTGCTTGCCCTGGAAACCGCCCAGGACCAGCTGAAGATGCTGTTCAGCCAACCGCCGGCACGTCAGGGCAAGATGCTCGTCTGCCTGGCAGAAAACACCGAATGGAACGCCTCGATGATCGAGATGGCTACCGACGCCTATATGCACCGCGACATTGAGACGCTGAAAGAAGTCACCAATCAGAAACTCGGCGACGACTGCGACTCTACCCCGGAGGAAGACGCCATGTTGCTCTCCGACCGCAACCGCGCCTGGATGGAGCAAATGCCAAAGATGCTTGCCGACGCGCCCACACTGGTTGTTGTAGGAGCCGCCCACCTTGTCGGCGACGAAGGTCTGCTCAGCCTGCTGCGGCAGTCGGGCTACACCGTCGATCCCGTAGACAAACGATAAACAAAAAACTCAAACAAAAAAAGAATATGGATAATACATTGGAAGCGCGCGGCGTGGTGAAACGCTTTGCCGGACACACGGCCCTTGACGGAGTAAGCGTCGAAGTGCGCCCCGGACGGGTGTTCGGACTGCTCGGACCCAACGGAGCAGGCAAGACCACTCTCATAAGAATCATAAACCGCATCACGATGCCCGACGAGGGCGAAGTGATGATGGGCGGACGCCTGATGACCGACGCCGACGTGCGCCGCATAGGCTACCTCCCGGAAGAACGCGGACTTTACAAAAAAATGAAGGTGGGCGAACAGGCTCTTTACCTTGCCCAGCTGAAAGGTCTGGACAAAGCCACCGCCGAGAAACGCCTGCGCCAATGGTTCGACAAGTTTGACATCAATCCGTGGTGGAACAAGAAACTTGAGGAGCTGTCGAAAGGCATGCAGCAGAAGGTGCAGTTTGTAATAACCGTGCTTCACGAGCCGGAGTTCCTCATCTTCGACGAGCCTTTTTCGGGCTTCGACCCAGTCAACGCCGAACTGCTGAAAAAAGAAATCCTCGAGTTGCGCGACAAAGGGCACACCATAATCTTCTCGACCCACAACATGAGCTCCGTGGAGGAAATCTGCGACGACATCGCGCTGATAAACGACTCGCACGTGGTGCTCAGCGGCACGGTGGGCGACGTGCGCTCACGCTATCGCAGCGGCCTTTACAGCCTTGTGGCTGAAAGCGGCAGGATGCTTGCCGAAAACCCCGAGAAATACGACATCACGTCGATAAAGCAAGCCGGCGACAACGTGACATACACGCTGCGCAAGACGTGTGACGCAACAAACTCAGAATTTATAGCAATGTTGTCGCAACAGGTGGAAATCCGCTCGTTTGCAGAGCAATTGCCAACAATGAACGACATATTCCTGCGCGCCGTAGGCGGTGTGGGCAACAATGACAAGGAGGAACAACAATGAAAAACAAAATCTGGATTGTGGCGCAACGGGAATATGCCACACGCGTGAAAAAACGCTCATTCATCATCCTCACAATACTCATGCCGTTCCTTATGGCGGCAATGATTTTCGTTCCACTGCTGTTGTCGGTAATAGGCGACAGCGGACGCAAGACGGTGGCTGTGATTGACAACACCGGACTTTATGCCGATGCCCTGCAGAGCAACGACGACTATCTCTTCGTGCCCACCGACAAGATGACGCCGGCGCTGCGCTCCGACTCCACCGACGTGGCGGCAGTGCTGATGATTACCGACAATCTTGTCGACAACCCTACCGCCGCGGCAATCTATTCGCGCGACGAGGTGAAGCGCGACATGTCCGACTATATCAACAACGCCCTGACAAAGGCTGTGCAGAAACAGAAATTCGAACGCTACAACATCCCTGCCCTCAACGAGATTGTGGAAGACGTGCAGACCCCCGTCGAAGTGGCGACGGTGAGATGGACCGACGAGGGCGAACGCGAGTCGATGACTGAGATATTCTCAGCCGTAGGAATGGTGCTCACCACGCTGATTTATTTCTTCGTGATGAGCTACGGCGCGATGGTGATGCAGAGCGTCACCGAAGAGAAGACAAACCGCATCGTCGAGCTTATGGTGTCGAGTGTGAAGCCTTTTCAGTTGATGGCAGGCAAAATCATAGGCATCGGACTTGTCGGAATCACGCAGATGCTCATCTGGGGCATACTGCTCGTCGCTATTATAAGTATTGCCGGGGTAGTCAGCGGAGTGGCCATGTTCGACCCCTCGCAGGCCGCAGCCATCTCTGCCGCGTCGCAGATGCCCGACGCCGATTTGTCGATGCAGATATTGTCGGTGGTGTCGAGCCTTCCGCTCGCAGAAATCGCAGTGCTGTTCGTGCTGTACTTCATCGGCGGCTATCTTCTCTATGCCTCCGTGCTTGCCGGATTTGGCGCGGCGGTCAACGACCCGCAGGACACGCAGCAGTTTATGATGCCTATCGCCGTTATAATGCTGTTTGCGTTCTACGCCGGCTTCTACAGCGCCATGAATCCCGACGGACCGCTGGCAGTGTGGTGCTCGTTTATCCCGCTCACGTCGCCTATGGTGATGATGATACGCATCCCGTTCGGCGTGCCTCTGTGGCAGGAAGCGCTGTCGGTGGTTCTGCTTTTCGGCACCGCGCTGGCATTGTCTTATCTGTCGGGCAAAATCTATCGCGTGGGCATCCTTATGTACGGCAAAAAACCGTCGCTGAAGGAAATGCTCAAATGGTTGAAATATTAAGCTGAAAAAACAACTATGACCCAAGACGAACTATACATGCAGATGGCGCTTGCCGAAGCCCGTCAGGCTGCTGCCGACGACGAGGTGCCGGTGGGCGCCGTCGTGGTGTGCGGCGGAAAGGTGATTGCACGCGCACACAACCTCACAGAGACGCTGACCGACTGCACGGCGCACGCAGAGATGCAGGCCGTGACGTCGGCAGCGGCATATCTCGGTGGAAAATATCTTACAGGATGCACGCTCTACGTGACCGTAGAGCCGTGCTTGATGTGTGCCGGGGCACTCGGCTGGAGCCAGATAAGCCGCATTGTCTACGGCGCTGCCGACGACAAGCGCGGATACCACACCTTCTGCCCTCAGCCGTTTCATCCGAAGACAGAAGTGGTGGGCGGCGTACTCGCTGACGACTGCGCCGCACTGATGACGGAATTCTTCCGCCGCAAACGTTGATTTTTGCTATTTCTTCTTTTTCGACTTCTTGTCTGCCGGAGCAAGGAGACGTCGGTACTCTGCCATGTCGTTGAGCACCTTCACTGCCGCATCAAGTCCGTTGTCGCTCTTCATCGTCTGCACGATGCGTCCACGCTCGTAATAGTAGCGGCTTACGATCTCAGGGGCGAGAATCTCCTCTATCGCCTTGCGGTTGTTGTCAAGATCCTGCGACAGGTTGTGTTTCAACAGTTTTTCCAGCACGTCGAAGGCCTGCTTCGTAGAGTCGTTCATATAGCCCTCAATCTTCGCGGCGTCGCGCAAAGCGGCAAGACCCGTTTCACACACCTTGTCGTAGTTGAACCGTGCGGGGTCGATTGACCGCTTGAACTCGGCGAAAATGCTGTCGGTCACCACGAAATCCTCGGCAGCGCATATCGAAGGATGCTCGGCGCGGTACTTGTTGGCGAAGTCAAACGCCCAGTTGTCGGCAAAGATATTGTATGTCAGGCGGCTTGCCTTGCCCCAATCCACTGTCACGTCGGGCGTTATGCCTCCACCGTCGCGCACCTCGCGTCCGTGTACCGTATGAAACACGTTGGTAAGGCTGTCGGGCGTGCGCTGGATGTTGCCGTCTGCGTCGCGGTGCGAATAGTCGATGGCTTGAATCAGGCGTCCGCTCGGAATGTAATATTTCGCGGTGGTAACCTTGAGCATATTGTCAAACGGCAGCGACACTGTGGTCTGCACCAGTCCTTTTCCAAACGAGCGGCTTCCAACCACCACGGCGCGGTCAAGATCCTGCATCGAGCCGGCAACAATCTCCGACGCCGATGCCGAGCCGCCGTCAACAAGGATGCACAAAGGAATCTCCGTGTCGATAGGCTTCTGCGTGGTCTTGTAAATCTTCTCTTCCGTCTTCAACCGTCCCTTTGTGCGTATAATCTCCGTGTTTTTCGGCACGAAGAAGTTGGCAATCTTGATGGCACTCTCAACCAAGCCTCCACCATTGCCACGCAGGTCGAGGATAAGCGACTTTATCGCCTTGTCGCGTTTCAGCGACAACAATGCGTCGCGCACCTCATCGGCTGACGTCTCGGTAAACTTGGTCAGCTGGATGTAGCCGATGCCACCGTCGAGCGCAGTGAAGTAAGGCACTGACGGCATCTGGATTTTCCGGCGCACGATGTCGAACGTCAGCACGCTGTCCTGCACATACGGACGCTCCACCACCACATGCACTGTAGTGTTTGCCTGCCCCTTCAGATGATCGCTCACCTGCTTCGTGTCCCACGTGCGGGTGTCCATCGTGTCGATTTTCACGATGCGGTCGCCCGGGCGCAAACCAGCCAGAGCCGCAGGACTGCCTTCGTAAGGGTCGCTTATCTGCACACCGCCGCCCTTGCGCATCATGATTACAGAACCGATGCCGCCATACTCACCCGTGGTCGACATCGCCATAAAGTCGGACGCCTCTTCCGCTGAAATAAACTCCGTGTAAGGGTCAAGGTCGTTGAGCATCGCGTCGATAGCGGTAGTCATGGCACGGTCTACATCGACAGAGTCTACATAACGCGTGTTCATCTCCTTAAACACTGCGTTGATCACAGAGATGTCGCGTGCCGTAGCAGCCATATCATTCTTCCCCGAAGCCGCCATGAACACCGACGGCGCGACAAGCGCCAAAAGCGCCGCCGCAACAAAATATCTTGATCTGATTTTCATTTTTAGTCTTGTTCTGAATTTGACCGCTAAATTACTGCTTTTTATGCAAATCCATTCCAGAAAACGACTGAATTTTCAATCTCCGGGAAAATAATCAACAAATCTCCAATCCAACACAGCCCACCGGCGGCGCAGCATGCGGTCAGATGCAGATTTCAACATTCCAACCAAGTTTTGCTACTGCCCCCCGATGCCGGGAGTGACGGAAACAAAAAAAGACTCAAGCATTGTGCTTAAGTCTTCTTTTTGTCGGGGTACCAAGATTCGAACTTGGGACCCCCTGCTCCCAAAGCAGGTGCGCTA
>OLFV01002772.1_pt1 | contig 12353 bp, 14 predicted proteins | sample 1605551 | NCBI WGS metagenome assembly OLFV01 (sample SAMEA3888922, study PRJEB22519) | human gut metagenome | biome: human gut; feature: human-associated habitat; material: faeces | place: Denmark | collected 2011
TGAGAGACGCCCTCGGCAAATACTTCTTCGACCGCACCAAGCGCCGCCCGATGATCTTGACTATCATCCAGGAAGTGAAATAAATGGCAATAAAAAATCCTTCAGCTCTATGCTGAAGGATTTTTTATTGGCTTAGCAGCCAAAGGGCATGGGCCTACCCTGTACATGGCCTTCATGTATCCAACGATACGCCTTTGACCACCTTGATATCCTTAATGCCATAATAATGACAAAGCCCTCCCTTTGTCACCCCATTATCAAAATCGACAAAGAAGACATGGCGCAACGCTCTATTTTTCATTTCGATCGGTGGAAGCTCCACCACCTCCATAGAACCCGCTTTTCTCTCAATATACTGAATTCGCTCAGCCTGCGCCTGTGTCATCGCCAGAGATACCATGACCGCCGAAGCCGCCAAAAATCCCCCCAGCACGACACCTCCCATTTTCAATATGCGGCCAGTCGTACCAGCAAATGCCCTCTTCATTTCCGGCATATGTAAAATGGCCAGTGTCCCTACAAGAATAAAGCACACCGAGCTGAAAGTGGCACGCGCAGGAAAAGTGGGCGCTGCGATCATGACAAAATTATTAAAAGCGGCCAGCAAAAAGCAAGCTGCGGCAAACCGCACTGCCGGATACGCCATACATACATCTTTTGCCTTTACGCTCTTTAATACTCGCCCAGGAATCCCCATCGACTGCTTTGCCAAGCAGAAAACCAGGCACACTCCGCCAAGGTATATCACCATTTCTTCCAAGCCGGACATCGTATGTGCAAACTGCGCCACCGTCTTTGCACGTGTCACATGAAGCGGTGTCAGTACATGAGCGATCAGGAATTCCGTCAAGGAAGAAGCCAGCCATCCGCCCGAAAAATAAGAAATGAGCATCAGTGCGATCAGCCCCAAAATAACGATCTGACCTACACTGATATGCACGGAGGTCCTCTCGAACGTCTCTCCTTTTTCTTCCGAAAGCTGCAGCTTTAATGCCGTCCATACCAGATAAAGCAACAGGAGTACCGGCAGTATATAAAGGATCATCTCTCCGTTACCGGCGAACTGATTTCCGATATGGATCAGGATACCCTTACCGGACCCCTGTTCCCCATAACGCACATAGTTTCCGGGAGCTGCTAATATTCCTACAAACCCCAAGAACGAGGCAACCATACCAATCGGCATCCAAGCCTTTAGCATCTTTTTCTTCCAACAATACGCTGTGATCAAAAAAGTCAGCGTGACCACCGTCACCGCCAGATTTTCCACTGACCATCCGGCCAAAATGCCCAGAAAAAACATAACGGCAGCGATACCACGCTTCCAATGAAGCTGCCCTGCCAAATACAAATTATATGGCAATAAAAACGCAGCAACGCAAAGCCCTGACCACAAGTAAACCGTGGACCCACTCTTCCACACAGCCACTTCTCCAAAATGAGGCAAAACCAGCCACAACAAGAATGCAGTCAGTCCCAAAAGCCCTGAGGATCGGCCGATGGACACCTTTCGTATCGCATGAAAATACAAAAGTGCAGTAAACGCTGTAAAAACAAACGCATTCGCTATATCGAACCAGATCTTTCCCAACCATAAGAACAGGTCCAGACCAAATACCGTCACCATGCGTCCCCCATGAGTCAGATAATGATTCCACATAGACTGCAGCACATCAGAGAATGAATTGACATGCTGCATCGTTCCCCACACCAAAGAATAATCATAGTCATCTCGATGGATCGGCATAAGAACATTCAACAATAACATAAACAAAAACACTGCCGCCAAAATCGCCCATGAGCGCATCTCATTTTTCTTTTCCATAGTATGTTCCTTACCACCCAAATCTTGCCGGAAAACAGCCCCTATTCTTTTGATCCGTCTTCCCGACCATATGTATCCGAATCTCTTTGTGTGACCCGTTCTTCCAATGATACAGCCCCCCTATAGATCATCTTGTGACCATTCATCTCATCGATCAGATATGAAGGCCGATTTTTGCTTTCATTGAAAACACGCCCCAGATACTCGCCTATGATCCCCAATGCCAGAAGCTGTACGCCACCCAAGAAGAGCATGACCGTGATCAGCGTAGGGTATCCGGCCACCGGATCCCCATAGATCAATGCATTAGCCAAGACATAGATCATATACAAAATAGCCAATATAGAAACCACCACGCCCATCATAGATGCCAGACGAAGCGGTGCCGTAGTAAAAGAAGTGATCCCTTCCAGTGCCAGATTCATGAGAGACCAGTAATTCCACGTAGTTTTCCCCGCTGCGCGCGGCTCCACATGAAAAGGGATCTCTTTCTTCTTGAAGCCTACCCAGGTAAAAAGCCCCTTGGTATAACGCTCCCTCTCTCTCATCAGACGAAGCGCCGCCACACAGCGCATATCCAGCAACCGGAAATCCCCCACATTACGCTGGATCTCCGTCCGACTCGATTTCTGCAAAAGATAATAAAAGAGATTCGTCAGCTTCCCCTTGACATATCCCTCATCCTTCCGATCCGTTCGCTTGGCGCAAACATCCTCATAACCCTCTCGCCAATACCTCAGCATTTCAGGAATTAACTCCGGCGGGTGCTGCAGATCAGCATCCATGATAATGACAGCATCCCCATCTGCATAATCCAGCCCTGCCAGCATAGCCGACTCTTTTCCAAAATTTCTGGAAAAACTGATATAGGATACCTTCGGATCCTCTTCTGCCATTTGCTGAATCATCGACAGCGTGCTATCCCGACTGCCATCATTGATAAAAAGAAGCCGAAATGAGCAATCCTCTATAGCGGAAAGCACTTCGTTCACTCTTTGATGGAATTGTCTGAGTACCTCCTCTTCATTAAAGCAAGGTACTACGATTGTGATCTGATTCATATATACCTCTTCGCCAATAATAACTGATATAAATCAGCGGGAATAGCAGCATGAAAAAACTGAAAGCGCCGTACATGACCTGCAAAGCCGCGCGTACATAGCCGCCGCATTTCGTAAGCCCGATCGTGTACACATAAGGCAGAGAAAAGAGCAACGCCCCCAGCACGTAGTAATCCCCCAAATGTTTTTTCTCCGGCAGCGAAGCAAATCCATACGCCCAAGTAAAAGTACCCGTCCAAAGAAGCGGCAGGATCACCGCCCATGGCAGGAGCCGCTTCAGATAGTCTTTACTGAAAACGGAAAAAAGCCCAAAGGAAACGATGAGCATGACAGCAAAAGCCGCGCCCAGACGCGGCTGTGCGTAGCTGTAAATATCTGGGAAGTCTCCGCCCAGATGAAGAAGAGCCGAAATAAGGAGGGCAAATCCTGTCGACCATGCAAAGCAAAGAACAAGTGCTCTCCCCATGTAGGAAATTATTGTCTTTCTCTTCAATGAATGAACCCCCTTTATATATCCTCAAAGAACCGGACCTTTTAGATTTTAAAAGTCCCAACTTAATCGAAAAAACATCTTGACTTTATCGAGCATCAGCCAGTTTTTCAGGTAGGAAAATTAAATTTTACCAAAAGCATAATTATAATAGGCCTGTTGCTAAACTTATATCTGAACAACAGACCTATTATATATTTTCTTAAACTTATCTGACCCCCCTCCAATATAGGCTATATAATGAGCCGAGCCAAATTTTCATCAAAAATTTTCTTCTAAATGAAAAAGGCAGGAGATTGAATGTGTCTCGATGAGTCTTTACATAACTCAAGCACTCTCTTTTTATTTCCCTATTTTTTTCTTGTTCTTCTTTGGGCAATCGAAGAATATGCTTGAATATGGAATAATACTCGCAAATTAACAATTTTTCCATTTGCGTTTCAAAAATTTTCCCTAACGCCTTTACCTGTGTCAACTGATTATTCCTAGCTACAATTAAATCGCACGATATTTTTTCAAGATGCGTAATAGAATCATCCCTTTGGACATAATGATACTTACACTCAGGGCAAGTCTTGATAACCACGCTACTCAAAAATAATTCGCATACTACTGCAGCATCCTCATATTTTTTCCCCACAGGAAATCGTATTTTTGAAAACAGCACTCTATCAAAGAGTCGATTCCAAACATAACTTCCCATACTTAAAGGTTTTGGTGTCAATCTGCAATTCAATTCATCTTGCAAATACGTTGTCACAGCTTCTTTAGCATTTAACATTCTTCCACCAGGTGATCGAAATTCGGTCAGGTCTTTACTCTCCACAAAAAAGCCGCAGATCGTTATCCCTCCCGGCGATTTGTTGGTTAACAAATATTCGAACATATCCTCTTCTACATAATCATCACTGTCTACAAACCCCAAAAAATCCCCATGTGCTACATTTATTCCTGTGTTTCGAGCTGCTGAAATTCCTGCATTTTCCTGGTGAATACATCGGATTCTTTTATCCCTTTTCTCCCATTGCTTACAAATTTCTCCTGAACCGTCTGTGGAACCATCATCAATTAAGATAATTTCCAGATTAGTATACGTTTGATGTACAATACTCAAAATGCATCGATTTAAATAAGGCTTTACATTGTACACTGGTATAATAATTGAAATCAAGTCATTGTCCATCTACGTTCAACCCTTCATATTCTATCATAAAGTTATATTCCAAATAACATTGATTGAATAAGTTTAGTATGTATACCTCTTTACGCATCATAGTTATATCCTTACATATGCAGTTCTCATCCATGCTGACTTCTACTGCACAAGCGCAAGATGCCCCTCATATCTTCCATCACTTATCATTCCCAGCGCCCACTCGCCGGCACAGACGGCCTCGCTCACGGAAATAGCATCTATCGGTGTATAAGACCTGTCACGGATCGTGTGATTCACATGGTCCTGCGTGCGCGGCATATCCGTCGTCGCCAGTGCGCAGGACTTCTCCCCCAGCGGATGATGGAGCTTCGCATTGCTCGGCCCAAACATCGCGATCACCGGCACCTTGCGGCTATCGAACACGTACATCGGTCCGCTGTCATTCGTAAAAGCGACTGCGCACCAAGAAGCTGCCGCGATGAATTCCCCCATAGAGAGCTTTCCAGCCGCCACGATGGCCTCATCTCTGCGTTTCATATGTGCTAAAGCCTTCTCTATAAGCGGCATCTCGCCAGGGATGCCAAAGAAGACAGGACGATAGCCAAGGCGAGCGAAGTGGTCCGCCACTTCTCCATATTTCTCTGCAGACCAATTCTTCTCCGCTGTCGAGCTCCCCACAGAAAAACCTGCCAATCTATCCCCCGGCTTTACCCCCTCTGCGGCAAAAAAAGCCTTTGCCCCCTCTTCCCATGCAGGGCAGGTATACATCTGCATCCCATGATGGGCCAAGTTTGACACGCCCAAGTGCTCCAGCACCTTGACATACTTTTCTGCCGCATGACAGTCACGCCGCTCCACCAGTATTTCATCATCGATAAAAAAACGCCCCAGTGGATTCCCTGTCTCCCCGACCCACACCTTCGCCTTCATCGCCTTCGCCATGAGGAAAGTACGCGTCGTCCCGTGAAGCACCATGAGAATGTCCGGATGCGTCTTCCCAATTTCTTTCCCCAGCTTCCATGTAGCAGAAAGCCCCATCTTTTTACGATCCACAGGAATGATCGTATCGATGCATGGATTATATCGGACAGCCTCTTGAAATCTGGCATCGATAACAAGCGTGATCTTAGAGCCAACAGCTTCGCGGCGAAGGATCTCAAGAAATGGCGAAAGAGAAACCATGTCTCCAAAATAGAGCATGTAGATGATGACGATATTTTTATCCTTCAAATTCATTGTAGATCACTATCCCTCACCTGTTTTCCCTTTACTAAGAAAAAAGTATTTTTTATACTACTTTGAAAAACTTTTTATTTATGCGAAGAAACGACCTCTATCATTAATTTTTCCCATTGATCCCATATTTCTTTCGCAGCGTATTTTTTCATATCCTGCTGTGCTTGTTTTCCAAATGCCAACCTTTTCTCTCGATTTGTCATTAAATATTCTAATCCCTCCGACAATGCTTTCACCCCATCCTTCACCAGTAATCCATTTCTTCCACTCTGAATCAACTCATTGACTGAAGGACAAGATTGAAAGGCAATAACCGCCAATCCGGCGCTCATTGCTTCCGTCATTGCCAAGCTGAATCCTTCAAAAGCACTTGGAAAGGCAAAAATATCAGCTTTTTTATATATATCAATTACATTTTCCGCATTCCCTCGCAAAAATACTTGCGATTCAAGATGATACTTTATAATAAGCGATGTCAAATACATTGTATATTGATTGCTATTTTGCTCTTCCCCCCATAATTCCACCTTCCACTGGGGATACTTACGAGCGATTTTCGCAAAAGATTCAATTAATAAATGCTGTCTCTTCTGTCCCCTAGACAATCTTGCTATATCAATAATCTTATTACAACCATCTCGCTTTTCCATAGATGAGACATGATACTGAGGCACAATATTGGGGATATGAATTAAATTTATTCCTGGTAACGCACGACTAAATACCTCCATATCATGTGGCATCAGTACCTGTACTACATCACTATTTCTTAAGCTCTTTTTGTCAAAAGCAGAAGCGCCCGATAAAATATTTTCCGCATTAAAATGACTCATCGCGATGACTGGATATCGATTGGTGAAATCTGCCCATTTAATGGCTGAAGTAGTTCTGGCATCCAATGTAACAACCACATCAGGCTGAAAATCTTCCAACAATCGCTGAACGCCTGGTTTTAAATAGGCTACCTCGCATTTCCTTATATAATCTAACATGAAGGATTTACCTATTAATCGCCAAACCTCCCTTTTGATCTTGAAAGATGTAGTTTTATGGCTTTCCCATTTTCCTCCGGGTAAATAGTGTGCAATATTGACAACTCCTACGCGAGAATCGATAAGAGTATATGCTTTGCCATCCTGTTCTGTGCAATAAGCCAAAGCCACAGAATGCCCGCGTTCTATCATCTCATTAGCAAATCGAATAGAAACCTTTTCCATTCCACCGTTGTGCCCTAAAAATCGGGCAATCCATACAATCAGAATCCTCATAATGTATACCTCATAGCTTTCTCCTATAGTATTCCCAATAATTTTTAAAAGATTTTCCATACCGTCCTGTCACACGGTATTCTCTAGCTGCCTGATGGAAATCTTTCCTTGACACAGGCTTAGTCATTGGCACATCTTTCCATGGAGAGTTTCTCCAAATTTCTCTATACTCCTTGACCACTGGCCAATCCTGCACCCATTCATGCCACGGTTTCACTGAACCCGCAAAATGAAGAATGATTTGCTCTTTATAATCTTCATTATATGCCTTTCTTCTAAATAGAGCCGAGCGATTTAACTTATAAACATAATTATATTTTTTTGAAAGATATACTACTTGACCATTAAGTAATTTATTTAAAACATTCTGATCATTGTAGCGAGCATTCCTCCACTCTTTTACTCTGCCATTGGAGTCCATCTTATTCATACTTTCGCGAGAAAAGTCTAAGACTTGTTTCAGAAAATTCTCTCGTACCCATTTTTTCACATTGACAACCATCATGCCAGAATTAAAGAAATGCTGAACCTGTAGTTGCTCCATCTGTCTTTTTTCATCTCTGTCAGTAACAACTGCCGCCATATTTGAGTTTAGCTCCAGCGAACCTATATCGCTAATATCCCCATGGCACATCATGTCTCCATCCATGTAAATCAGTCGATCCGTATCATTAACTACAACATCCGGCATAATAAATCTGTAAAAGAAGGATGCCGTATACATACCACTGACAACATTCCTAAAGAAATCATCATTGACTACATATACCTTTATAACGCAATCGCTATCTTTAGCAACACTTTCCAATCGCTCCAACTCTACTTTGGAAATATTCCTCAAAAACAAATGATACATGAATTTCACTTTCGGGTTAAAAGAGATCAAGCTCATCATCACCATGCCGATGTGTGGAATATAGTTTTCTGTTCCAGCTAGACCGACATGAAGATACTCTGTTCCTGCATTCGTAACCCCTAACTGCATTTGTTCCTTAATAGCGTCATGTATAATGGATGTTTCCATTCATCATTCGTCCTCTCTACATTTACAATCAATCATTATGATATCTGAACGCCTTAATGTCTAACCGTTTGAAGTACAAATTCCCACTGCCCCCATACCTTCTCTGCATGATACTTCTCCGCCATGCATCTCGCTGCCTCCCCATAGGCCCGGCGAAGCGTGCGATCGTCCATTAGACATCCCAGCGCCTGCGACAAAGGGGCTACCCCGTCTTCGCAAAGGAGCCCATTCTCCTCCGATACGATGATCTCATTCACTGCCGGACAGCTTCGATAGCCGACCGCCGGGATACCGCAGCACATTGCTTCTACTAAGGCCAATCCAAACCCTTCGTGATGACTGGGGAATGCAAAGATGTCGGTCTCTTTCCAAACAGCATCCATATCTTTTGTCGTCCCACAAAGGAAGACCTGCTTTCCCAGACCGTACTTTTTTATTTTGGATCTCAGCGAAGCGACATAGGGCTTATCATAGGTATCTCCCCAGAGCTTCACCTGCCAGTCCGGATGGTCTTTGGAAAGCCTTGCGAAGGCTTCGATCAGGAGATGCTGACGCTTGGTACGGCCGGTGAGGCGGCCGACGCAGGTGATGGTGTACTTGTCCTTCTTTGCGAGATGATCTGCCGTGACGTGCGGCGCGTTCACCGCATTCGGTATCGCGATGAAGTGGTCGTAGTGCAGGTATTTTTTCGCTTTGGAAATAAAAGAAGGGAGCAGCACCTGAATGGCGGCGCTTTTTTCTAAAGCCTTCCTTTCCTCTGCCGGCGAACCGCGGAAGATCTCATCCGGATCATTGTGCAGCATGGAGATCACGGGGATCTTCGTCCCCACGCCATCCAAAAGCAACCGTCCGGTGGGTTCACGGAAGGAGACGATCACGTCCGGCTTTTCTTTTTCGAGAAGCCGTGACAGCTGTGCTTTCGCTTGATAGAGCAGGCGGTAATTCTGATCTCGGGCTGCCGCTCTCGAGAAGGGGCGGATGACTTCGCGGAGCACTTTCGTAAGTCCGCTCGGTTTCACCGCTTTCTCTCCCGGCAAGTAGTAGAGGTTCAGGAGCTTCACGCTCTTGGGCACGGTAAAGAAGGGCTCTCCTTCCCTTTTCTCGTCGGCAAAGACGGCGATGACGTCATAGTTTCTTTCGGAAAGGGCGCTCGCCATCTTAGCAAAGACGTTCTCGATGCCGCCGCTGTAGCCTATGAATTTATGAAAATCTGCCAGCATGACTTTCATGGATCTCTCTCCCTGCATGATACATTTTTAGCCCGGATGCCGGCAAAAATCAGCAGAGCGACCTGCCAGCATCCCTAAAGTTTTTTCTATCATTATATCATACTCTGATAACAGGCATTTTCCGTGAAACATACAAAAAGAAGAGCATGGCTGTCACCGGCCATGCTCTTCTTTCTCTTTGATCCCATACACATATGTAGTTGGCTGATAGAGCCGTAGCTCATCTGGATGCCAGAAAAGCATGGGATCTTGCGAGCGATGATCTAATCCGTGCTTTCCATGAAATAAACAGGCATCATAGGATCAGGCGCCACCCATGGATTGCACCGCACGTACATGAGCCATACGATCCGAAAATAAGCGCACTACCCGCTCATCATATCCCGCACCAGCTGATACACCTTCTCCATCGGGAGGCTTGCCATCCTGCACTCTTTTGTCCCCGGATGCTCTGCCAAAAGGACGTGGCTGTTGTCATTCCCATAGGGGCCGCTTCTGTCCGGAAGTGTCGGGCCGAAGAGGGCGATGATGGGAGTGTGGACGGCGTTTGCGATGTGGAGGGGACCAGTATCGCTGGAAATGTGGAGCGCCGCCATTTTTCCCAGAGCGGCGAGTTCCAAGAGGTTCGTCTGTCCCATAAGATTCACGGTATACGGGGAAGGAGAGATTTTTCGGATGGCTTCGCCCATGGGCATTTCACCCTTGGAGCCTGCGATGACGGTGGTGATCTTGTCTTCGGCGAGTTTCCTTGCAAGCTCACCCCAGTACTCGATGGGCCATTTCTTATGGTCGCCCCGTGTCCCGGGGACAAGAAGGACGTAGCTTCCTTTGACGCCGTTTGTCCGAAGAATCGTAGTGACGCTTTCCATTTCTTTTGTCAGATCCGGAAGGGGAAACTCGATCTTGTCTGCGGGGCAGCCCAGATAACGCATGACGTCTAAGAGCTGCTCGATGATGTGTCCGTGCTTATGGGAGCCGGAGATCGGCTTGCTGAAAAGGAAGCTGCCTTCTCTGCCATCGTGGTAGCCGATCTTTTTCTTGCCGCCGGAGAGGAAGGAGATGAGTCCGCTCTTGGCGATCATCTGCAGGTCGATGACGAGGTCGAAGTGATGCGCATGCAGGTCTTTGCGGATTTCTTTCCAGTAGGAGAGCTGCTTGATGCGCTTCCGGTCGACGAGGTAGACTTCATCGATCCACGGTTTGCCGGGAAGTATCCCCGCAAAGGCGGGGTGTACGGCCCAGGTGATCCTGGCATCGGGATAGGCCTTGCGCAGGGCGTAGAGGGAGGGGAGCGCGTGGATGATGTCTCCTAAGGAGCTCATTTTTATGATCAGGATGTTTTTATACGTCTTTGGCATGATGGATGTCCTTGGATCCGGCTCAGCTCGCCGTATCTTGGGCGCTTTGGCGGATCGGAATGATAAAATATATGTTTATTTTATCACATTTCAGCAGCTGCTTCGATGAGAATTCCACTAAAAAGGACGCGGATGTATTCTGCGTCCTTTTGCCATGAGAGTAGGTCGTTTAAGGAAACACTGATGAAATCGTTATTGGATTTCATTTTTTGGTTTTTATACAGAGCGCGGAGACATTCGATGCGAACAGCGAGCTATTTAAGGAGAACATCGACAACGCTATGTATAAAAATCCATATGAAATCTGATCCTGCAATGGAATCAGCGTTTCCCTAAGTCCATGGAACCCATTGCTTCTATTTTTCTTTTTCAAGTGCTTTCAAAAGCTCTTCGCGGCTGACGGCATAGGTGCCGAGCTTGGCGACTACGACACCGGCAGCGAGATTTGCAAGGTAAGCACTGGCCACAGGTGCGATACCACCGGCGATACCCATGGCGAAGACGGCGATGACGGTATCCCCTGCGCCGGAGACATCGAATACCTCCTGCGCTTTGGTCGGGATATGCTTGATCTCTTCCTCGCAAATAAGAGAAAGGCCGGCTTCGGAGCGGGTAACGATGATGCTGCCGAGATGGAATCTTTTCATCACGTCGCGAGCTGCTTGTTCGACGGGCGCGTCTTCATTGCGGATGGGATCGGGGAGAACGGCGTTGATCTCCTTGAGGTTCGGCGTAATGTAGTCAGCACCGGCGTACTTCATCCAGTTCGTCCCTTTCGGATCCACGATGACCGGCACGTGGTGCGCCTTACAGGCAGCGATGATTTTCTGGCAGTTTTCTTCGGTGCATGCCCCTTTGCCGTAGTCGGAAATGATGAGACAGTCCAGCCCCTCATCCAGCTTCTTGCAGATGCCGGCAAGGAAATGCTCTGCCTCTTTTCCCGTCACAGCGGCGGACTCTTCAAAGTCGAGACGCAGCATCTGCTGATGACCGCCGATCACGCGCAGCTTCGTCGTGGTCGGACGATCGGTCGGAATAAGGCCGGCTCCGTCGATCCCTCTGGCACGCAGTTTTTCAAGCAGGCTCTTTCCGTGATAGTCCTTTCCCACAAAGCCTGCGATGCTGACCTGACAGGCAAGGCGCGTCAGATTGTGCGCCACGTTTGCTGCGCCTCCCAGCGTTTCCATTTCCGATCGCACGTGCGCGATCGGCACGGGGGCTTCCGGGGAAATGCGGGTCACTTCGCTGTAGTAGTATTTATCGAGCATCACGTCACCTGCGACAAGGATCCGGCACTGGGATGTGCGCGTGGCGACAAAGCTATAAAGTTCCTTCTTATCCATAAGTTCCTCAAATTCCATCATATAACCGAGCTGCCCTGCAGGGACTCTCTATTGGCTTTATTTTATCACATTTGAAGGTTCCCTTCGATGAGAATACACGGAAAATAGCGCAGGCAGCGATCTCATAGTTGGAAAAGATGTTATACACTCTCGGGGTTTCCTCCATCAAAGAAGCATTTACGGGAGAGAACCATAGCGCTCTCTAGTCGCCAGTCACTGATCGCACGCAAAGAAAAATTCCCCGGGATTAAATCTCGGGGAATTCTTGTCATTCTTATTCTGTGACGACGGAGACGTGGACAGTGCTGGTGACCTGCTGGTGGACCCAGACCTCTACGTCATATTCACCGACGGTCTTGATCG
>OLFV01002783.1_pt1 | contig 12303 bp, 9 predicted proteins | sample 1605551 | NCBI WGS metagenome assembly OLFV01 (sample SAMEA3888922, study PRJEB22519) | human gut metagenome | biome: human gut; feature: human-associated habitat; material: faeces | place: Denmark | collected 2011
GCGTGGGAGCTGAGGTCTTCCTCAGCCGATCAGTCCTGTGGGCGTGACGATGCCGAAAAAGATCTTGAATACGATATAGGCTGCGATGCCGTAAATGACGCTGAATACCAGACAGGCAAGGAGAGAGCGCGGGGAGCCGGCTTCTCCCGCCGCGGCCCGGAGCATGACGGTCAGAACCAGCACCATCAGGAAGGATGAGACGTAGAAGCCGAGTACGCCGACTCCCCACAGGTACAGCCCCCAGACAATCAGCACGCCGGAGAGCGCCGTCCAGCGGGTTCCGCTGAAGGGGGATTCCGTTTTGTTCGCATAGAGCCTGCCGAAGAAGACGGTCTTGGCAAGCAGGGCGCCCATGCTGAGCATGAGGACAGTCAGAACGATGCGCGGGAAGAGCGCGGTGGAGGGAGCGAGCTCGTCGAGCATGCTGTACAGCCATGCGCATATACCAAGCAGCAGCACGCTGTAGGCGGCGTCATAGCCGCGCAATCCGGACCACGGGCCGACTTCCCGCGTTTCCGCGCGTGCGGAGGCTTCCGCCGCGGAGCGCGGTTCATGCGTCCGCCATGCGGAGAACAGACGCCATGCAAAGTAGATGACGACCATGCCGATGATGATCAGAGCGATGGTGCGACCCATGAAATAGGCCAGGAGACCGCCCTGGGCGCGGGCCAGGGTCAGGGTTTCCAGCAGCGAGCCTTCCGTGATGCCGCCGAGGATCATGCCGAGGATGAAGGCGCCGGGGTTGAAGCCCAGACGTACCAGGAAAAAGGCGGCAAGCCCGAAACCGGAGAAAAGCCACATGTCGAATTCCAGGCCGCGTACCACATAGGCGCCGATGCAGCAGATCACCAGCAGGGAAGGGAAGAGCAGATAGGGCGGCACCTTCAGGATATTGGCAAAGGAGCCGATGGTGAGGAAGCCGAGCAGAAGCTGGACCACGGCGGCCATGAATACGGCCATGATCAGCAGATAGACGAGATTTCCCTGGGAAACAAGGAAGTTGGGGCCGGGGGTCATGCCGTGCAGGAAGATGGCTCCCATGAAGATCGCAGCCGCGGGCGAACCGGGTATGCCCAGCGCCAGCACGGGAATGAGCGACCCCCCAACCAGGCCGTTGTTGCTTGCTTCCGGCGCGGCGATCCCCTCCCGAGCGCCCTTGCCGAACATCTCCGGCTGTTTTGAGGCGCGTCTGGCGGAACTGTAGGCCACCATGGTAGCCACGGAGCCGCCCACCCCGGGCACGATGCCGATAAGCACGCCGAACAGACCGGAGCGGAGAAGCAGGATTTTCATGCGGGCAAACATGTCACGGAAGACATCAAGGAAAATACGGGCGTTTTCGCGCATGCTCATGTTTCGCATGGAGACGGCCTGTGTGCCGTCCTGCCGCCCCAGCGCGAGGCGCAGCAGATGAGGAACGGAGAACACTCCAAGCATGACGGGAATGAAGGGGATGCCGCCGATAAGGATGGGGATGTCGAAGTCGAAACGCGGGTTGCCCATGAAGGCATCCGCGCCGATGCAGGTCATGAACACGCCGAGAGCGGCCGACCCTACGCCCTTGAGCGGATCGCCCGCGCTGATGGAGCCGACCAGCAGAAGACCGATGACGGCCAGAACAAGGATTTCCCCCGCGCCGAAATGCAGAACCGCTCCACCGAGGATGGGCATGCAGAACAGCATGACCAGCCCGGAGACGATGCCGCCGGAAAAGCTGGCGATATTGGAGATGAACAGGGCTTCCCGGGCCTTGCCCCGCTGGGCCAGAGGGAAACCGTCAAAACAGGTGACTACCGCTCCGCCCGTTCCCGGGGTGTTCAGCAGGATGGATGAAATGGAACCGCCGTATTCTGCGCCCACATAGACGCCGCACAGGGCCACAAAGGCGGTGCCGGGATCGAGGCTGTAGGTCAGGGGAAGCACGAGAATCAACCCGGTAGCGGCGCCGAATCCGGGCAGCGCCCCGATGACGATGCCGAGGCTGACCGTGAGTATGAGCGTCAGGATATTGATGGGCTGCAATACGCCCAGCACGCCCTGCAGTACCATGTCCAGCATGGGGGAATCCTCCGGAGCTTTTTTGCCTGTTTCCTTTCATTGTGAATCGTTCCGGGATGCGGCGGAAAGGATGCAACCTTCCGCCGCCGGTGAGCTACTGCATGGATGCCTTGATATACCCGCCTGCCTGTTCGGTCTGCTTCACGGCGAGATCCGTAAGTTCCTGAACCTGATTGTGGTCGAACATGCCGTAGCCGATATCCAGCTTGATGAATTCGGCCTTGATATTCTCGTCGGTGAGCAGCGGAGTAAACACGGCGCGCAGCCTTTCCACGATTTCTTCAGGCGTCCCCTTGCGGGCGTAGAGAATATTGACTGCCGAAATATCCACCATTTCCGGATAGCCCTGTTCGGTGAACGTGGGAATGTCCGGCTGCAGGCGCTCTGTGGATGCGGTGGCCAGCACGCGCAGCTTGCCGGGATACATGGTCAGCCATTGCAGGTTGTTGAAGGTGGCGTCGATCTGCCCGCCGAGCAGGGCGGCGTTCATCTTGCCCGCGCTGTTGAAGGGCACACGGGTCATCTGAAGGCCGGTGAGCTTGGAAAAGAGCGCAAAGGAGAGATGATTGCTGGAAAGGGAGCCGGTAGTGCCCACGGTGAGCTTGCCGGGATTCTCCCTGGCGTAGGTGACGAGATCGTCCAGCGTCTTGAATGGGCCGTCGGCAAGGACATTGAGCGAGTCCGGACGCCAGGTCGCCCCGAAGATGGGCACGAGGTTGTCGTTGTTATAGGCGGTCTTCTGGAAGGTCGACTGCATGGTGATGTGCGGCTGATTATAGAACAGCAGAGTGTAGCCGTCCGGTTTGGTGGTCATGAAATAATTGCTGCCCACCACGGCTCCGCCGCCGGTCTTGTAGTCCAGAATGATTTTCTGCCCCAGCAGTTCTTCCATTCTGGGGAGCATGACCCGGATAATGCGATCCGCGCCGGACCCTGCCCCAAAGGGCAGAACCACGGTGACGGGGCGGTCGGGGTAGGTTCCGGCCCTGGCCGCCGGGGCGGAGGGCAGGGCAAGACCGAGCATGAGCAGCGCGGAAGCCATGAGTCTGGTCAGAGAGGACATGATATTCTCCTTTTTGAGGTGGTTACTGGCTGTAGAGTTGTGTTGGAAACGACCTTGACCGCCTGGGGCGCGAGTGCGGCGAACTTTGAGCGACGCCCCCCCCCGCATGGCAATGCGGCATGGAGAGGCGGGGAGCGGGAGCAATGTCACGCGGAGCGGAGCTGCCGGAGCAGAACCGCAGATATCGCGCGACGCCACTTTGCCAAGCTTAAATCATTCCGCAGAGTTGCAACTCGATATGATAAGCTTGCCGTAACCTTTAAAGCGTCAGTCATGCTGGCCGCGGGCCTTGTTTGGCTGCAAGGAACTATTTAGAAACAGACCCTAGAGCTTTCTGCCGAGCAAAGCCCCTTCACGGATGGCGTACAGCGCGTCGCCGATCTGGCGGCAGTCGCCGATGGCGTGATATTCCATGCCCAGTTCGTCCAGATCCCTGGCGAGTCCATTGACCGGAACCGTACCAATGGCCAGAACCACGGTATCACAGGGCAGGGTAAGCATGGAGCCGTTATTCGCCGCATCTACCCCTTCACTGTTCAGGCGCATAAGTGGTGAATTCGGGTAGAAGCGCACTTTTGCCGCGACCATTTCGTTGCGGTAGATGCCCACCAGACGGGGAATGCCCCCATGTCCGATTTCAAGCGCTTCCAGCAAAGACACGTCCTTGCCCTGCTTCGCCAGTTTTATGGCGACTTCCATTCCGATGTAGCGGCCGCCCACGACAACGACGCGATCCCCCGTTTCAGCGCGATCCATGATTACATCCATTCCCTGTACCACGGCAGGGCCGCCGAGGGCGGGACGATCCACCGGGGGAAGACCGCGCGGTGCTGCTCCGGTAGCCAATACGACCACATCAGGTCTCTGGGCTTCCAGAAATCCGCGATCCACGTCAACGCCCGTATGGACGTTGACGCCGGTCTGTTTCATTGCGTTGAGCATCCAGGGGACAAGAGTGCGGAAATCGGACTTGTATTCCGCCTTGCCCGCTATGGTCCACTGGCCGCCGAGTTCGGCGCTCTTTTCATACAGATCCACATGGTGTCCGCGTCCGGCGAGAGTATGAGCAGCTTCCATTCCTGCAAGCCCTCCCCCCACAACCATGATACGCCTGGGAGCCGCAGCCGGTTCAGGAGCGGGAAATTCCGCCTCGCGCATGGCGGCGGGGTTGACCGTACAGGTGATGCCCGGCGTGGGAATGCGATTCTTGCGGGATTTGTAGGTGAAGCAGTTCAGACAGTAAATGCAGCGCCGGATCTCGCGGTGGCGGCCTTCCTTCGCCTTGATGAGCAGTTCCGGGTCGGTGATGAAGGGCCGTCCCAGAGAGATGAAATCAGCCGCGCCTTCTTCGAGCAGATGCTCCGCCACAAGGGGATCGTTGATTTTGCCCACGGCGATGACGGGCTTTCCTGACGCATCCCCCACAGGCCGTGCGAGATGGGCAATGCAGTTCTTGGGAAAGAAATAATTGAATGAAGTGTTCCAGCCCTTTTCCTGATTTCCGGCGGAACACTCAAAGGCATCGACCCCGGCCCTGCTCATGATCCGGGCGATCTCCAGCCCGTCGGCGGCGGTATTGCCGCCTTCAACCATGTCGTCCGCGCTGAAGCGGAAGATGATGGGGAAGTCTTCTCCCGCCTGTCTGCGGATAGCCGCCACGATCTGGCGGGGAAAGAGCGTACGCTTTTCCAGCGTGCCGCCATAGGCGTCACTGCGCCGGTTGCTGTACGCGGAGAGAAAAAGGCTGACCAGCTTGCCGTGCGCGGCGTGGATTTCCACGGCGTCAAATCCCGCTTCCCGTGCGCGGCGGGCGGCCTGTCCGTAGCACTCCACAAAATACTCGATCATTTCGACCGGTATTTCTCTCGGAGGCTCGGGTTCAAAGGCAAATCGAACGGGCGAAGGAGCGATGGAATGGCCATCCGGTCTTCTGGTGCCGCGCCCGCCGAGTTCCACGGCAACCCTTGGCCCGCAGGCGTGCATCCGGCGCACCAGCTCCGCCAGAGGAGGAATATGCGCGTCGCACCACAGCCCCATGGAACCGTCGGTCTGTTCTTCCCTCCAGCAGTAGGTGTGTCCCATGATGACCAGCCCCATGCCTCCCTTTGCCCGCTCCTCATAAAAACGGGCCAGCGCCGGGCTGAGCGTGCCTTCCGGCCCGGCTCCGCGCGCGGCGATGGGCGCGAAGACAAGACGGTTGTCCAGCTCCATGCTGCCGATACGTCCTGGTGCAAGCAGTTTTTCCAGTGTCATGATGTCTCCGGGTATGCAGAGGGGAGCGGCCCGCCCGAAGGGACGGGCCGGAGGGATTGCGCCGCGTCATGCGGAGCGGCGCGGCCGCCACTCCGTGACGACCCTTCCGTTTTCCCTGCGCACGGTAAGGAATTTGTCGTTCAGGAGAGGATTGGTGAAGGTGTAGTCGGAGCGCAGGTGCATGCCCCGGCTTTCCCTGCGTTCGCGCGCGGCGTGCATGATTGCTTCGCCGTTGTCCATGAGCTCGAAGGCCTCCACGGTGCGCAGCAGTTCGTGGGCGTTGGCCGCCCTTACCGAGGCTTCGGCGTCGCGGCGCAGGTCTCCCAGATATTTCAGACCCGCGTCAAGCAGCGTTTCCGAGCGCACGCGGTACGGCCCGGCGGCGGCATAGTCTCCCATGATCTGCTGAAGGCCGAGGGCCGCTTCCTTCCAGTGCGCGCCAGAGGGCCGCGTCATGAATGTATTGTACCAGGCCATCCGTTCTTTCGCCCGGTCGGATTTTTCCGCCTCGTCAAAGGCGCCGGCTCCGAGATTCGCCGCCGCATGTTCGCCCTCCATCCAGCCCCACACGGCCGCGCCGGAGATATCGGAACGGAAGTTGCCCACCATGTCCCCGGCGGCGTACAGGCCGGGGATGGAGGTTTCTCCGTTGATGTCGATTTCCAGCCCCCGCCCGATGAGATGCGGCTCATACTGCATGAATTCCACGCCGTGCCGGGATGGATCGATCCCCTTGTCGTCCATGTGGTCGAGCAGCGCGCCGAGTCCTTCGCTGATCATGCCCGCCCGCATGAACTTCATGTCGTCCGGGCTGGTGCCGGAACAGTCAATATAGGCCGGGCCGGTTCCGTTCATGACAACATCGGTGTAGGCGGAGTTCCATACGTCGCAGGTGATGTCGCCCACCTCCCGCGTGGCCCGGGTGACAAAGGGTCCGAGCAGCCTGCCGTTGGGATACCGGTACACACCGATCCATGTACTCTTGCCCGCCCTGGAAAAATATTTCGGCCCGGCATGACGGTTGGGCAGTTCCATGTTCACCAGTTTCGCGCCGATACGCCAGCCCTGGGCCTGCGCCGCGCCCGTGCAGGACGGACAGAAAGCCGTATTGAACAGCCACCCCGGTGTTCCGGCCGGAGGATAGAGCCGTGAGGCCGCACCAGTGGCGAGGATGACCTTTTTCGCGCGGACGACGACATAGGATGGCTCCCTTTCGCTCATGTCCAGGGCAAGCGCGCCGGTAATGCCGTCCGCGTTGCGGAGCAGATCCAGCACGGGATGATGGTTGAGAATTTTCGCCCCGGCCTTTTTGGCCTGCGCGGTGAGTGCCTGCTTCTGGTTGTGGCCGTCATACTTGAGGAAGATACGCGGCCGGTTGGGGAAGGCATGCCCCATGAATACATAATCATCGCCGAAGGGTTTCATGTTGATGCCCCATTCGTGCCATTTGTCGGCAATGCCGATGGAGCGCTCCAGAAAACGCACGGAAAGGCTTGTATCGTGGCAGAGGCCGAGCATGCTGTCCAGCAGCTCCTTGAGGATGACGCCGATGTCATTGCCGTGCGCCCTGGGATAATAACAGGTGAAATGATCGTTGCCGGTCGCGCCGGAACCGCTGCGCCTGCTGTTGGCCTTCTCAAGAACCGTGACCCGCGCGCCGCCCTGCGCGGCGGAAATGGCCGCGCACAGGCCGCCTATGCCTCCTCCCACCACCAGAACATCCGTTTCGAGCACGTGTTTCAGCGTCATCATGATTTACTCCTTGAACTGGGATGCATCCACATGGAGCAGCATATAGTTGAGGGGAATACGGAGCGTTACCGCCTTTTTCGGGCAGTCCAGCACACAGGCGTTGCAGTGCCAGCACTCTTCGCCATAAACGATCCGGGGCGCAGTCCGGGGGGGATCCTGTTCAAACACGTTCATGGGGCAGATATCGGCGCATGTTCCGCAGCCTGTGCACAGTTCCTGGTTTATGACCGGAGGCATGTCCTTCTCCTTCAGGTCCCACAGGGGACGCATATGCTGAGAGTGAAATTCACGGAAGGAAAAGCAAGTTTTGTGCCATGAAAAATTATGAGATAATACAGTGTGATATATATATTGTGCAAATATGATATTTGTGAAATCATAATAATTGTTTTTGCATTTTGCAAAAACTCCCCCGGCCTCCTTCACCTTGCGAGGACAGCATGAAATTCGACGACGATGCCCTGCGGGCCAGCGCCCTGTCTTTTCAGCTTATCTACCGTACGCGCGGTCTGTATCAGGCGTTCGCGTGCCTGCGGGAATTTCTTGAAGGGCATCTTCCCGTGGCGCGTATCAACGGTCTGTATATTCCTGCCGATCACGCCAATGTGATCACCATGGTTGATACTCTGGAATCCAGGCCGGTCATGGTGCGGCGGGAAGGGCGCGAGCTGCCGCTTCTGCTGTGGGAACGCCTTGAGGAGCCGTTGATCGTGGCAAACCTTGATCCGTACAAGAAAGGACACACGCGGGGAAACCCTGCCGCGGAGAGCCTTCCCTTTCTGAGGCATCACTCGCTGGCACGTCTGCCTGTCTGCCGCAACGAAGCCTATACCTTTGTCATCAATTTCTGGTCGGATGAATACAATGCCTTTGCGCGGGATGATCTGACGGATCTGCGCATTGTCACCGGCGGTTTTGTGGAAGAGCTGGCCCGCGATCTGTCCGCGAACCTCCCGGCCATGCCTGCGCATCGTTCCCTGACGTCGGGGCGGGACAAGCTGTTCGTCTGCTCGGGGCTGACTTCCGTGCGCAACCTGGTGGAGCAGGTTGCTCCCTGCGCCAGCACTGTTCTTATCATGGGAGAAACGGGAGCGGGCAAGGAATCGGTGGCTGACGCGATTCATGAGCTTTCCCCGCGCAGGGAAGGCCCGCTGGTCAAGGTCAACTGCGGAGCCATTCCTGAAACGCTGCTGGACAGTGAGCTTTTCGGGCATGAGAAGGGGGCGTTTACGGGCGCGGTGAACGCCCGGCGCGGATATTTTGAAGCGGCCCAGGGGGGGACGATAGTACTGGATGAAATAGGGGAAATGTCGCTTCCCGCCCAGGTGCGCCTGCTGCGCGTGCTGGAAAGCGGCAGTATATCCAGGGTGGGAAATGCCCAGTCCATGCAGGTGGATGTTCGGGTCATAGCCTCAACTCATGCCGATCTGCGGCAAAAAGTCAGGGAAGGGAGTTTTCGCAAGGATTTATGGTATCGACTCAGCGTATTTCCCATCAGAGTGCCGCCCCTCCGGGAACGCAAGGAGGATATTCCGACTCTGCTGCGTCATTTTCTGCATACGAAATCCAGACAGTTCGAGCTTTCCGAAACGGTGCGTGTTCCCGACGGGGAGCTGGCGCGGCTGTATGCCCATGACTGGCCGGGCAATGTGCGGGAACTGGAGCATGTGGTGGAGCGGGCCATGATCCTTGCGCGGGGCCGGAGCGGAGCGCTCCATTTTGAAATCGACGGAGAAGATACCGCGGAAGGCGGCGTCGGGGATGCCTTGAGCGAGGTAACGGCTGGATGGCCGACTCTTGCGGAAATGGAAGATCGTTACGTCAGGGCGGCTCTGGCGAAATGCGGCGGCAAGCTGACCGGGGAGAACGGCGTCACGGAACTGCTCGGCATCCATTACACCACTCTGCGCGCGAGAATGCGGAATCTTGGCCTGCCCATGCCCAGAGAGAAGTAGATGCGTCTCGGGCGAACCCTCAGGGGGCGGCGTCCGTTCCTTTCTCGAGTTCGACGCAGACACGTCTCACCAGCTCTTCCGCCGGGATGCCCAGCTTTGCCGCAAGAAGCAGGACGGCATTCAGAGAAGGCTGCCTCTGACCGTTCTCCAGAAGGCATATATACACATTGCCTGATTCGATGGCTTCGCCGAGCTGCTCTTGAGAAAGCCCCTGTCTGGTGCGTTCCTTCTGAAGTACACGTCCAAAAGCCCTGGGGAGTCCTCTGATGCTGTCCATGTTCGTCAGAGTAAGGGATGCGTCATTTTTTCACATTTAACTATTGTTTAAATATTGAACCTGTGTTTTTTAACCGTGAGTGGTTCGGAACATGGGCCTTGCAAGGGGAAAAACCGAGCGGGAATCAATGTTCCCGTATTTTCCGAAAATTTTAGAATCGAGGTTGGAAAGATGAAAAAACAGGGTGTCATATTCAAGGCTATGGCGAGTTTTCTGCTGGCGCTGGCGGTTTTCCTGCCGTTATCCGCAAAAGCAGAGATAGCCGGGCTCTATATCGAGCCTAAAATCAGCTATGGCATACAGTATGGCGCATTGTACTTGGCCTCTGACTCGATGGGGGAAACCGAATCCGATGGATTTGACGACAGCACCTTTGGGGGAGGACTCGCCGTGGGATATGACATGTATCGTGAGTGGAATTATCCTCTACGCATGGAACTTGAATTCATGCGGTATGGAAAGGCCTCTTATTCGGCAAGTCTGCCGGGCATGAGCGGTACGGCGGATGTGCAGCTCACGACGCTGGCTGTCAATTTTTATGCCGACTGGCATAACGGTTCCAGAGTTACCCCATATGCCATGGCCGGGATGGGGCTTGGCATGAGCAGTATTGAGGCTTCAGGCAATGTCTTTGGAATTCCTGTCAGCGCCCCAAAGGAAGACAGCTATCATTTTCTTGGTCAGGTCGGACTCGGATGCGGCGTGGATTTGACGGAATCCGTCACACTTGATCTGGGAATGCGCTGCGGAATCATGCCCAGTACCGGAGGGAGTGGAACCAGCGGTGATTTTGGCTACACGGATATACATATTGCCAGTGACTATCATTCCTTTGTCCAGGGGATGATGGGACTCAGGTTCACGTTCTGAGTTTCTGTGCCATGTGTTAAAAGGGAGAGGTGTTTTCGTGAAAAACTGTTTTATTCCGGTCGTCTTGGCCTTGGGAATGATTCTTGGCACGGGATGCGCGACAAAAGTTCACAAGGAGTGGCTGGCGATAGGCGGAAGCAAGGCCGATGCCACAGTCAGACTTGCCGTAGTCTGGAATCCGCAAATCGAGATTCCTGAATACAGTGAACTGCAGGCCAGTGAACTTGCCGCGCAGAAATGTCAGACTTGGGGATATGCCGGAGCGGAACCCTTTGGAAGTCAGCTTGTCACATGCACTAGCTTGTCAGCAGCAACTGGGGGCCAATCTGTTATCAGGAGAAGAGAGAAATGGAGTTCCAGTGTGTAGGGCCTGCCTATTAGGAGGATTTCATGCTGAAAATCCCTTATGATGAGTACTGGATCGCGTTGTATCGCAGCCGTAATGCCGCGAAAATATATGCAAAAAACAAAGATGGTATGGGACGATACCTCTCGCCGGCTGGAAGTCGGCATCGTGGAGATAAGTTATAAAAGAATACAGTTCCGGCAGAGTGATCTTGGAAAGACGCCATTCTGCCGGAACTGTATTCTTTTCGTGTACGGCAAAACTTCATGTCCGAAAGCGGAGCCGAGTGCAGGTGCATTGCAGCGAGGCCTGATTCTGAGGGCGGTATGACAATTCTGCCCATAAGGTTCAGAGGAACTTTTCTCCGGTGATGACAGGATGTTCAGGAAGGCTTTTTTTTGTGGACGCCTTTAATGCCCAGGCGGCGAAGCTGAGAAGCCAGAGTGCTTGCCGGAATGCCCAGAAGCATGGCAGCCCCCTTGGGGCCGCTCACTCGTCCATGAGTAATTTTAAGTGCATTGAGAATATGCGCCCTGATCATTTCATTCAGAGTCAGAAGATGCGGGGAAGAGTTTTCCTGGGAATCCGGACGAGGAGATATACTTGGCTTGCCGTCGGGGAATCCGGAAGAAAAGGCCATGGGGAAGGAGTATTCCGGAGATATGTTCCGAAGACTTATTCCCAGGGCGGCGACCAACGGCAGGCGGATGCTGTCCAGAAACTGCAGATGCTCTTGCGTATATCGATCCGTTCCTGCAGTGACAATGGAAATATAGATAGAAGCTGGCAAATGGTCAGTAAAAAGGAGAGGGTAGTAAATACACGAGAAATTTTCCCTGAAAATAAGGGAAAACAGGCTCCCGACAGGAGTATCGGGCGTGCTCCTGATAATTTTTGCAGACGATTTGCACTGGGTAAGATATGGATCCTGGCATATGTCCTGAATTATTTGCTCAGGGATTTCAATCCTGTCGGGGCTGTCAAAAATTTCAGAATTTGCGCTGTACGAAGCTATTTTGCTGATAATGAAATTATCATACTTTTTTATCTCAAGCATGGATACGGGCATGTATTCGTCAAGAAAAGAGGCAAGGTTGCGGCAGAATTCTTTTGGGGAAAACGTCCTGAATACTACATACAGAAGATGATGTAACACACTTTGGTTATAGAATGGAGTGATTGGAGACAATGGCATGATTATTCCTCTTCTAATAGAAAATTTTGTATCTTTAAAAATTATAATCTTGCGATAATATAACGATATCTGTTTTTAATAACAATCTTTAATATAATATCAATTTTTGCCATTTACCGTATGAAATAGAATATAAATATTCAAAACGATAATTTTATTTACGATAAAACAAAATTGAATTTTTGTATAATCTATTTTTTGTGAAGTATTGATAATTATTAATGTCAAAAGTTGACGCAGAAAATTAACCATAATTTTAATGAAATTGAAAATTTAGTTCATAAAAGCTGTTTCTGTATCTTTCTGCCACTTCTGTCGCCCGCCATGCGAGTGTTGCGATTAACTAAAAAGTCCTCATGATTTTCATCATGAGGACTTTGCTTTTCTGGAGCGGGAAACGGGATTTGAACCCGCAACCTTCAGCTTGGGAAGCTGACACTCTACCGTTGAGTTATTCCCGCCCGGAAGGGCAGTTTTTTATGGAGCGGGAGACGGGATTTGAACCCGCGACTTCAACCTTGGCAAGGTTGCACT
>OLFV01002784.1_pt1 | contig 12299 bp, 15 predicted proteins | sample 1605551 | NCBI WGS metagenome assembly OLFV01 (sample SAMEA3888922, study PRJEB22519) | human gut metagenome | biome: human gut; feature: human-associated habitat; material: faeces | place: Denmark | collected 2011
AGTCCGGACCTCTGAGTTGATTGTCAATCAGATACTTTTAAGACAGTCTCCCCCAGACAAATTTTGACCAAAATCAACATACGCCATTTTTTGGCGTAGAATATAGGCGATACGCGCAAAATACGGCGCATAAGCCATTTTTTTGGCGTAGGTGAAAATTATGTTCTTTTGGTCGAAAAAACCAAAAGCGAAAAAAGTTGTAACTTTTTTCGCTTTTACAGTTTTTGACAGGAAATGAACTCAAATGAACCAGTTTAGAGGCCTAAAATGACGGACTCTACGATTTCTGAAAAGAAACGCATCTCGAGCAAATGTTCTTTTTCTGCTATAGTTTCAGGGGTATCGTCAGGAGTCAGCGAAGTAGAGCGCTGGGCTATGATTTCACCGCCGTCCACGGTATTACTTACGTAATGAACAGTCATTCCGGTTTCGGTTTCTCCGGCGGCTTTTACTGCTTCATGAACGTGATGTCCATACATACCGATTCCGCCGAATTTGGGCAGGAGCGCAGGGTGAAGATTTATCATCCTGTGGTCATAGGCATTGATAAGAAAATCTGGTACGACGAGCAGAAATCCTGCGAGGACGATGAAGTCGATTCCGAATTCCTTCATCAGAGGCATCAGCTTGGACTCGTCGTTGAAGTCTTTCTTGGGCATGACTACTGTGGGTATCCCGTGGTTCTGCGCCCGCACAAGGGCATATGCGTCGGCCTTGTTGCTCAGGACTACAGAAATCTTGACTTTATCAGAGCCGCTGAAATGACGGATGAGGGATTCGCAGTTCGTTCCGCTTCCGGACACGAAAATAGCCACATTAATCATATATATGTCGAATTTGGTCGCACAAAGATAATGAAAGTTTCGTATTTTAGTAAGGTTTGTATATATTTGAAAGTTTTTGTGTGAAGAAAATGAGAAAAAAAATATACATAAATGTTATCCTGACAGCCTTGATGACCACATTTTTCTCCGTTTCGGCGGGAGCTCAGGCTACCAAGGTGAAAGGCAGGGTGACAGATTCGGAAAGCGGTGAAGGGATACCTTTCGCCGCCGTATATTTCTATGGGACGACCATAGGCGTTTCCACTGACCTGGAAGGGTATTATTCTATGGAAACACGTGATTCTACAGCAAATACGCTTTGCGCAGCGCTGTTAGGATATGAGACTCAGATGATAAGAGTGAGCCGCAGGGCATTCAGCGAGGTGGATTTCAGGCTCCATCCTGTCACTTCTTCGCTCAATGCGGCAGTGGTAAAGCCGGATAACCGCTATATGAAATGGATTCTGAAGCAGATCGACGAGCACAAGAAGGTCAATGACCCGGAACGCCGTGATGCCTATGCCTGCGACATCTACACCAAGATGGAACTGGACCTGACAAATCCTGACCGCAACTTGCGCAACCGTATGATACGCAGGAACTTCGGCTTCATCTTCGACTATATGGACACGTCTGTGGTATCCGGCCAGCCTTTTCTTCCGGTGATGATTTCGGAGACGCGGGCCAAGAGATACCACAGCATTTCTCCGGATATCAGCAAGGAAGCCATAGAGGCGACTAGGATTTCCGGTTTCAATGAGGACAATGCCATTTCGCAGTTTACCGGCAGCATGCACCTGAAGACGAATTTCTACAACAATTTCATCAATGCCTTCAATGTGCAGATTCCGTCTCCGCTATCGTCCAACGGAAGCGTTTACTATAATTATTATCTGGTGGACAGCCTCAACATTGACGGAAGAAAGACTTGGAAAATCAGGTTCCATCCCGGCAGGGGCGTGTCCTCGACGGTTTTCGACGGGGAAATGAACATTGACTCGGAAACTTTCGCGCTGAGGGAGATTCATGCGAAAATGATGAAAGGGGCGAATGTGAACTGGATCAGGGACATGGTGATAGACCGTACTGACCAGCTGGTCGGGGATTCGCTCTGGTTCTACAAGCAGGACAAGCTGTACGTGGATTTTTCCGTGACGATGAGTGATTCTTCCAAGTTCGTGTCGTTCCTGGGCAACCGTCAGATAGATTATATGAATCCGGTGCTGGGTGAGCCGGCAAGGAAACTGGTCCAGCAGGCCCACGCGACTTCCGTGCACGTGATGAAGGATGCGGGGAAAAAGGATGAGGCGTGGTGGAGCGAGGCCAGGCCGTACAAGTTATCGGAAAAGGAGCAGAACATCTACAATATGGTGGACTCCATCAAGCAGGTTCCGCTGTACAATACCGTATATAATATCGTGAATACTGTGGTTTCGGGATACTTGGAGACGAAATATGTCGCTTTCGGACCGTATTCGCGGCTGTACAGTTTCAATGACACTGAAGGCAACAGGGTTTCGTTCGGGGCGCGTACCACATCTGAGCTGAGCAAGAAATTCAGGATTGAGGGCTATCTGGGCTACGGTTTCAAGGACAAGGAGTTCAAGGGCGGAGGTTCGCTGGAATGGATGTTCAGCAAGCAGCCTACCATGAAGCTGACTATAAGCGGAAAGCACGATATCCTGCAGCTCGGAAAGGGCAAGAATGCGTTCAATGACATGAATATCTTGTCATCGCTTCTTCGCAAGAGAGGCAGCGAGAAGAGGAGTCTTGTCAATGAATATTCAGCGACTTATGACTGGGAAATCCGACCGTGGCTGAACACATCGACTTCTCTGGAGTTCAGGAGGATATTCTCTAACACGTTCGTGCCTATGGACAGGGTGGTTACTGCCTCGGACGGCTCTTCCATGGACACTGTAAGGGTCAATTCCGTGGGCTCCAATGACTTGAGAGTGGTAGCCAGGTTCTCCAAAGACGAGACTGTGGCAAGAGGAACGTTCGAAAAGTCGTATCTGCATTCGGACTACCCTGTCTTCACGCTGGACCTGATGGGCTCGCTGAAGGGTATCGGAAAGAATGAATACAGTTATTTCAGGAGTGAACTGTCCATAGATTACAAGCTGAGGATTCCGCCGGTGGGAATGTCCAAGATCAAGTTCACTGCCGGAAAAATCGTTGGCACAGTGCCTTATCCGATGCTGAAGTTGCATGAAGGTAACGGAACTTATATTCTCGACCACAGTTCGTTCTCGTGCATGGAGTTCTATGAGTTCGCTTCAGATACATGGACTACATTGTTCTGGGAGCATAATTTCGGCGGGTTCTTCATAGGCAAGATTCCGCTTCTGAAAAAGACGAAAATCCGCGAGGTCTTCACGCTCAAGGCGGCCTACGGCACATTGTCACAGAAGAACAACGGCATTATCGGCAATCCGAATTCGGTCAATGCGCCGATGCTTTTCCCTGCGGGCATGAACATGCTGAACAAGCCTTATGTGGAGATGGGCGTGGGACTCACTAACATTTTTCGTCTGGTGAGGGTGGATGCAGTATGGCGCATGACGCACCGATATACGGACACTCCGACCGGGAAGGTAAAGTCTCCGCATTGTTTCGTAGTGAACATGGGACTGGAACTCAGATTCTAAGTCACAGTCCCATAGCAGTTTAAGCGGCTTTCTTGGATTCGAGACGGTGCTCGATATTGATGAGCAAACTGCCGAGGAGTCCTGCACAGAGCGAGCCCATCAGCACTGCAACCTTGCCCATATCACGCAGCATTGACGTAACCTCAGGTGCCTGGTTGCCGAATGAGAGAGTGTCCACGAAAATGGACATTGTAAATCCGATTCCTCCGAGGCAGGCTACGGCGATGAGCATTCTCCAGGTCGCGCGGGAAGGCATCTCTCCGATGCGGAGTTTGATGGCGATGAAGCTTGCCAATGAGATTCCGAGCGGCTTGCCGATAAGGAGTCCGAGGAAAACTCCCATTCCTACTCCGCCGAGTGCGGCATCGAAACTGAAGACATTGAAATAAGACAGGTCAGGGATTTCGACTCCGGCATTGGCAAGCGCGAATATCGGCATGATGAGGAAGTTCACCCACGGAGAGAGCAGGTGTTCGAGTCTGCTGCTCATGCTGATGGAGTCGCGTGAAATGACTGAAAGTCTTCTGAGACAATGTCTTTGAGGGCCGTTAGGAAAGCCGGAAGCTGTGGATTCTATGCCACTGTATTCGGCAATACGTCTTTCGTACTGTTTGCGTTTACGCTGGAAGTATGCTTCTGAGAAACGCGGTGCCATAGGTATCAGGAAGGCCATCACGACTCCGGACATGGTGGAATGTATGCCGGCGTAGTAGAAGAGGCTCCAGATGATGATGGCGGGCACGAGGTAGAACCAGACGCGTTTTTCGCCGAGTTTGTTCATGAGCACGACGAGGCAGATGAGGACGACTGCGATTGCGAGAAGGTCCAGTCGGACGGCGCCTCCGTAGAATAACGCCACTACCAGTATAGCGATAAGGTCATCGGCTATGGCCAATGCGGTGAGGAACACTTTGAGTGATACCGGTACTCTGTCGCCGAGTATGGACAGGATGCCGACTGCAAATGCGATGTCGGTGGCTGTAGGGATTCCCCAGCCTGAGGCGGCTGCCGTGCCGTGGTTTACCAGTGTGAATATCAATGCTGGGGCTACGACTCCTCCGAATGCCGCGATTACAGGCATGAGGGCTTTCTTCACTGTGGAGAGTTCGCCGACTTTCATTTCTCTGCGGATTTCCAGGCCGACGGTGAAGAAGAAGATTGTCATAAGTATGTCATTGACAAAACTTTCGACTGTCATTCCGTGCGGGAAATAGACTCCGTTGCCTGACGGGGCGCTGAGGAACAGGGTTATGCTGGAGTTCAGGAAGTCGTGATAGAAGCCTTTGGTGAACGGGAGGTTCGCCAGCAGCATGGCCACGACTACGCAGGCGAGCAGGACGACGCCCTGTGCCCACGGCTGGTTTCTGAATGCTTTTCTTCTATGATCAAAATTCCGTATTCCCTTGGTCCAGGTGTAGATAGGTATAAGTCCCATAGCATTTGATATTTAAAAAGTCAATTCTTATCGTTCCGCAATCCTCCAATCCAGGCGCGAAAACGAGCTGCAAAAATAATCAAAACGACGGATTTTTCAATGACTTCTGCTCTTCTGCAAATCAGAAAAATCGTTAAATTTGTGTTTCCGTATGGGGGCTGACGCAGGTGGCTGTAGCGAAGACTGACACCTGTCAGCAATGTGTGTAGAGTCATAAAGTATATTATAATGGAAAAGGCAGGATTTGTGAAGGCTGGAAATTTTGTAGCAGATGAGAATTATTCAACTTGGTTGAAGTCAATCAAATGCAATACAATTCGCTACCAAGTTGGTAACGAATTAAAGAATTCAATGCCAGAGAAGCTAGCATACATTCCGTGGAGACATCATATCGATATACTGAGAAGGTGCAAGAATATAGAGGAAGCGCTGTTTTATATTGATGAGACTATCTCTAACGGATGGAGCCGACCTTTACACCGTCTCCAAACTTCTTGGCCACGCCAATATGCGCACTACGCAGATCTATGCAAAGATCGTGGATGAAAACAAGCGCAAAGCAGTTAATCTTATCCCAGCCCGATAATCAAAACGAATTCGTTTAGATTTTTACGGATTTATTTGTTTGTTTGTATGTTTGTAAGTATATTTGCAATCCAAAACGAAAACAATGGCCGACAATAATGCAACATTAGAACAAGTTGACGCTTTCTTGAAAGAGTTTCAAGCTAAAGCAAAAGTGTTCGGCATAGATTATAACATCGACAAGGAGGAAAACCAGCAAACACTATTTGACCTTGAAATTCCCGCGAGCAAGCGTGATGAATACATTCTATCATTAAGCCCCGAGGATTATTACCAAGGGCCAGATGTTAATGACTATGATCCCGAAGAGGGCAATGTGTGGATGTTCGGAATCGGGATAAAGAAGAGAGGACGAGGCAAAAAGATACCGATTTATATCAAGATTTATATCACCAAGGTTAATGGAGCCCCTAATTATTGTATCTCGTTCCATAGAGCAAAGTTTGAAATGACATTTCCTTATAAAGCAACGTTATGAAAAGTCCTTTTACCGGCGGAAACGTCACACAACAATTTAAGTACGAGACTTATACTTTTAGGAATGAAAAGTATACAGTCAAGAGATTCTATTATCAATGTTTCGATACTGGAAGGACTTTCTCCAATGCCGAAGTTGACGATAAGGTGATGGCTGATTTGTACGCCCAATATCGCGAGCGGCATGGGATACCCTCTCCTTCTGATTTAAAGAGTCTGCGCGAAAAGTACGGCCTCTCTGCTCATGTAATGTCAAAGATAGCCGGCATCGGTATTAATCAATATGGATTATACGAGAATGGTGAAATGCCAACCCTGGCTATTGGTTTGCGCTTGGCGTCTTTATTCGATAGGACATCTCTTCTGAAGAGTATTGAAAATGCACATGGTAAGTTGGGAAAAGACTACACAAGAGTAAAAGACCTTGTCGAATCATATTCTGAACCAGTTTCCTATTCTATTGAAAAAGTGTTTTATATCGATTTTGACGAAATAATGCCCTTGGCTTTCCCTTCCATCGCACTATCGATGAAGAATTCTCGTTGGGCCACATGTAGCATATAATAGATACGGTTATGGAAGATCCTAATAATATTAAGTTCAGGCTTGTCTCGATTTCTAACGAGAAAACCTCAACAATTCCTGGAGATGTTGATCTCGCTTCTATTTCAGAAGAATCTTTGCAGTTCCAATACAAGATTGGAACAATAATCAAATTCGCCGAGAATACAATTACCGTTGTTCCCAGTATCAGATATATGTTCGAGGGGGCCGTCCTTTTTGAATCCTCTGCAGAGTTTAATTATTCCGTTCTTTCTCTCGATGCTGTGATGGATGTGGATAAGGAGAATAAAAAACTTAATATGAAGGTTAATATTTTTCCTCCCCTTCTTGGCGCAGCCTATAGCTCTCTTCGAGGTATTGTGTATGCTCGCACATTGACTACTCCTCTCGAAAAGTATCCTCTCCCGATGATTGACATCAATACTCTATTATCGAAAAACGGGATTTCTGTCATGGAGTAGCATTTAGCGAGATCCTGCTATCCTTCAATAGATTAAGAATGAATATGATCGAAATTATTTTATCGACTTGTTCATTCTTTTTTCATGAACGAGAGGAAACAAATTATGAGAGCCAAAGAATATATTGCCTGTAGCGAAGCTTCGCTTAAACACCCCGCCGAAATCCGGCAGATCATTGACGAAATGCTGCCCCTGCGCTCCAGCCGGCAGCAGACCGTGGACTACTACAACCGGAAACTTATCGCCGACATCCGCCTCCAGGCCTGCCTGCTCCAGAAAGAACTCTACGAGAAAAACAACGCCATGCAGACGGCAGAACCGGAAGAATTTCAGATGAAAGAAGGAGAAATCCCGGTCGAAATCGCCGCTTCTGTCCGTGACGAACTGTTCGACGTCGTCAAGGAAGACAAGACCTTCGGCTACCTCTACTTCCTGTTGGGGAACCTTCACAACAGCCAGCGGCCGACCAACCCGATAGACTGTGTGCCGGACGAACACGGAATTGTCGAGGCGCTGAAAATCTCCCGCGACGATTACCCGAAATCCAGCCTCTCAGAATTCCTGGACGATGACATCAACTTCGCCCAGTATCAGGACCTCACCGATGCAGGCATCACGGATGAAGCGAAACTGCTGACCTGGTTCAACAATGCCTACCGCATCTATGACAAAATGAGGCTGGTCAAATCCAACCCAATCGCCGCCGTTCGAGTATTTCTGGACGACAACAGCTATGAAAACCAGGCGGCGAAGGATCTGATGGGCCGGTTCATTTGCGAGATTATCAGCAGAACAGCACAGGATGACAAGCGACTCGGCCGTATTGAAGAAGAACTGGACCGCCACCTTCCAGACGAATCCTCCCTCCCGGACATGGGCTCTTCCAAGTTCCACTTGCAGCAGAAAAAGGGCCGCAAAACGGACTTTGTCCGCGTAATGAACGTGTTGCTCGAAATGGGATTCATCGTCGATTTTGATGCCGCAAAAGCCAAGAAGTCTGATTTCTTCCAGGCCCTTGGCAAACTCCTCAACGAAAACTTCAAAGACTACCAGAACCTCCTCTCCACGACCAAAGGAGCCTCTGTATCAGACCAGAGAGCACTCACCAAAGTTTTTGAGGACATGCTGGCCAAGCAAAAAGACATCATCTCCAAATAACGGCAAAATGTTTTTGTACTGAACGTTCACTACAAAAACGGACTGCTTGCGGACATCTACCTTTGCTCACGATAACCATCGTGAGCTTTCTTTGTAATATAAGGCGCCAAAAGAAAGAAGCGACACGACATAAACAACAAGATTTATGTCGCAAGAACTTACATTCAACGAACTGCCCGGAGCAGTCGCCGCCCTCATCGATAAAGTCGATGAACTGAAAGAACTCATCCTCTCTCGCAAAGAGGAAGCCACCGCCGTGATTGAGGACAAATTGTTCGACCTGGGCCAACTGATTGGCTACCTGCCGGAACATCCTGCGAAGTCCACGGTATACGGCTGGGTTTGTGACAACCTGATTCTCTACAGCAAGACCGGCAAACGCCTGAGATTCAAAAAGTCCGAAATCGACGTCTGGCTCTCTCAGAACGCACACAAGACGGACGCTGACCTTCAGGTAGATGCCCCCAACCTCGCTATGGAAAGAAAAGGAGGTCTGAGATGAAACAGCCCCGCCTCCTCGGAGATATCATGAAAGAATACCTCCTCGAATCCGACGACGACTTCGCCGAAGCCTTCCGCCGCCTCTACAAAGAACACGGCTCCAACTTCCTGGACGATGAACCCAAAAAGGAGGATAGCCATGATCAATAGAGCCACCATCCTCGACAAGACCCACTACGGAGCCGACATCTACTTCCACATCATCAGGGAGCACTTCCCGTCCGAAATCGTGATGCACGTTAAAGGAAGGGACTGCGGAATCATCCGCAACCCCTTCCACAACTGGGAGCCCTGTCTGAACATCATCCGCCTATAGCCTGAAAAGAAACTCTGTGACGAACTTGCCGTTCATCACGACCTCTCCGGCACCATCCCCGACGGCGACGCCCTCGATTTTGCCGAACGCTACTACGGCAAATCCGGCCAGTTCCTGCTGGAGCACATCAACAAGGAGATGAACCAGCACCTGGAAGAAGACTTCCAGTACGACCAGAAGCCCGGCGAAAAACCAAAGGGACCGCGATTCTCCTTCTTCCGTGCCCCCATCACCAACACCCGCCCCTACAAGAGCATCACCCTCACCGGAGCCTTCGCCTACATTACCGGCCACTACGCCGCCGAGCGGACCAGGACCCTCCATTCCATCACCGACAAGAACCAGACACGCCTCTACAAGGCCGCCCACTTCGACTACGCCACCTTCTGCGGCCAGTTCCGCACCCGCAGCGATAAAGACGTTCTGGAAGTCTCCAACCTCATCTGCCTGGACTTTGACCACCTGGTCAATGTCGAATGTCTCTTCCAAAAACTCCTACTTCGAGACGGAACTGCTGTTCCGAAGCCCATCCGGCCACGGCCTCAAATGGGTCATCCCCATCGCCGAGAATCGCCTGTCCCACGCCGACTACTTCGCCGCGCAGCCTACTACATCAAGCAGACCTACAGCATAGAAGTGGACAAATCTGGCAAAGACCTCAGTCGCGCCTGCTTTCTCCCTCACGATTCCAACGCCTACCTAAACCCCAAATACGCCACCAGATAATGAGAAAGACATTCAATCCAGAAGAATGGGCCGAACCCCAGATTCAGCTCGCTTCCCAGCATACACCGCAGCCCACAGCCCGAACCGCCCTCCCCGAAGACAACATCGAAATCGTCACCCAGCGCATCGAGGCTGTCGGAAAAGACATCACCGGCGACTATGCCACCTGGCGCGACCTCGGCTTCGCCCTCAGTGACGCCCTGGGCGAAAACGGCCGCGACTACTTCCACCGTATCTCCCGCTTCTGTCCCGGATACACCGAGAAAGAATGTGACAGCCAGTACGACAAATGTCTCCGCGCCCACGGCACCGGCATCACCATCAAAACCTTCTTCCATGCCGCCAAAGACGCCGGCATCTCCGTTTCCGTTCCCTCACGTCCTTCGCTTCCCTCACATACCTCATTCCGCCAGAATGGGGCACCCCGTCAAAACTCCCCATCATTTTCACCGAATAAGGAAAATGATGGAGACGGGACAAGTGAGGGCGAAGAGGAACCGCCGCTTCCCACCTTCGCCCGGGAAATCCGTGACCTCCTGCCGGAATTCTTCCGCAAGATTGTGGACCAGTCCGTCTCCAAAGAAGACGCCGACATCCTGCTTCTGAGTTCCCTCACGGTCATCTCCGCCACCCTCCCGAACGTCTCCGGCATCTACAACCGTCGCCCCGTCTGGGCTAACCTCTTCCTCTTTGTCACCGCCCGCGCCTCCTCCGGCAAGGGACGGCTATCCCTCTGCAAATTCATCATCGACCCCATCCACTACCGCCTGCGCGAAATCAACGAAGCCGAAGAGATGGAATACGAGCAGAAGATGCAGCAGTACCAGGCCAACAAAAAGAAGATGAACATGGACAAACTCCAGGAACCGCCGCTGCGGATGCTCTTCATCCCCACCAACTCCAGCGCCACCGCCGTCTATCAGGTCCTTGGCGACAACGACGGCCAGGGCATTATGTTCGAGACCGAAGGCGACACCCTCGCCAACACTTTCTCCTCCGACTACGGCAATTACTCCGACGGCTTCCGCAATTACTCCGACGGCTTCCGCAAGGCCTTCCACCACGAAACATCTCCTATGTCCGCCGCCTGGGCCTCATCACCTTCCGCATCGCGATGATTTCCTCCGCAGTCAGGACGATGGACGAAGGCTCCTTCGGCACCGACCTCGAATGCCTGGACGATGACTTCAACGCCGCAATGGCCATCTCCAAGGCCCTCCTGCAGCACACCGCCCGGGTTTTCAAAGACATGCCAAGGGTGGGCACGCAGCAGCCCGCCGCCGAGAGGAATATCAAGAAATGGACGGAAGAAGGGCTGCTTGAGAGGATGGATTTGGGGCGGTATAGGAAAGTGAAATAAGATGCTTTCTCGCGTTCGCGGGTTTTATAAGTGCTGTTTTATGCCAAAATATCCGTAAAAATCTCTAACTTTGTATGTTTAAGCAGACAATAATAGCCAGAAAGCAGAAAAATCCTATGGGATTGAAATTCATAGACCTGTTCGCCGGTCTTGGTGGATTCCATCTCGCGCTCCAGAAATTGGGGCACGAGTGTGTATTTGCCAGCGAGTTGAAGGAGGATCTCCAGCAGTTGTACGAAATCAACTTCGGAGGTGGCGTCATTCACGGCGATATTCTCTCAATTGAGCCGAAGGACATACCGGCTCATGATATTTTATGCGCGGGATTTCCGTGTCAACCATTCAGTCAAGCAGGAAAGCGTGAAGGATTCAGAGACAAAAAAGAACGTGGAAACTTCTTCTTTACCATCTGCAAGATAATTGAATACCACCGTCCTAAGTATGTCCTGCTTGAGAACGTATCCAACCTTAATGGGCATGACGGTGGTGATACCATGCGTGTTATCCTGCGAGAACTGGATAATTTGGAATATGATGTCCCGACTCCGGAAATCCTGTCGCCACATCAGTTTGGCATTCCCCAGCACCGGCGCAGGGTTTACATCGTGGCCGCCGATCGCAGACAGGGCGGTCTAGGTGACTTCAAGTACCCGAAGCCTCTAAAGAAAAAGACGCATATCAAATCCGTTCTGGATGAATCCAGCACCCAGTACATGCACCTCAAGCCAGATACCCGCCACCAAATGGAGGTCTGGCAAGAGTTCCTGGATCTTACTGAGGAGCACGAAGGGAAGATTCCTCGTTTCCCCATTTGGGCTATGGAATTCGGGGCTGATTATCCAATCTCTCCGGCTCCAGCTTTCAATACTGCCGACAACCTTCTTGGCAAACGCGGCAAACTCGGTCGTATGATTGAGGGTTGGAACCTTGAAGACTGTCTTGCTCAACTTCCGGTCTACGCCCGTACAGCCACCGCGAAAGAATTCCCCAAGTGGAAAATCCGCTACATAGAGGAGAACCGAAAATTCTATGAACGGAACAAAGAATGGCTGGACGTCTGGCTCCGAAAGGTGCAGCGCTTCGAAAACAGCCACCTGAAACTGGAATGGAACTGCGGCCCGAAAGCGACCACCACGATGGAGGACAAAATCATCCAGTTCCGCGCATCTGGTATACGCGTCAAACTGGGTCAGGGGGAAAACCCTGTGTATTACGCATAGATTTTCTGTAGTCTAAAAAGA
>OLFV01002797.1_pt1 | contig 12238 bp, 8 predicted proteins | sample 1605551 | NCBI WGS metagenome assembly OLFV01 (sample SAMEA3888922, study PRJEB22519) | human gut metagenome | biome: human gut; feature: human-associated habitat; material: faeces | place: Denmark | collected 2011
CGAGAATAAAGCAAATCCTGTTAACTATTCAACACAGGGTTTTACTGGTGACCCACAAAATCGCCCATTAATTGAGGTTTATTAAAATTTCACTTTTGCGCTGCAAAGTCACAAAATAATTGTTAGACAACAACTTACAAAGCCAAGAAAAATTTTATAAAACTCTAAAAAATTTTATTTTAACAGACTCATAATCTGGAGGTCCCAGGTTCAATCCCTGGCTGGTCCACATTGAAAATCAAGCACTTACGAGCTTCTCGCAAGTGCTTTTTTCATGTCTGCGTAAACAAATGGCGTGAGTCGGCGATTTTGGCTCAAAAAATCTTATCGAGTTTCATAGAGTATTTTATTCATTCATTATCATACAGGAAACCTTTATTTCTGCATAAGAATTGGGGCTCGGTAGATCAAAATAGGCGCATAAACACCAAAAACATCACTTAAATATTATATTCCCGTAAAAAAATTGCGGAAATTAAAAACTTTATTGTATCTTTGTCCCAGAAACCTAAAAGAATAAGGTTATGCTCATCAAATTTGCCGTAAAAAACTTCCGTGGTTTTGCCGAAAAAATAGAATGGGACTTATCACATCCCAGCAATTACTCTTTCAACACATACGCCGTTAAAGATGGAGTAATTAAGAATGGTATTATCTATGGACCAAATGGTTCAGGTAAGACTAACTTCAGTGTAGCACTATTCGATATAGTTAATCATCTTACACAGAAATCTAAGAAACCAGACTACTATCAGAACTTTGTCTATGGAGGTGATTCTAATTTGAACGTAGATTTTGAGTATACGTTTAAATTTGACGATCAAACAATTGAATACAAATACTCCAAGAATGTTTTTGGTGCACTTGTCAAAGAAGCGCTGATTGTAGATGCTACTGTCATCTTTAAGAGAAGAATAGGTGCATTAGAGTTGAATGAGCAACAATTCCCTATTAACAAGGACGCAAAACGTAACCTGCAAATTAATGCCAACAGCATTTCTATAGTGAATTATTTGCTGACTTCATATCCTCTTGCCCATGACCATTATTTGATACAAATGCGAAATTTCGTCGATTCAATGTTATGGTTCAGATGTCTGAAGGTTAATGAATACATGGGATTTGACAATGTTGCTACAATCCTTGATGAATACATCATCAAAAACAGATTAGTAAAGGACTTTGCAGATTTCCTTAAGAAGATTAGTGGGCAAAAGTTTGAGTTTGTTCAGTCAAGGACAACAGACAAAATTCTGTTCTGCAAAATAGGGAATGGAGTTATTGCTTTTGACTTGATAGCTTCAACGGGTACACAGTCGTTGAAGTTGCTATACTTCTGGCTAAAAAAGATGAACGAAGCATCCTTTGTCTTTATCGATGAATTCGATGCTTTCTATCATTTCAAGTTGGCTTTTGAGGTATGTAAGCAATTGTTCAATCTTAATTGTCAGGTCTTCACGTCATCTCACAATACCTATTTGATGACGAACGATCTGTTGCGTCCGGACAGCAACTTCATCTTGCAGAACAATAAGATTAAGCCATTGCACGCTTGCACAGAGAAGGAACTGCGATTTGGGCATAATATTGAGAAACTATTCCGCGCTGGAGCATTTGAAGTATGATACTGTTTGTGTTTGAAGGCAAAGACGATAAGACTTATTTCGAGTCTTTCAAACGGCTTTTCTTCCCAGAGAAGCTTGATACCTTCGTGTGCACGTACAATAGTAATATATACTCACTCTATACCAAGCTCATGGAGCATGATGCTCTCAATGGAGCATTTGAAGTGGATACAGTATCCGTGCTTAAGGAAATCCTACTTGAAAAGGGTGATGAAACGTTGAAAGACATTCGAGAGGACGAGGTATCTGAAATATACCTATTCTTCGACTATGATTTTCAAGAAAAGGCCAGGACTCTTGAAGAGAACAACAAGAGGCTGTCAGAAATGCTGGACTTCTTTACGGATGAAACAGCGAATGGTAAGTTGTATATCAATTACCCAATGGTAGAGTCGCTCCGCTATACAAAAGAGTTGCCTGACAACGACTATTGGACATACACCGTGACACGTCAACAATGCCAGGAAGTAAGATTCAAACACCAAGTTCATGAATTCTCTTTCTATGGAGGAAACTTGGAATATATCATTCTCACCATCAAGCCAGCTGATGACGAGACAAAAGTACAAGAGAAGATTGATAGTACAAAGACGAATTGGAAGCATCTTGTTGTTATGAATGTCAGTAAGGCGAACTACATTTGTAACGATAAAACTGAAGTTCCTGATGAATCCGATAGTCAGCTGGCAGTCTTCACCAATCAACTCTCCAAATATGTCGAGACGGAAGAATGTAAAGTTGCTATACTTAATGCATTCCCCATTTTCCTCTTTGACTACTTTGGGAGAAAAATAACAAATGAAATCAAACTACCATAACTATGGCAAAGAAGATTATTAAAGAAAAGGCAATAGAAGAAGCGTTATGGGAATCGGCCAATAAGCTACGCGGCTCCGTGGAACCATCGGAGTATAAGCACGTGGTGTTGAGCCTTATCTTCCTGAAATACGCGCACGACCGCTTCACTGAGCGGCGCAACGAACTGGTAGCTGAAGGCAAAGAGGCATTTGCAGACACCCCCGTTTTTTATAATGCCAAGAATGTATTTTATCTGGAACCTGAGAGCCGTTGGGATTATCTGATTGAGAATGCCAAGCAGAATGATATTGCCATCAAGATAGACAAGGCTTTGGCGAAAGTGGAGCAGAGCAACCCTACGTTGAAGGGTGCCCTGCCCAGCAACTACTATGCAGGTCTGTCGCTCGACCGTACCAAGCTCGCTGCCCTGCTTGATGAAATCAACAAGATTGACACGCTGAAAGACCCAGAGAACGATCTCATCGGCCGTGTCTATGAATACTTCCTCGGTAAGTTTGCCATTGCCGAAGGTAAGGGTAAAGGTGAGTACTATACGCCTAAGACCATCGTCAACCTGATAGCAGAGATGATAGAGCCTTATCGTGGTAAGATTTACGACCCTTGTTGTGGTTCTGGTGGTATGTTCGTGCAGAGCATGAAGTTCATCGAGGCGCATCACGGAAACAAGCGCGACATCTCTGTCTATGGACAGGAATATACCAATACCACCTACAAACTGGCAAAGATGAACCTTGCCATTCGTGGCATTGCCTGTAACCTGGGTGAGATGGCTGCCGATACGTTCCACAACGATCAGCATAAAGACCTAAAAGCAGACTTCATTATGGCTAATCCTCCATTCAACCAAAAGGCTTGGCGTGCTGAGAACGAATTGAAGGACGACCCACGCTGGGCTGGTTACGATGTGCCACCTACAAGCAATGCTAATTATGGTTGGATTCTGAATATCGTCTCAAAACTCTCTTCCAACGGAACAGCAGGATTCCTTCTTGCGAATGGTGCTTTGAGTGGTGACGGAACGGAGTTGGCTATCCGTAAGCAACTGCTTCTGAACCATTTGGTAGAGGCGATTGTTATTCTGCCTCGCAACATGTTCTATTCTACGGACATCAGTGTGACGCTTTGGATTCTCAATAACAACAAAAAGGCTCGCACGGTGGAGCAGAACGGTAAGACGGTTCGCTATCGCAATCGTGAAGACGAGGTTTTGTTCATCGACCTGCGCCAGTGGAGGGCACTGAAAAAGTCCCCTTTTTTTATGACCAAAACGGAAAATGCTTACGATTTGTAACTTCTCTTTCTGCAAATCGCCTAAAATAAGGCTAAAATAGACAGATAATAAAGGGTAAAACAGCTGTTTCTCCGTCATCAACTTTCAATTTGATAGTGGGTTTTAGTTTTTCAGTGCCCTCCCAGTGGGGAGAGCCGTTCGAGAAGAAATACATACAGTTCTCTACGGAGCAGATACAGCAGATAGCCGAGAACTTCCACAACTGGCAGCGCGTAGGTTACGAACAGACCTATCACAACGAGCCCGAATACTGCTATTCAGCTACTCTCGAAGAGATAGAGAAAAAAGGCTGGAGCCTTGTGCCCAGCAAATACATCGAGTTCCGCAACCGTGACGAGCAAATAGACTTCGACACCAAGATGAAGCAACTGCAAGCAGATATGCGCGACCTTTTGCAGCAGGAAGAAGAGAGTAAACAGCAGTTGAAAGAACTCTTTGAGAAGTTAGGATATAGCCTCTAAAACTAACAAATTCTTGCTAATCTTGCAAAAACTTGCAAGAATTGGCAAGAATTTAAAATATTATTTGTATCTTTGTAGCAGATTTTTTTAATAGTGTATTATGATAGAACTGCCACCAAAGATTGACAGGAAAACGCTTGTTAATGCCTTGCTAAAAGGTATAGACCCCAATATCATGCCAGTTGTAGATAAAGTCAATGCTGACTATGAATATTGGGACAAAGCGAAATACAAGAAACTGCCAGAAGGTTTCACCACACAGATGTTATGGACGAATGTCAAAGCATCACGCCTGCGGAGCACGATTCCTGTCTGGAATAAATATGGTATCAATCTGTGTGTCACCAGCCAGATGCAACGCTTATGTCATGAATTCGATATGAAGTTCGGCAGTTTTTGGGAAGTGGAGGGCGACAGTCAATCAGCTGAAAAGAAATACTATCTATCGAGTTCTTTGATGGAAGAGGCTATCTACTCCAGTAAGATGGAAGGAGCCTCTACTACGAGAATCGTAGCCAAGGACATGTTGAGAAAGAAGAAGTCTCCACAGAACAAGTCTCAACAGATGATTGTCAACAACTACAATACCATCCAGTATATTGTAGAGCATAAGGAACAGCCATTGACAGAAGAATTGCTGCTTACGATTCATCGGCTGATGACGGAAAAGACATTGGACAATCCTGAGGATGCAGGTCGGTTCAGAACTAATGACAAGGTTGTCGTGGCTGATATGGTAGAGGGCGATATCATATATACCCCGCCTTCATTTCAGGAAATTCCAGAGTTTGTTGAATCTCTTTGCAATTTCTTCAACAACGACAATCCACGCACTTTTATCCATCCTATCATACGGGGCATCATTGTGCATTTTATGTTGGCATTCATGCATCCGTTTGTCGATGGAAATGGGCGCACAGCACGTGCTTTGTTCTATTGGTATATGCTGAAAGAAGGCTACAAGCTGACGGAGTACATGTCTATATCGAGGGTTATCGCAAAATCAAAGGAAAATTACGAAAAATCCTTCCGTTATGTAGAGAATGACGGTAACGACATGGGCTATTTTGTAGCCTATAATTTGAAAGCACTGGAAACCTCTTTCCAGCAACTTCGTGAATACATACAACGGAAGCAGCAGGAGAAAAAAGCTGCTAGCACATTTATGATGGCTGGAAACATCAATTACAGACAGGCTATCGTATTACAACGGCTGAAGGATGAGCCAGATACCATTTTTACGGTAAAAGATGTGCAAGAACTGTTCTCAGTCTCTTCCATGACTGCAAGAAAAGATCTTGCCGATTTGGTGCAACAAGGCTACTTGACAGAGATTGCTATCAACAAGGTGACACGGGGATACATTAACAATTTTGAGAACAAATAAAAATGCCATTATTATGGAAGTTTTACTAAACATAGATAATGAATGGGTATGTAATGACAATCTTGATTTCTCAGAAGTTGAAAAAGATGAAATTAAGAAAAAAGTTGGTTTGGATCATGTGAAAAAGGTTGAATACGTCAATATCGGACCTGGTGCTGATTGGATAGTTATTTTGTTATTGCTCGACTTGGGGCTTCAATTAATAAAAGTCGGTGCAGAAATAAATGATGGAATTGATGGTTGGATTGGACTAGGAAAAAAACTTCATAAACTATTTTATCGTAATAAAATAGTTTCAATTGACAATGATGGAGCAACAGCATTGGCTATAAATCTTATAGCAAAAAAAGAAAAAATCGACAGATTGGAAAAAATGCAAGAATCCACGATTAATCTTGCAGATTTATCAGGCTTTATTCGTGGGAACAAGGGGTTAAGTAACAAGCCACATAATTATTACATTCAGACATATTGCATTAACAATAATGATGTATATGTGATAGGCGTCAAGTCCACTGGCAAAGCAGAGATTATTAAACATTTTTGTTATGATCTTAATGGACTTGTAGAAATAAAGTGAAGATTGTAGAGAATGGTGTGGAGAATACACCCCCTTAAATACAAAACCACAATAGTAATAATGGACTATAAACGTTTAGGCGACTATATCAGAGAGGTGAATGTTCGTAATCGGGATTTGAAGGTTACGAAACTTGTCGGTCTTACGATTGACAAAGCTTTCATTCCGTCGGTGGCAAATGTCATCGGCACAGACCTCTCTAACTATAAAGTTATTCGCAAGGAACAGTTTGCATGCAGTTTGATGCAGGTGAGTCGAGATGGAAAGATGCCTGTTGCCATGTTTGAGGAAGACGAGGCTATCATGTCACCTGCTTATCCGATGTTCGAGGTTGTTGATAAGACCGTTCTGATGCCTCAGTATCTGATGATGTGGTTCTCTCGTAGTGAGTTTGACCGCGAAGCCAGCTACTATGCTGTTGGCGGTGTTCGTGGCAGCCTAACTTGGGAAGACTTTTGCAATATGAAACTTCCCGTCCCCTCCATCACTCGCCAGCGTGAAATCGTATCAGAATACGAAACGCTGACCAACCGCATCCGTCTCAACAATCAAATGATTCAGCATCTCGAAGCCACCGCCCAAGCCCTCTACCGCAAAACCTTCGTCGATAACATCGACAAAGAAAACCTCCCCGAAGGCTGGAGAATGGGAACGTTGGGAGAAGTCGCAACTTTTAAATACGGAAAACTGGCAAAAAAACATGTACGCAGTAAAGAATATCCTTATCCTGTATTTAGCGGATATGCAGTTACGGGATATACTGACGAATACACTTTGAAGGAACCAACGATTGTAATTATTGCTCGAGGTGATGCAGGCACTGGGAGAATATGCATGTCTCCCAAGGAATGTTTCTTGTCAAACCTCGCAATTGCAATAGAGACTAAAGATGTATTAATAAAAGACTATTTGTATTATCATCTGCTTGATTCCGATACGATGTCTTTACGTTCGGGGTCTGCTCAAGCTCAAATTACAATAAACAATGTTGAGCCATTTGAGATAATGATACCTGCCAAAGAGGTATGTATGGATTTCACCCAAAAGGTAGAAACTCTCTATCAGGCTATTTTAATAAAAAAACAAGAAATAGAGAAATTAACCGAATTACAGTCTTTGCTTTTGGCGAAGATGGGGCAATTAAAATAAAAGATTATGGCAGATTTAGAAAAACAAGACGCATTAAGATTCTCTGATCTATTGGAGCATATAGCACTTGATCCAAATCTTAATCTAACTGAAATAATAAGATTAAGGCTCCAGTTTATACAATCCAGGCTTGATAGAATCACTCTTGGTTCGGGAACATTTTATCAATTGCATAGAATTGAGACGCTTTATAAACAATATAATGCTCATCCCGAAGATAATGAAGGCAAAAAAGAATTGATTCGTAGAATTCTTTTCTTATACCAACGTATAAGAAATAATGGCATGAGTGATTCTGAATATAACACAGAAGATTATTATAAGAAGACAATATCAGAATTAGAAACTAAAGTAAAGGAATTAAGCATTTCCCTCAAAGAATCAAAAGAATCAAAAGAACAAAAGGAAGAAATCAAGAAAGAGTTAGAAGAAAGAAGGGAACAGATAAGACAAATCACAGCAGATAAAGAAGAATTAGAAAAGAAACTCGATGCACAAGAAAATATTAAAAAGAAGATTACAGACGCATTTGAAGGACTAAAAAAACACACTTCTCAATTGGAGAAAGAAAAGGCAAGATTAAACGGGATGTTCGGAGTTTATGCATTTTTGTGTGTCTGTGTACTTGGGATATTAGTTTATTTTGAATTTGTATATCTATCAAAATGGCAAGCTCCTACAAAGTTGATAGATTATCTACCATTTTATATACCAGTACCAATTGTGGGTGGATTGCTGTGGGCATTTATTTATCAAATGAACATGGCTCAACGGCAATTGATGCTTGTATCTTATGAACTATATCATGTGGATTATATTGAGGGCTTACTTCAGGCCATTAATATGGTTAGCCCTAACGTGGCGTCTGCTACAGAAAAGATAGGCAACGTTTTAGACGTTTTGATAAAAAAACACATAACATCTCCAAATGAATTATTTGAAAAATCTTTGGATAAAGAAATCTCAAAAGACAATATTGATTTAAAAACCTTTGTTAATCTTGCAAAAGATGTTAAAGGTGTAATAAAATAAAACTTCAATAATGCCTATGTCACACTTTAACGAACATACGCTGGAAATGGCCATCATGGAGCTGTTTGAACAACAGGGCTACAGCTACGTGAATGGCGAAATGATACACAAGGAGCAGACGGAGGTGCTGTTGCGTGATGACTTGCGGATGTATCTAATGGATAGATATGCCGAGGAAGGCATTACGCCCTTGGAGGTGGAGCGAGTCATGGCGAAGCTGACGGCAGACAATGGTGCTCCGCTTTATGAGCAGAATGCACAGACGTATCGCTTGATGACGGAGGGTTTTGCCATCAAGCGTGAAGATGCTTCTCTGCCTGACTTGTTCGTTGAGGTGATAGACTTTACGGATGTTGACAGGAATATCTTTAAGATTGTCAACCAACTGGAGATAAAGGGTTTGGAGCGACGCATTCCCGACGGCATCGTCTATGTGAACGGTCTGCCAGTAGTAGTGCTGGAGTTCAAGAGTGCCGTGAAGGAAGATACAACCATCATGAATGCCTACACGCAGTTGACGGTGCGCTATCGCAGGGATATTCCAGAGTTGTTCCGCTATAATGCCTTTGTTGTCATCAGCGATGGCGTGAACAATAAATATGGCACGCTGTTCACGCCTTACGAGTTTTTCTATGCCTGGCGCAAAGTGGAGCGTACGGATAAGGCAAATGATGGTATCGACTCCTTGCACACCATGATGAAAGGTCTGTTCCGTAAGGATAGACTGCTGAGCGTGATGAAGGACTTCGTATTCTTCCCTGATACCTCGAAGAGTGAAAGGAAGATAGTTTGTCGCTATCCGCAGTTCTTCGCTACACACAGGCTTTACGAAAGCATTTTGGAGCACTCGCACATCAACCTGCATGGTGACGGAAAGGGAGGAACATATTTCGGTGCAACAGGCTGTGGCAAGAGTCTCACGATGCTGTTCCTTACTCGTATGCTGATGCGCAGCCGTCATCTGGCAAGTCCTACCATCGTTCTGATTACTGACCGCACGGATTTGGATGACCAGTTGTCTGCACAGTTCGTGAATGCCAAGCAGTTTATAGGCGATGAAACAGTCGTAAATGTTGAGACACGTGAGGAGTTAGGCAAGAAACTGAGAGGACGAAAGAGTGGCGGCGTGTTCCTAACTACTATACAAAAGTTCAGCGAGGACATCAACCTATTGTCTGACCGTGCCAACATTATCTGCATCTCCGACGAAGCCCACCGTTCGCAGACGAATGTGGAACAGAATGTAACCATTACTGATAAAGGCGTGAAACGCAGTTATGGCTTTGCCAAGTATCTGCACGACTCCCTGCCCAATGCCACTTACGTGGGGTTCACGGGAACGCCTATTGATGCAACAATAGATGTGTTTGGCGATGTGGTGGATAGCTACACCATGACAGAATCGGTGGCAGACGGTATCACCCGACGTATCGTTTATGAAGGAAGAGCCGCCAAGGTGTTTGCTGACCACAAACAATTGGAGGCGATAGAGGCATACTATAAGGAATGTGAAGAGCAAGGTGCCAATGAATACCAGATTGAGGAAAGCAAGAAAGCGGTGACGCAGATGAATAAGATTCTGGGTGATCCGAACCGTCTGGCGGTGGTGGCACGAGATTTCATTGAGCACTACGAAAAGCGAATAGAGGAAGGAAGCACCGTTTGCGGTAAGGCAATGTTTGTGTGCTCAAGTCGCGAAATAGCCTATGACCTGTATAAACAGATTATTGCCTTGCGCCCCGAATGGGAAGAGAAGATTGGCTCGGAAGACCAGACGCCAGTTGAGCGCATCCGATTGGTGATGACTAGTGAGAAGGACGATGATCCAAAACTGCGCGAACTGATAGGTTCGGATGAAGACAGGAAAGCACTTGATGTGCTGTTTAAGAATCCAGACTCTAACTTCAAGATTGCTATCGTCGTGTCTATGTGGATAACAGGCTTTGACGTGCCTTGTCTCGACACAATGTATATTGACAAGCCACTACAGAAGCATACGCTGGTACAGACCATTTCGAGGGTGAACCGTGTGTTTGAAGGCAAGGATAAAGGACTGGTGGTTGACTACATCGGTATCAAGAGCAACATGAACAATGCGCTGAAACAGTATGCCGGTGGTGGTGATATGGGTGATAACGTGGAAACCATCGAACAGAGTGTAACGATGGTGAAAGACGAGTTGGATATCCTGCGCCGAATGTTCCATACTTTCGATTATAGCATGTTCTCAACGGGTACACCATTGGAACAGTTGGAATGCTTGAAACATGCGGCAGAATTCGTGCAAGTTACGGAGAAAACGCAAAACCAGTTTATGGGACATGCCAAGAAACTGAAATCAGCTTTCAATCTCTGTTCCAACCATGAGAGCATCAGCGACAAGGATCGTGAGGACATACATTTCTTTACGGGAGTAAGGTCTATCATCTACAAACTGACAAAGGGTGATGCTCCCGATGCCTCACAGATGAATCGCAAGGTGAGCCAGATGATAGCAGAAGCCTTGAAGTCGGACGGAGTGGAGGAAGTGGCTCAGGTGAATGCGAACACAAAGGACCTGGACTTGCTGAGCGAGGACTACATGACGAGGCTGGAGAAACTGAAGTTGCCTAATACGAAGGTAAAGTTGATGGAAAAACTGCTTCGGACTGTTATCACCGATTTCAAGAAGGTCAATAAGATGAAGGGCGTGGATTTCACGAAACGCCTGAATGCGTTGGTGCAGAGATACAACGACCGTAGCGACAATGCCGTGTTTGCCGAAGAGGTGCTCAATGAAGTAGCCAAGCAGATGGCAGAACTGCTGAAGGAGGTAAACAAAGAGAAGAAGTCGTTCAAGGACTTAGGCATTACCTACGAGGAAAAGGCTTTCTATGATATTCTGAAAGAGATAGCCCATAAGTTCGGTTTTGAATATCCAGAAGACAAACTGCTGACGCTGGCAGCTGCCGTAAAGAAGATGGTGGATGACAAGTCGAAATATACCGACTGGGCCAATCGTTCTGACATCAAAGCAGAACTGCAAATGGACTTGATTCTGATATTAGCAGAGCATGGTTATCCTCCTGTTCCGCAGGACGAAGTCTTTAAGGAAATCTTTGAGCAGGCTGAGAACTTTAAGAAATATGAGCAAGCAGATGAAAATGATACGAGAAAAACAGCTCCAGTCATTTCTATGTATCCTCAATTTGAGGAAGAAGAAGGAATGATGATGGCAGCTGAACCATTTGAGTGCTATAAATGGAATCGCTTTGATCAGGACATTATAGAATTTTTTGGTGGAGATAAAACTATTCTTGTTGGATGTACCAAGAATAAGAAACAGAAAGACTGGATTCTCACGCATAATATATATAATGTAAGGTTGGGTAAGACTAAGGGATCTATGGAAGAGCATAGAGAGATGTTTGGAAGAACGTCCCTGTTAGTCCTATATGAATTTGGTAAACCTGACAAGCTGTCTGCCTATACTATAACAGGACATAAGGAGATGGGGAAGGAAGAACTGAAAGCGATGGACTATCCCAACAAGAATCCTCGCAAAAGTTACATGACTTTCTCTATAGAACCACTCGACATAGATTTAAGCCTTTTGGCTAATCATCGTCTAATAGAGAAACTGATAGAGATAAATCCTGGCAATGAAAAGGGAACGCCTGTGTTTATAGAACCATGACTTCAAATAAATGAATATACTCTTAGAACTGTTTACACATTTTCAGAAGTTCAAGAGTTTTTACGGAAAAAGACTCTAGTTATCCTCTTTAGATATATAGAATTGGAAAGGGAAATACCACATCGAAAGATTGTCCTGGCTTCGTCATCGTGTCACCCAAAATTCTTCGTCAAAGAGTTTAGCTATTTTCTGATGTCTTGCCATCAGCATTGTTTGGG
>OLFV01002799.1_pt1 | contig 12233 bp, 12 predicted proteins | sample 1605551 | NCBI WGS metagenome assembly OLFV01 (sample SAMEA3888922, study PRJEB22519) | human gut metagenome | biome: human gut; feature: human-associated habitat; material: faeces | place: Denmark | collected 2011
TTCCGTTTCTCACGACTCGACGAAATTACAAATAAAATCTGGAACGGATCTGAAATTTCTTGTGTTTTTCTTAAGATAAAATAATAGAGCCCATAAACAAAAGACAATCTTGCCGCCGCGTCAGAATCCGATTCCCAGGTGCGCTCCCAGGCATTCTGCGGCAAGGGTAGGGCCTATGAACAGATGAAGATTCTTGTAACATCTTACTCTGATACCGGGCTGCCATCCGCCGATGAATATCATATCGCCCACATCTTCTTTAATCACTTCGCGTTGCCCGCCTGTTTGTGTATTCAGATGATACTTTCCGCTTATTTTGTATATCCATCCGGCTCCAGCGTACAAGTCGCTGTAAATGGCGAATGTTTTGCGCTTTCCCAAATGCCAGTATCTGCGGAAACATATCCCCGTACCGATAGAATATATGTCACCGGGCGCATAATCAGCGTATGTCTCTCCTTGACTCATAAAGATGGAAAATGAACGCTTCTCATCGATTCGTATGCCTCCGGTAAGCATTGGCCCTGCAGTGACCAAACCATCATAATATCTCAAGGTAAATTCAGGCTTCCATTCTCTGACTCCCTCCTTCGAGAATGCGTGTCTCCATCCATCAGCCCATCTGGACATATCCTCCACCATCGGATTTTGTGCAGATGCGCTTCCTATAGCTGTTATCATTGTACAAAGAATGGTCAGAATGCGTTTCATAGTGTAATAGTGTTTTTAATAGTGCTCTAATGGTCCCGCATCATCAAATCTCACCCCGCTAGCCGCATAAGCGACATCACAAAAGTAGCAAAAGATTTTACAATGAAAAAAAATGAAGAGCAACCTCACGGCGGCTCTTCTCAAAAAAAAGTTCTTTGTTATATTGAAACCGAACTTAATTCGGCTCCTATGCGATGTATTGCAGCCACAATTTTCTTTGTGGTCTTTTCCCCAGGGAATGCCACCCCACTCTTGTATTGCCTCATTTTGCTTTCGTTGATGCCTGCATACTGGGCGAAGCGGCTGGCATTGATGAAATCGAAATCTTCGAAGAATGAAGGAATGTCATAGCGAAATGTTATTTGGTACTCTTCAGAGACTTTCTCCCCGTCTGCTATGGCTAAATCACGGCAGTTCTGGACACTTTCGCGGAAATCTGCTTTAGCCTCCTCGATTGTCTCCCCGAAACCGCCAAAATGATTTTTGCCAAAACTCTGAGAGGACGTGATAGCAAATCGCCCGTCCGGTCCCTTTTCAATAATTGCTACGATCTTATACATATAATAACTTGCTTTTGAAAAAAAAGTTCTCTGTTATTCAGAATCTGAATTCAAGAATGGGCAGGGATTAGATCCCTGCCTGCTTCTTGATTGCCTCAAGAGTTCCAGTCCGGATTTCCTGAGCCCCATGCCTCGGAATTGAGAATCTTTCGCCTGTTATTGGGGATTCCCATATTTCGTGGGATGTCCCCTGACGGACAAGAAAGCATCCATTCTTCCGAAGCAACCTCTTCAATTCAGAACTCTTCATATAACAAAGAACTTTGTATTCGCAAAGGTAGCATATTCGTTACTATTTGCAAAATATTTCTAACTTATCTGATTGTTTTTAATTAAACAAACAATCGTGCAAACTAAACATTATGAATTCTGAATCAATGAGAATGAGATTTTCTTAAATAGATAAAAAACGACATCGCAAAAGCCGCAAAAGATTTTACAATGAAAAAAAATTTGCATATTATAATCGAATCTTCTAACTTGTGTCCCGAAAAATAGAAACGGAACTATGTTTATGATGAACAGCAATTCTTGGTGGTGGCACTCTTACTACTCTGACAGTCGTAGGAGGCTATAGCCGTATGTTGTTCTGAATCATTCAGATAACTCAAGCCCCGCCGCGACTGCGACGGGGCTTTTTTCGTATAGAAACGTAAAACAACTTAAATTATAAACATTATGGAACAGAAAGTACCTTACAAAATCTACCTCGAAGAAAACGAAATCCCTAAAGCATGGTATAACGTGCGTGCAGACATGAAGAACAAGCCGGCACCGCTGCTCAACCCGGCGACATTGCAGCCGATGGGCATCGACGACCTGAAGGGCGTATTCTGCGAGGAACTTTGCAAACAGGAACTTGACAATGACACCGCATTCTTCCCTATCCCGGAGGAAATCAGGGACTTCTATAAAATGTACCGTCCGTCACCGCTCATCAGAGCATATTTCCTCGAAAAGGCATTGGGAACACCGGCTAAAATCTACTATAAGTTCGAAGGAAACAATACTTCCGGAAGCCACAAACTCAATTCTGCCATTGCGCAGGCATATTATGCCAAGAAACAGGGACTCAAAGGAGTGACTACCGAAACAGGAGCGGGACAATGGGGCACGGCATTGAGCATGGCCTGTGCATACTTCGGCCTTGATTGTCATGTATTCATGGTAAAATGTTCGTACGAGCAGAAGCCGTTCAGACGCGAAGTCATGCGTACCTACGGGGCACATGTCACGCCGTCTCCAAGCATGGAGACAGATGTCGGCCGCAAGATTCTGGCGGAGCACCCGGGAACGACCGGCAGTCTGGGATGTGCCATTTCCGAAGCGGTGGAAACTGCTGTCACTCATGACGGGTACAGATATGTTCTCGGCTCCGTCCTGAACCAAGTTCTTCTGCACCAGTCAATTATCGGTCTTGAAGCAAAAGCGGCACTCGACAAATACGGCATTACTCCTGACATTGTCATAGGCTGTGCCGGAGGCGGTTCCAATCTCGGCGGTCTGGTAAGTCCGTTTGTCGGAGAAATGCTGCGCGGCGAGAAACAATACCGTGTAATCGCCGTGGAACCGGCATCCTGCCCTAGCTTCACGCGTGGAAAATATGCTTACGATTTCTGCGACACTGGTGCGATTTGCCCTCTCGCTAAAATGTACACTCTTGGCAGTCAGTTCATTCCGTCAGCAAACCACGCAGGCGGTCTACGCTACCACGGAATGAGCAGCATTCTGTCACAGCTCTATGCTGACGGCTACATTGAGGCTCGTTCCGTCGAGCAGACTTCCGTATTCAAGGCGGCTGAATTGTTTGCACGCACGGAAGGCACGCTCCCTGCACCTGAAAGCAGCCACGCGATACGAGCAGCCATTGACGAGGCCCTGAAATGCAAGGAAACGGGAGAGGAAAAGACCATTCTTTTCGGTCTCACGGGAACAGGTTATTTCGATCTGAAGGCATATGAACAGTTCAATGACGGAAAAATGACTGACACCATCCCGACTGACGAACAGATCAGGGAAAGTCTCAGCCATCTTCCTAAGGTCGACTAGGGCCCTGCAACGGAGCGGAAGCGGATTTACTGGAACGCGATGCGGCCAGGGATATCTCCAGTACAGACTCTCCAAATATGTGTCGAGGTCAGTGTCCGTCAAATGCGATGAAACGGCAGTTGGGAACATCTACCTGAGCCAGGCGCTTCATGGTATAAGCATCCATGATTTCGACTTTGTGCGAGTCCGGAGGCTTCAGTGTTGTGATTTGCTTTCAGAATTTTTAACTTTACACCAGCAACAACAACAACATACACCAGCCTGATTGCATTGTAAATGTTGTGATTTGCTTTCAGAATTTTTAACTTTACACCAGCAACAACAACACCTATGTACTACGTTACAAAATATCTTTTGTTGTGATTTGCTTTCAGAATTTTTAACTTTACACCAGCAACAACAACGTACTTGCTGTAAGTGGTTGAGGCGCAATGGATTAAATGCCATTTGGCGATTAAAAAAATCCGGCAGATTTCTGTCCGGATTTTTTGTGCCCGATTGGTTTTTTTAATTCTGCCAGTATCTGAATCCGTCATATTGTCCTGAGAATAGAATCGAATCGCAGTTATGGTCTTTCGCACCTTGTCGCCTCGACGAACAAAACAACCTGTATCCTCGAGAAGTCAGGCAAAGAAAAATTGCTATCTTCGCAGAAATCGGAAATGAAATGGAGAAAAAATCATTGAATTTATGGAAGAACCGATATTGAATGCCCATAACAAGGCAGAATACGAGCCGGCGCACACTGCTGAGCATATCCTTAACCGCACGATGGTCAACATGTTCGGCTGCCCACGTTCACGCAATGCCCATGTCGAGCGGAAGAAAAGCAAATGCGACTACATCCTCACTGCCTGTCCCACAGAAGAACAAGTGACAGCAATAGAGGCGAAGGTCAATGAAATTATCACTGCTGCATTGCCCGTGACGATACATTTCGTTTCGAAAGAAGATGCCGCCGCGATTGTGGATCTGAGCAAGTTGCCGGATGACGCATCTGATACTTTACGCATAGTCAGCATTGGAGACTACGACGATTGTGCATGCATCGGCGCTCATGTATCGAACACCTCCGAGGTCGGTGAGTTCAAGATAATCAGCCATGACTTCAACAACGGAATCTGGCGTGTCCGCTGGAAAGTCATCTCCTGAATCAGAACAATTCCAGCTGGATATAGATGTCTTCGCTTTCCTTAGGCTTGTGCTCCGAGAACAGTTCCATATTTCCGAACTGCTTGTCCGTAATGCACAGGATCCCTACCTGTCCCAAGTCCGGCAAAAAAGACTTTACACGATTGATATGGACCTGAGCATTTTCAGAAGACGGACAATGCCTCATATAGATTGAAAACTGGAACATGACGAATCCGTCCTCTATCAGACGCTTTCTGAATAGAGCCGCATTCTTCCGCTCCTTTTTGGTGTCAGTCGGAAGATCGAAAAAGACCAGCACCCACATAATTCTATATTCACTGAATCTGTCCATTACATGTCCGGATAAGACAATTTTCGTATGTTCCCGGCAAAACATTTCTGCAGGGAATTAACCGTCTGACTTACCGCCAACATAAGAGGTTTTCTAACTCCATCTATAACTACTTCAGTTACAGGGAGTTCCAGCAATTTTCGTTTGGTGCTCAAGTCAAATGTCTCAGGAACGCTCTCATTGACAATATCCAAAACCAATCTGTCCACATAAGGGCGGTACGGCTCCATAATATCATCCGCCAGACAGTACGCGTCATACCTGTTGTGATGGTGAATTCCCAACGTCGGAATAAGTCCGGCCCCGGCCAATGCCCTTGCTACGATGGCCCTTACAATAGCATATCCATAGTTCAGCATCACGTTTACCACATCATCGTCTCCTCTGGTGAAGTGAGGATTGTCCGTGAAGAGAGTTTTCCAATAGTACGCAGCCGCGCGACCTTCGATATTGTCCGGATCACCACTTCTCACAGCATTGACCCACAAAATCATATTCTTGGCATCCTCGCCGGTAGCATATTTGAGCATAGCCGCCTGGTTCCGGATCTTGCACTGGACAGTCTGCTGCCAAAGCTGTTTTTTGAGAGGCAATGACGCTTCGACCTGACTGGCGTATCTTTCCGCCTGCAACTTGTTTCCGTATAGCGACAGCAGCAGCCCGGTCGGAAGATGTGATTTGTCGCAGGTGACCACAGCACAATTGTTTTCCAGCAATGCTTCTAAAAGTCCTTGTGTGACAGTGATTTGTGGGCAGTCGAGGACGATCAGGCCAATGTCTTCTATAGGAATGGTCTTGACAATATCCTTCGGAGCTCCGTTTTCATCAAACTCAGGCATATCTCCCTTGACCTCAGGTTTCCTGATGACCAGTTGCCTGAGTTTCAACGACAGATACGCCGGATTCCCGAAATACAAAGTGCGTTTAATCATCTTTCAATGCCATTTCGCCGAGGAGGCTGACCGATACCTTGCGTGGGTGTAATGCGAACAATGACTTGATACTCTTAATTCTGTAAAATTTCTTCATCATCCTTGCACCTGCAGAATCATCAAGTGTTGTTTCGTATTGACTTCTGAAGTAATAATCTATACTTGTTAACTTCTGCACCCTATACAAATGAGCCCCAAGCGTCTTGTAATCCTTCACCTCCATCGCATCCCTAAACTCGTCATCTTCCATTCCCAGGACATACATTTCATTCTGCTGCATACTCATGACGAACTTCCAATCAGGAGCCGGAAGTCCCGCAGCCAGTTCCTCCGGAATGTTCTTGTCAATGATGATGTCCCAAATCTCCTCAGGCTTTCTGATAATAACCGGCAAACCATATTTCTTGCGCTCAACCGTATCCCAGAAAGTGACAACGCTTTCGTGGTAAGTTCCGTCTGCATCCCTATAAATGGCAATGTGGTGGTTGTTTCCCGGTTTTACAAATCCTATAGCATTGCCCTTGGAATCTTTCTTTACAGGAACTACCTGAGCGAGACCAGTATAGCATCTTACGGCCCTTATCGGAATCGTCTTGGATTTATCAGCATACAGTGGCTCGGCAAAAGCCTTTTTCGGATCATTCCCATATTCGGAAAGACGCTCAGAAACGACCTTTCGGATATGTTCGTCCACGATATATTCAACATCTTTTGGCTTCAATGCGGAAAGAGCATACCTCATTACATATTCCACCTTGTAGCAAGTACCATATTCTAAAGGAATAGTCTTTTCAACATCCAAGTACAGCGGCTCTTTCTTCAATGAAGCACACGCCACTTTCACATCATTGTCACATGCCCTCAGCCTTTCTTCGACAGCAGTTCGGATACCTGGCTTGACAATGTCATCTATCCGCTCGAACAACTTCTTGACAGGCACTTCCTTCTCGAGAGAATGGATCCTGCCATAGACACTCTCTTCGCATAATGCTCCTCTCGGTATCAGCAGGCCTTCCTGTGCAAGAACGCGTTTTCCTCCACGATAAACATATCTCTTGCCCGGTGTGGTAACCTTCTTTCCTGCTTTGAACGACACTAAAATCCGGCTTACATTATCGCTCACTTCCTGAACGCTGAAATGCGGCTGGGCCAATGTCCATTTGTCGAGAGACATGGATTCTCCGGCTACGGCAGTCATTGCACTCAGATTGTTCAGCCTCTGGATTATGCTCTGCCGAGTGCAGGCTATTGTCAATGCATCGATGGCGTGGTGTCTGTGGTCCAATCGTTTGCTCCAGTCCTTAATGCGCTCTTCCGTATGAGTCTGGCCTCGGTGGTCATATGATACTTCAGCCGTCATGCCACCTTCCCTGTACCTCGGCAAATCAAGTGAGTGCAGTATCTCATCATAACCCCATATCCGACGCAGGTATGATGTCACTTCGCCGCTTGAACCATAAACATTGTGGCATACCTGTTTGAGAATTTCCATGGCTTTTCGGGAAATGTATTGAGTCTGGACAAGTTGCCTGGATATAAAGTCTTTAGGCAGTTTGTCTGCCGGAGTGAGAAGCCGCGAGCGCTTGGTGAAACTTATTTTATGCTCATTGAAAGCCGCATCCACGCGGCGCAGGTAATCATTGAACTCATTTTCGCCCTTGCTCTTCATGTAATCGTAGGCGGTAGTGTTGCTCTTTTCGGCATTACATTTTCTGCAAGCGCAAACTTTATTTGAGAAAGAATCGTCGAATAACAATGCCTTAGGCACAATATGTTCTATCTCCACATCCAAACCACTGAGAAACTCAGCTGCGCCTACCGGTTGCCCGCAGTAGAAGCACTTCTGTCCGGATTCTTGCCATAAACGGTATTTCAGAATCTTGTTTTTGGAAGGAGTTATGCCAAGTTCTTTTATCTTCTCCGCCATCTCATTGTTCATTTTCTCTCTATCGCGGATGTTCTTGGCTGTTGCGGCTCTTCCTTCTTTGCTGAGTTTCAGTTCCCTTGCCATTTCGACACGTATCTCGTCAATGCTGCCGAACTGGTCAATGACGGCATTGACCACATTGATCATCTGGTTGAGGATTTTCTCGACGACAGGCTGACGCAACTCGTTTTTCTGAAGTTGAGGAATCTTGTGCAGCAACTCTCTAGCTTCATTTTCAGACTTGGTCAAACTGCCGGAATGATTGATCCCAATCATGTCGCAGGCTTCGCTGTATCTGGCGCCATCCATGAGTGCCGGCAGAAGTTTTCTCATAAACTTGGCCGAACGGCTACCATATCCTTGTTTTACGAAGTCGATTTTTGTCAATTTTCGCAGCGACTCTTCGTCATTGATTCCGAATTGATTGGTCAATGCATGCCTCAGCGCATCTTTGTCATTTATAGAATATATGACATGCCATAGTCTGTACAATGGCTCATTTTCGCATGTCGGGTCAATCTCGTAGATGATTTCGCCGGTGTCTTTGTTTACGCCATTTTCTTTCAATCTTAGATCAAATCTCAGCAAATCGCTCTTCTTGGTGTTGTGCTCCTTTCCGAGCGCTTTCGCTATAGCGACCTTTGTAGTATTTCCCGTAAATCCTTTACTCAGAGCTTTGTCCACGGACCAGCCATCGCCTTTACCGATGCCTAAAATCTTGTATAGGGCGGTGGCGTTTATCTTTTCATTGTTGTCGAGATATTCGAAAATGTCTTTCTTCTGCTCTGGACTTATGTGCAGTTCGTCATTTTCCTTGTTTCTGATGCTTAGGTTGTTGATTTCCTCCCAAATCTTGCATGCTTGGAATATTGGAGATGATTTGGGCGCCACCTTAGGACCGGACATTACGAGTTCGCCGGAACTGTTCAATATTGGTTTGTGTTCTGCGTCCAGAAAACTCCTTGTCATAAATTCGCATTGAGATACGAGATGCTTGCAGGATTTGAGGTCCCTTTGGTAGAAAATTATCTTGTTACGAATCTCGTCAATGTTGTCCTCGCTCAACTCTTCAGGATAAAAGGTTTTCTGACAATCCATTATCCTGTCGAATTCTTCTATATAAGCATCACGGGGAAAGACCTGTTCCTTGATACGGTAATTGTAGAACGGACCTTTGTCTGTGACGATTTCGCTTTCTTTCAATTTGATAGCGAAATGCTGTCCTATTGTGGTACCTTCATCTTTGATTTCCTGATAGCGCTTGTTTACGGTCTGGACATAATCACGCTGCTCCTTATCTGCGGAGTCATCGCTCTTGGCATGTCTGTATCCGCGTTTTTGATTGATATGATATAATACTCTTCCGATTTCCGGCAAGGTGAGTTTTTCGCCAGGTGTTGCGGCTTTGGCTCTAAGTGTCCACAGCTCAAGGACTGGTAATTTTATCAGGCGCTCGTCTGGAAGCATCTTCAACTCTCTCAACTTCTCCGTGAGAGCTTGACGTCTCATCTGATATCTGTCATAACCTTTTCTGGCAGTGCGTTTTTGTGTTCGTTTCTGATTTTTAGATGCGGCATTGCCTGAGGTGAATTCTGATGATTCGTCCGGGGACAAAGAAATGATTCTACTGCCGATGCCGAGTATTTCAGTCGGTTTGTAGTTGTCATCTATATTGACGAGGCTCCAGCCGACGGAGCCTACACCTAAGTCCAGACCTAAAACTTTTTTCATGTCGGTTATTGTTTATTCAGTGTATTGTTTTTAAATTTGTGCCATTCTGAAGCAAATCACAATAAGGATTATTCCGTTGTGAAAACATTTAAGGTGGAGAGGGTAACACTTCTTCGCCTTCTTTTTTTCAGATAGCCTGTCACAAATATAATGAAAGCTGAGAGAAAAGGAAAGCATCGGCTTTACTTTTAAGAAGCACCCTGAGCAGAGCGGGCTTTTGCCGCTGTTCGGCCATTATTGACCACTTCTGTCAGCGGAAATTCTCGCAACATCACCGACATCATATCGACTAAAAATTTAAGAATTGTAAATAAAAGATTTAAAAATCGTATCAAACATTTAAAAATCGTAAAAATTTTAATTGGCTGATGTAAATCATTTACTTTTCGGAAAAATTTTGCATACTATTGTAGCCTTGATTGACACGAGAAACTGATAACTGAGTTGGAATCTTGTGTCCAAATTTTGTTTAACAACTAAAAAATTTTACCTTTATGGATGAAAAGATCAAGGCGAGGTACATCGACCCGATGGTGGATTGGTCCTTCAAACGGCTCTTCGACGTTGCCGAATACGCCAGCCTGACAGAATGAGCGAAGCGAACCTCCGGCGGCCCCACCACCGTCCGGACGCATAAAAAACGGCAGGACGCGGCCACGTCCCGCCCGTGGCCACGCTAACAGATTTTCTCGGACTTTATCCAAATACTAAACATTATTCTATTAGAATTATGCCGATAAAATAATCTTTTATGTCGGCTGCGTAGGCATCGGCAAAATCATCGACCTTGTCCTGTTCCACTTGGCGTTGGGTTAATACGGAGGTGTCTGTTACTCGGCCAAGAGTTTTTCTATCTGCATCCAGTAAAAGAAGGCTTCTGGACGGAAGACCTTAACCTTGTTGATGGCAGGATTAATAGGACCACCCAATTTAACGGAACGCAAGTTGAAGGAGGGATCATAGTGCGTGATAGCGTTGATGCCCTTCTTGAGCAGTACGGAAAGATACGCTGCCTTGGAGGCATTGACTATAGCCGAATAATGGTTGTATTTTTCGCTGATGATTAGTGGCCTTATCTGGTTGATGCCACGAACCAGCTCCTGATATTCGAAACTCCGGTCATTCTTATAGATGCCCGTGCAGATAAGTTCGGAGGTATTGTAAATATCGTCAAGAATGGGTGTTAGATCTCCACTGTCCATCTGCCTGTAGTCCAGTTCGATTGGCGCAATCTTTTCGAAAGTTGCTCTGGCGGCACTTAAATCGTCAATCCTATCGAATAGGGAGGCTACGTCGAACAATTGCTTGATGATTTCCATGGAACAGTGCCGATCCTCCGGCAACCCGCCGCGACCAATAACTGTTTTGATGTATGGGATCCCCGTTGTGTTAGGTGCAAAAGCCGTCAACTTATCACCCAGCAAATCGTCTTTACTGGGAAGCTTGACTGTCCAGGGTTCGCCGGTTACCGCCAGAAAAGGACTGACGATGGGCAGTTGCTAAATGCAAGAATACCAATTATCCTCGAACAATACATCCAGAAGAATCTTCTCTGTAGTAGTATTGGTGACGTACGAGACCTGATAGAAACACTTGGCGTGCGTCTTTGGAACGTTCGTCCGAGAAATACGGTCGGAAGGTTTGATTTCTCCGAATCCATACTCCTCAGCATAAGGTGTCAAGTATGATATGACGTCAGTACCTGGCGGGCAGACAATGTCTATGTCGACAGAGAGCCGCTGTGTACAAGCGAGTTGCAACATTAATGCGCTGCCGCCTTTGAAGAGAAAAGGACATCCTGAACGAGCCAAGGCTTCCAGCAACGAAAAGGCCCTGATAGTCTTTTCCATCAGCGTCGGATCACTCACTTTGTTTGTTCGGCAGGACTCGAGAATCCATTCCAGACTTCTGCTTTTCGGATCAATCATAGCATTGTCGATTCTATCAGTTTCTCAATATTATCTTTCTTGCCACGTCGTGCGGCGTAACGGAGTATGGTTTTTTTGCCGATGCGGTACATCTGGTCGGCGTTCTCAAAAATAGTATAGAGTTCTGAGCCGCGAGCAAACTCAAACTCCGGAGCGATGGTGGCATCGACCAAGATTTTCTCCAGAGAGGCTGTTGTCACACCGTCCACGCGGATAACAGGAGCTTCCGAAATCAAATCCTTGACCAGGAGGGATGGCGTTCCTGAGGCATAAAGCCGGCACTCCTTTTCAGTAGGCCGCAAAAGGACTGTCCGTCCTTCAACCAGCTCTCTGACATCATCATAAACAGCCTCGGCTGCGCTACGGTCCGTCTCAAGAATAAGGATATCAATGCTGGGGACATGTTGCGTGAATGAAGAAACCGCCCTTGCCTGCCAAATGCAGAACTTTGCATAAGGGTATTTCTCTTTGATACCCAAGTACAGCGTCTTCATTTCAGGGCTTACAATAGGAATATATGGAGGTTTTACATCATGGCATAGTCGGAACTGTCCGTATCCTGTCCTCTCCAGCATCCCTGCCGCAACCATTTGCCGCAGTTCGGTATCCATGCTCCGGACAGATCCGTTAGGATAGGCGGATTCAAACCAAGGCATAAAGTCCTTCCTCACAAGGGTCCCTCCGTGAGATGTCGCATAGTTCAATATTATATCAGCATTCGTCATACGATACCAAAGATACAATAATTTCGGCAAAAAATTAAAATATTGCCGAAATTACCGTAAAATGCTTTTGCGCATTCTTACGGAATTTCGTTCATTTGCATCTGCTTTCCCTTCCCCGTTTCGTGAAAGCCCGGTCGGCGGTGAGGCCGCCGGAGGCATGGTCGCCCATGACCTTGTGAATGGG
>OLFV01002807.1_pt1 | contig 12167 bp, 8 predicted proteins | sample 1605551 | NCBI WGS metagenome assembly OLFV01 (sample SAMEA3888922, study PRJEB22519) | human gut metagenome | biome: human gut; feature: human-associated habitat; material: faeces | place: Denmark | collected 2011
TCTAACTTCTTTAACTTCTCTAACTTCTTTAACTTCTCTAACTTCTTTAACTTCTTTAACTTCTCTAACTTCTCTAACTTCTCTAACTTCTTTAACTTCTCTAACTTCTAACTTCCTCCTCCCTCCTCTTGAATTAAAAAAATCTTGCCGAAATGTTTGCAGAGTCGCATAAAAGCAGTATCTTTACACCGTGATTTAAAAAGTGGCAGCCCTGCCGGGTGTAAAGGCGGCGGTTGCCATGCCATTAGAATCTATCCATACCACTCGCGCGAGCGTAAGTATAGAGAACATTTACGCCAGTAAAGGCAGGCAGAAAGGGCGTAGCCCTGAGCCGCCGGCACTGGAATACGCCGGCAAAGCCGGCGGTGCTCTTCAGACAGTTGTTGGAAGAGGGTGTTGTCTTATTTACGACGGAGCAGGTTTCCTGAACCATAAACGCTTCCCCCTTTGTCCCGACTGCATCGTATGCAGACTTCCGTCGTGCCCGGCGAAAGCGTGCTTACACATTATTTATATATGCAACCCAGGTCCGGCAAGTCTGCGTACATGCGGGGCTCTATTAATAACCATCAAACATACAATGCCAATGGAAATGAAGACAGCTACTGCCGGAACAATGGAGTCCGGCGATATCCTCGTCCAAATCGCCCCCTCCGAAAGCGAAGGGCTGAGCATCGAGCTGCAAAGCTCAGTCGCCTACCAGTTCGGCGACCAGATAAAGAAAGTGATAACCGAGACGCTTGAGGGACTCGGAGTGACCCGTGCCGAGGTGAAGGCCACCGACAAGGGCGCACTCGACTGCACCATCCGCGCACGCGTAACGGCTGCCGCCGTGAGAGCTACAGGCAAGGATGTGTGGCAGGACTGACTATCTTGAACAACTACTAAAACCAGCAACCTATGCAACGACTCAGAAGAACAATGATGTTCGTGCCCGGAAACAATCCTGGCATGATGCAGGATGCCTTCATATATGGTCCCGACTCGATAATGCTCGACCTTGAAGACTCCGTGACAATGACCGAGAAAGATGCGGCACGACTGTTAGTCTATAACGCGCTGAAGTCAATTGACTACGGCACGACGGAAATGGTGGTGCGCATAAACCCGCTTAACACGCCATACGGCAAGAAGGACATCGAGGCCGTGGTGAAGGCCGGTGTGCATGTGATAAGAATGCCGAAGACCGAAACCGCAGAAGAAGTGGTGGAGGTGGAGCGCGAGATTGAACGCGTGGAAAAGGAGATAGGATGCCTCGGACGCACACAGATAATGGCGGCGATAGAGAGCACCCTCGGCGTGGTGAACGCTTACGCCATAGCGAAAGCATCGAAGAGAATGATGGGTATAGCCCTCGGAGCCGAGGACTACTGCGCCAACCTCAAGGCACAACGCTCGCCGGAAGGAATGGAACTCCTCCTGGCACGACAGACGATAGTGGTGGCTGCACGCGCTGCCGGCATCGATGCGCTCGACACCGTATATTCGAACCTCAACGACATGGAGACATTCCGCAAGGAAGTGGAGCTGATACACCAGCTCGGATTCGACGGAAAGTCAATCATCAACCCACGACAGATACAGATTATCAACGAAGTGTTCACACCCACGCAGAAGGCCATCGACAAGGCTCTCACCATCATCGCTGCCATAAAGGAGGCGGAAAGCAAAGGTTCGGGAGTGATAGCCGTGAACGGAAAGATGGTCGATCGTCCCGTAGTGATACGCGCACAGCGCGTGATAGAGCTCGCTCTGGCTTCGGGAGTAATTAAAAAGGAGGACTTGCAATGAGTAACTTGAAACAACGTGAGACCCTTGTGCAGCAGATTGCGGGCGCAATGGGCAAGGAAGCATATAAGGGTGGCGAACACAAAGAGGCAGAGCCGCGCATGCAGATGCAGCAGCACAGCCCCAAGGTGGTGACACTCGAAGAGGCAATACGCCGCACCGGACTGCGCGACGGCATGACAATATCGTTCCACCACCACTTCCGCGGAGGCGACAAGGTGGTGAACATGGTGGTGGACAAGCTCGCCGAAATGGGCTACAAAGACCTGCATCTCGCAGCATCGAGCCTGCAGGATGTGCATGAACCGCTCATAGAACACATAAAGAACGGTGTCATCAGTGAGATTTCCACATCAGGATTGCGCGGCGGACTCGCCAAGGAAATAAGCCACGGACTCATGGAAAAGCCGGTGGTGTTCCGCTCGCACGGAGGCAGAGGCGCAGCCATCGCAAGCGGCGAACTGCACATCGACGTGGCATTCCTCGGAGCATCGTCGTGCGACCCGCTCGGAAACGCATGCGGATACTCACGCTCGGAGAACGCAAAGAGCATCTGCGGCTCGCTGGGCTACGCTCTGCCCGACGCACGTTATGCCGACCATACCGTCATCCTCACCGACGACCTTGTGGCATATCCCAATACGCCCAACTCCATTTCAGAGCACGATGTGGACTATGTGGTGGTGGTGGACTCCGTCGGCGACAGCTCGAAGATCGCTTCGGGAGCAATACGCGACACCAAGAACCCGCGCGACATCCTCCTCGCACAGGAGGCTGCCAAGGTGATAATCAACAGCGGCTACTTCAAGGACGGCTTCTCCATACAGACAGGTTCGGGCGGAGCATCGCTCGCAGCGGTGAAGTATATACGCCAGAGCATGATGGAGCAGGGCATAAAGGCTTCGTTCGCTCTCGGCGGAATCACAGCACACATGGTGAAGATGCACGAGGAAGGACTCATCGAACGCCTCATCGACGTGCAGTCGTTCGACAAGGTTGCAGCCGAATCGCTCAAGAACGACGCCATGCACAAGGAGGTGGCGGCCTACGAATACGCCGCCGCCAACGAGCAAGGCTCTGCCACACACTGGCTCGACATAGTGATACTGTCGGCTCTTGAAGTGGATGTGAACTTCAATGTGAATGTGCTTGTGGGCAGCGACGGCATCATCCGCGGCGCGATAGGCGGACATCCCGACACCGCAGCCGACTCCGCTCTCTCAATAATCGTATGTCCTTTGCTCCGCGGACGTATACCGTGCGTGGTGGATGAAGTGACAACGCTTATCACTCCGGGACGCACCGTCGATGTGGTGGTGACGGAATACGGCGTGGCAGTGAACCCCGCACGACCCGAAATAGCAGAGCGTCTGCGCGAAGCCGGCGTGAAGCTCGTCACACTTGAGTCGCTCCGCGACCGCGCCCTCGGCATCATCGGCACTCCGGCACCTCTGCCTTTCGGCGACAAGGTGGTAGGCGTGGTGATGAACCGCGACGGAAGCGTGATGGATGTGATCAAGAACATTGAAGGATAAAGACATAGGAAAAGAACTTCTGGGAAACCGGGGAAGTTGAAGGAATCCGCTCCGTCAGGCGGCAGGATGCTTCAGCTTCTCCGGCTTTCTTTTTTGCTTCCGGGTGCTGACGGCGCCGCAAGGCACGCTTGCAGCAGAGAGGCAATATAAAAAAGATTCAAAAAAAAGCGCGAAAAATTTGCGGAATCACATAAAAGCAGTATCTTTACACCGTGATTTGAAACGGTGGCGTTTACTAAATGTCAATAGGTGCCGCCACATCATGAAATCTATCCTTACTACTCGCGTGAGCGTAAGTATTGAAAACGGTTCTTTTCAGCGTTTTGGAAGGGAGTGTTATCGTATTTACGTGGATTTGAAATCAATTCTTACAATGATGCTCCTTTATTGAAACGGTTGGAATCCGGACTGTGACGATGCTTTACACACAGTGCCGACGGCATTGTGGCGCAGTGAGGAAATACAGTAAATAAAGAAAAAGAGACATCTATGCCTATAACACTTCACCAACTTCTGGCAAGTCGCGACGCACGCCATGCCATGCAGATGCAGCTTATAGGGCAGCATCCGGGCCTCGTCTTGGTGTGCCTCACGGTGGTGATGCCGGGCAATGTGAAGCGCAACCGCCAGTCGCTCGTCGTCGCACGGGCGGCAGTGGAGGCCATGCGCGAGGCGTTCCGTCCTGCCGACGGGATGCTCACAGAGCGCGACCTTGAGACAGGCTACGAGGCATACATGCTCGTCGGAGGCGACATGCTCTCTGTGAAACGCACGGCGTGCGGCATAGAGGACACGCATCCGCTCGGCCGTCTCTTCGACATTGATGTCATAGATGGCAACGGTGTGCCCGTGCCGCGCAGCGAAGTGGGGGGCAGTCCGCGCCGCTGTCTGGTGTGCAGTAATGAAGCCCGCTACTGCATGCGCAACCATTCGCACACGCAGGACGAGATATGGCAGTGCATAAACGCCTTGGTGGACGCCTACACCAGTGCCCGCGGCATGACCGACGCACCAGTGCCTTAACCCACGCCGAGCCTTATGTACAGCGAATACGAAATACGACAGATGCGCCTTTCCATTCCGCGCCAGCGCCGCATGGTGGAGGCTTTCCTGCAGGACAACGCCCTACGCCTTGACGATGTGGACTATTATGCCGGCGTGTTCCGTGTGGATGGCGACGAGATGCTTGCCGGAGGCGGACTCAAAGGCAGTGTCGTGAAATGTCTGGCGGTGCGTTCCGACTGCCGCGACGAGGCTCTCTCATGCCGCATGGTGTCGCACTTGGTGAGCGTTGCCAATGCCGCCGGACACCAGGTGGTGCGGCTCTTCACCAAACCCTCCAACCGGATGGTGTTCGAGAGCATGTCGTTCCGTCTGCTTGCAGAAGCTCCCGAAGCGATACTCATGGAGACGGGAGTGGGCGGAATAGACGCCTACCGCCGCTATCTTAAATCGATGTGCAGCAAAAACAGCGACGAAACCGTCGGCAAAGAGGCGGGCGTGATAGTGATGAACGCCAACCCTTTCACTCTGGGTCACCGCTATCTCGTGGAACAGGCGGCGCAGAAGGTGGCACGGCTCTATGTCATTGCCGTGAAGGAGGAGGCTTCGCTTTTCAGCTACGACGAGCGTCTGGCGATGATACGGAGCGGTGTCGCACATATAAATAATGTGACGGTGTGTGAGGGAAGCGACTACGCCGTGAGTGCGACGACATTCCCCACATATTTCCTGAAACGCCTTTCCGACGCGTCGGACACGCAGATGATGCTCGACATCGACCTCTTCCGCCGGCATATAGCACCCGCTCTCGGAGCTACGGTGCGCTTCGTGGGCAGCGAACCCACCGATATGCTCACACGGCGGTATAATGAAATAATGAAACAGATGCTGCCACGGGTGGTCGAAACGGAACGCCTCACGGTGCAGAAAGCACTTCGTGAAGCCGTCGGCGACACTCCGGCAGCCGTCAGCGCAAGTCTTGTGAGGGCGGCGATGGGGCGGCATAGCCTGTGGGAGGCGGCGTCGATGGTGCCGCAGACGAGTGTGCCTTACATCATAGCACACCTTGCGACACAGGCTTTGCAGGCCGAACTCGACACCACACCCAAGCCCGGACTCGTGGATTGCCACGACAACGGCGCACACACCGACATGGATTACGCTCTGATGTGCCGCAGCATCCGTGCGCTTCACCCCTATTTCACACACCTTGCAGTGATGGGTTCTGACGCCGCACTGCCCTCGCACGAGAGCATGGCAGCGGTGGGAATGGAAGCCGAACGTGCCATGTTCGCCGCCACAGGAGGCGTGAACACCCACAAGGGAGCACTCTTCTCAATGGGACTGGCGGTGGTGTCGGTGGCGCACGAAGCCTTCGTGCACGGCGCAGACAATGTCGGTGCCGAAGCAGTGAGGAGCGGCATCATGCGTCTGGCGGCAGGATTCCCCGACACAAGCGGCACGCATGGCAGCGCAGCCAAGCGCAGGGCGATGGCTGAAGAGGGCGCGGCAGTGACCGTAAAGGGTGCGCTCGACAACGCACGCGAGGGCTATCCACAGCTCTTCGGAGCGTGGCTTCCATACTGTTCAGCACAGTTAGCCGACGCCGACCCGTTGGCACTGCACCGCACACTGCTCCGCATAATGTGCGACCTCGACGACACCAACATCATCTTCCGTGCAGGAATGGCGGTGGCAGAGGCTGTGAAGGAAGAGTCGGAGACTCTCCTCGACGGATTCTCGGAGGCTGCACTGCAAAGGATGAACACCAGCTTCGTGGAGCGCAACATATCGCCCGGCGGCAGTGCCGACATGCTTTCACTCACGCTGTTCGTCTGTTCCGTGTGCCGGCAGGGTCACGGCGGGCAGGCGTCAGGCATCCCGCCCCGGCAGGATGAAGACAAAGAATAAAAGAAAACAAGAATAAATTACTAACTTTTACTACTTAATTCCAAAAACATTGACATTATGATTGAACTCATTAATCATGGAGTCTATCTCCTTAACGGAACCGAAATCCGCGACGAATACCAAGGCGTCAATCCCGACGAAGGTCGCGAAAACACCATTACATACGGCATCCTCCGCTCTCACGACGTTGAAGGCGGCAAGGGAAAGAAGATGCGCATCCGCTTCGACGCGATGATGTCGCACGACATCACATACGTCGGCATCATCCAGACAGCACGCGCCAGCGGCCTGACAGAGTTCCCTCTGCCTTACGCCATGACCAACTGCCACAACTCTCTGTGCGCCGTGGGCGGCACAATCAATGAGGACGACCATGTGTTCGGACTCTCGGCAGCCAAGAAGTACGGTGGTATCTATGTTCCGGCAAACCAGGCTGTAATCCACCAGTATGCCCGTGAGATGATGGTGAAGTGCGGAAACATGATTCTCGGCAGCGACTCACACACACGCTACGGTTCGCTCGGCAACATGGGTGTGGGCGAAGGCGGCGGCGAACTCGTGAAGCAGCTCCTGCGCAACACATGGGACATCAACGCGCCAGAGGTGGTTCTGGTGTGGCTCGAAGGCAAACCCAAGAAGGGTGTAGGTCCCCACGATGTGGCCATCTCACTGGTGAAGGCCACATTCGAGAGCGGATGCGTGAAGAACAAGGTGCTCGAATTTGCCGGCCCCGGCGTGAAAGAGCTTCCCATCGACTTCCGTAACGGCATCGATATAATGACCACCGAGACGACATGTCTCAGTTCAATCTGGATTACCGACGACGAAGTGCGCCATCATTACGAAATACACGAGCGTCCGGAGGACTACCGCGAACTGCGCCCCGGCGACGTGGCTTACTACGACATGATGATTCGTATCGACCTCAGCAAGCAGGAATCTATGATTGCTCTGCCGTTCCATCCGTCGAACGCAGTGACAATCCACGAACTGCAGGCCGACCCAGTGGGTATCTTCACACGCATAGAAGAGGACGCACGCCGCCGCTTCGGCGACAAGGTGGATGTGCATCTTGTCGATAAAGTGGTGGACGGCAAGGTACAGGCCGACCAAGGTATCATCGCAGGATGCTCCGGAGGAACCTACGACAACCTTGCCGAGGCTGCCGCAATCATCAAGGGCAAGAGCATAGGCAACGACTATTTCACCGCTTCTGCCTATCCGCAATCCACACCGGTGTCAATGGCTGTGACACGCGAGGGCATCACTGCCGACCTCATCGAAGCCGGCGTTGTGATGAAGCCGGCATTCTGCGGTCCGTGTTTCGGTGCCGGCGACGTGCCTTCAAACAACGGTCTCAGCATACGCCACACCACCCGTAACTTCCCCAACCGTGAGGGTTCGAAACCCGGACAGGGACAGCTCTCGCTCGTGGCACTCATGGACGCACGCTCCATCGCAGCCACTGCAGCCAACGGCGGTGTGATAACTGCTGCCACAGATGTGGAATACGAGAACACACACAAGCCTTACGCTTACGACGACAAGATTTACAAGTGCCGCGTTTACAACGGCTACGGCAGGGCAAACCACGATGTGGAACTGCGCTACGGTCCCAACATCAAGGACTGGCCTAAGATGTACCCCATGCAGGAGAACATGCTCCTTGAACTCGCAGCAGTGATTCACGACCCCGTGACCACAACCGACGAACTCATCCCTTCAGGCGAGACCAGCTCCTACCGCTCCAATCCTTTGAAGCTCTCCGAGTTCGCCCTCTCACGCCGCGTACCTGAGTATGTAGGTCTGAGCAAGGCCATACAGCAGCAGGACCTCGCACGCCGCGAAGGCAACGTGAGCGACAACGTGGCTGAGGCTCTCGCCAAAGTGGGAGCGAAGGCAGAGGACACATCGTTCGGTTCGTGCGTCTTCGCCAACCGTCCCGGCGACGGTTCGGCACGCGAGCAGGCCGCATCGTGCCAGAAGGTGCTCGGCGGCGACGCCAACATTTGCTACGAATATGCCACAAAACGCTACCGCTCCAACTGTATCAACTGGGGTATCGTGCCGTTCACAATTGCCAAGGAGACTCCGTTCGAGCTGCAGCCTGGCGACAAGGTGTTCGTGCCCGGCATACGCGAAGCCATACTTTCCGGCAAGGAGGAAATCGACGCACAGGCAATAACAGCCGCCGGCGTGAAGCCGTTGCACCTCTACTTCCAGAACCTTACCGCCGACGAGCGTCAGATTCTGGCTGACGGATGTCTGATGAACTATTATAAAAACAAAAGATAAAACGACTAAAACAAGAGAATCCCGTAAGTATTGAGGTCGGAAGCCACGCCCTGCGGGCGGCTTCACAAAAGTGGCAATGCCGCCGGCGCGGCTTCTGACCACGGCTTACGGCAACTCGCAAAAAAACGAAAACCTATGGAACAGAAGATCAAAATGACCACTCCCCTCGTGGAGATGGACGGTGACGAAATGACACGAATCTTGTGGAAGATGATAAAGGACGAGCTCCTTCTTCCTTTCGTGGACCTCAAGACAGAGTATTACGACCTCGGACTCGTGAAGCGCGACGAGACTTCCGACCAGATAACAAAGGACGCTGCCGAAGCGACAAAGCGTCTCGGCGTGGCTGTGAAGTGTGCAACAATCACTCCCAACCACCAGCGCATGGACGAGTACAAGCTCCATCAGATGTGGAAGAGCCCCAACGGCACCATCCGTTCCATCCTCGACGGCACCGTGTTCCGCACACCTATCACCATACCGAGCATACATCCCGCAGTGAAGAACTGGGAGAAGCCCATCACCATCGCCCGTCATGCCTACGGCGACGTTTACAAGAGCGTTGAAATCCGTGCCGACGAGCCGGGTGTTGCCAAGCTCGTGTTCGACGGTGAAAGCGGCCGTCACGAAGAAATCGTGGTACACACATTCAAGGGTGCAGGCGTGCTTCAGGCCATGCACAACACCGACAAGTCGATACGTTCGTTCGCACACTCATGCTTCAAGTTCGCCCTCGACACCAACCAGAGCATCTGGTTCTCGACAAAGGACACCATCTCGAAGAAGTACGACGCACAGTTCAAGATCATCTTCTACGAAGTGTTCGAGGAGTACAAGGACGAGTTCGAGAAGCGCGGACTTGAGTTCTTCTACACACTCATCGACGACGCCGTTGCACGCGTGATACGTTCAAAGGGCGGATTCATCTGGGCTTGCAAGAACTACGACGGCGACGTGATGTCCGACATGGTCAGCACAGCATTCGGTTCGCTTGCCATGATGACCTCAGTGCTCGTAAGTCCCGACGGCAAGTACGAGTATGAGGCAGCCCACGGCACCGTGACACGCCACTACTACAAGTATCTCAAGGGCGAGGAGACATCCACCAACCCGATGGCTACCATCTTCGCATGGAGCGGTGCATTGCGCAAGCGCGGCGAACTCGACGCTCTTCCAGAGCTCGTGAACTTCGCCAACCAGCTTGAAGCAGCCTGCTTCGAGACCCTCAACGAAGGCATCGTGACTAAGGACCTCGCCGGACTTATGGAAGGCGTTGAGCCGCAGCCCAAGACCTCGGCAGGCTTCATAGCAGCCATCCGCGAGCGTCTGGAGAAGAGACTATAAGACAACAGAAACCACAGAATCCCGCTTTTCCGCATCGGAGAGGCGGGATTTTTTGCAGGACAGCAATGTTTAAGAGTAAAAAGGTAAAAGAGTAAAAAAGTAAAAAGGTAGGGGAGGTGTGTAAAAACGGGAGTTAGCTGAAGTTATCTTCCTTTAACTTCTGGCGAAGCCTAACTTCCGATAACTTCCGTTTTGAAACACCGCCGTCCTCACAGGTGATGATTTTTACTTTGTTTCCAAATACTTATTCTTTTTTTTGATAAAAATTTGGAGTTAAGTATATTTTTTCCTATCTTTGCAAGAGATAGGCTGCACCTCAGCAATTTGAAGCAAACTTCATTGCATACAGGTTGTGCGCAGTCTTCACAACAATGTACGGATATTATTTTTTAAACCAACAATCAATTTATTAACTAAAAGAAAGGAAAAAGTATGAAAAAAATTCTTACTCTCCTCGCACTTATGGTTGCGACAGTTGCAGCATTTGCAGCGAACCGCACGCAGGCACGCTCTATGGAAGAAAACAACGGAGTGCTGACCTACGAGCAGTCGTTGTTCTGCCAGGGCGGTTGGATGTTCGGTGATACTCCCATCGAAACAAAGAAAGTCACCATGACAGTGACGGAAAACGAAAACGGAACTTATGACTTCGATTTCCCCGACCTCCATGTTGAAACACTGAGCATGGGAAATACGAAGATTGACGGCGGCTTGACTATCAGAGGCGTTGCTGCCAAGAAAAGTGAAAGCGGCTACACCACTTATTCGAAAGATCTTGGTGAGGGTGGTACCAACATGACTCTGCACGGTGTTGCCTATGGCGACAAGATCTATGTCAAGATGGAAGGTACTTTCATGTACATGGCAAATTGTGTCCTCGTTTACGGTACAGAAATCGTAGCTCCGGAAGAACCGGAACCGGGAGTTTCTTCTACAACATACAAGGACAAGGCTTCTTCTTTCTTCAAGGACAAAACTACCAACTTCGATGAGGCTGAAGTGGAAGTGGCAGAAGCAGGCGAAGGCGCATATAACTTTGTTGCAAAGCAGGTTCGCATTGCTTCAAATGTGATTGCCGACTTCACTATGCCATCGGTTGCAGGAACAAAGAATGCCGACGGTAGCATCAGCTACTCATACAACGGCGCAGCCAAGACAACAGGCGTGAGCGTTGTGGCTGGATACCTGGGCTTCACAGAAGGTGGCGATGCAAGTGTCAAGATGAACGGAAAGAGCAAGGACGGAAAACTCTATATGACATTGGAATTCACTGCTAATGGCAGCGACGCCGTTTACACTTTCGGCGAAAAAATTGAAGGCACAGAGCCGGAAAATCCCGATCCAGGAACTATAGCAGAGACATTCACCGACAACATGAGCGTTACAGAACCGGGCGCAGAAGCAAAGAAGACCGAAGGCAAGCAGCTCGACATCAACACTTATAACGACGGTACTTACGGCGTGACCATCCACAACGTGGAAGGTGCGACAGAGAATCTCGGAGACATCACACTCAAGGGTCTTGAGAAGACTGAAGCCGACGGCGTGACAAAGTACACTGCCGAAGCTCTCACAGCTACAGTCAATGGCAAGGACATGACAGCTACCGTTGCCGGTGTCAAGTATGCTGACGGCAAGGTATGGTTCAAGTTCACTTTCGTTACTGCTGAGCAGACCACTTATGTTGTGGAATTCGGTAAGGAGCAGAAGCCGGCAAGACAGTTTGCTGAAGGTCATGCTTACAAGGGCAAGTGGAACGTATATATCCCCACTGAAGAGTTCGACGGCACTGTCGATGTTATCGAGCAGGAGGATGGTCTGTTCGCTCTCCGCGTTCACGGCTACAAGTACAAAGGCAAGGTTACTCCGACATTCGTTATTCCTGACCTCAACGGTACAAAGGATGGCAACAGTGTTTCTATCAATGAAATGAGATATGTCCTCGTTACTTACGAGGCAGGTGCTGAAGCAGGAGATGCTGACGCAAAGAGAGTGAGATACTTCGGCTTAATCTCTGTGGCAACTGAAGACGGCGACATCAGAATCGACGCAAGCTATGTAGGCTTTGAAGGTACAGAGGAAGAGTGCACAAGCGCTAAGTTCATCGGTAGCGACAACGCTTCTGGCATCAACGGCATCAATGCCGCCAACAACGGCAAGGCAGAAATCTTCACCACAACAGGTGCAAAGGTGAACGCAATGCAGAAGGGTATCAACCTCGTTCGCAAGGACGGCAAGACCGTGAAGGTTGTAAAGAAATAAGACCAAGTAATATGGATTAAAAAAAATCCT
>OLFV01002808.1_pt1 | contig 12156 bp, 10 predicted proteins | sample 1605551 | NCBI WGS metagenome assembly OLFV01 (sample SAMEA3888922, study PRJEB22519) | human gut metagenome | biome: human gut; feature: human-associated habitat; material: faeces | place: Denmark | collected 2011
GTTTATCACGACTTATTTCCCGATGCAGAAGTGGGAGAAAATATTGCCGAGAACTTCGTTGGTGGTGATTTCTCCTCCTGTGATTTCTGCGAGGTGGGAGAGACATTGGCGTAGGTCTTCCGCTATGAGGTCGCTCGGGATACCGATGGATATTGCTTCTATTACTGCAGTGATGTCAGCGAGTGACTGGTCGAGGGCTGTTTTGTGTCGCAGATTTGTGATAAGGACCTCGTCGGTGGTGGATGGCTGGATGGTGGATCTGAGTTTCTGCTTGAGAGTTTCGAGTCCTGTGCCTTGCTTTGCAGAGATGTGTAATTCATCCGTTGAGGCTGTGATGTCAGCGAGATCAGACTTGTTTATGACGTGGATAACGTGCTGATGGTCTGATGGCATGATGGCAGGGTATGGCACTCCAGGCTCTGTCATGAGGATTATCACTTTTGCTTTCTCTGCTGCTTTGCGTGAGCGTTCAATGCCGAGTTGCTCTATAGTATCGGTGGTGTGGCGTATTCCAGCCGTATCGATAAATCTGAATAGGATGCCGTCGATATTGAGTGTCTCTTCTATGACGTCGCGTGTGGTACCCTGTATGTCGCTTACTATTGCTCTTTCTTCTTGCAGGAGAGCGTTGAGCAGAGTGGATTTACCCACATTTGGCGCTCCTATTATTGCCACAGGAATACCGTTTTTGATGGCGTTGCCTTGCTCGAAAGAATTGCTGAGTCGCTTTATCTCTCGGCTTATGTCATTGGCGAGCGAGAGTAGGGCAGTGCGATCGGCAAACTCCAGGTCTTCATGGTCGGAAAAGTCGAGTTCGAGTTCGAGCAGGGAAGTGAGGTGGAGCAATCGCTTGCGCAATTCGGTTAGTTTGCCTGACACTCCTCCTCGCATCTGTTGCATAGCGAGATGGTGTGAAGCGGCAGAGTTGCTTGCTATGAGGTCAGCCACGGCTTCAGCCTGTGTGAGGTCGAGTTTTCCATTTAGGAAAGCACGCTGTGTGTATTCTCCCGGCATAGCCATGGAGCATCCGCCTTTGATAAGCAGTTGGCAGATGCGTTGCAGGATGTAAGCAGATGCGTGTGCAGAGATTTCTATGCTGTCTTCACCTGTGTAACTATGTGGCGCACGAAAAAGGGAGAGCATCACGTCATCTATGATTTCTCCATTTTCCGGGTCCTGTATCTTTCCAAAGTGGAGTGTGTAGCCTTTAGCCTGGCTGAGCGTTTGTCGTCCGTGGAATATACAGTCGGTTATTTCGATGGCTTTAGAGCCAGATATTCTTATTATGCCGAGTGCGCCTCCATTAGCTGTAGCGATGGCGCAAATTGTGTTATCTTGCATGCTTTTTCTTGTTTTGTCAATGCAAAGATAGTCATTTTCGGTTTTAAATAGAAATTTTGTGTGAATATTTTTGTATAACAGGATAAAGTTTATAACTTTGCAAGGGTAAACCCCTGATAACGTATGAAGACATTTGAATTTTTGACTCTTGACCATCCGTGGCAAAAGGTAGGTAAGAGGAAGATAACGCCACATTATATGAGGTTGTCGCATAAGCATCTTTGTTTGCCTACGCGACTGGAGAGTTTTGTGGAGTTTGTGGATTTCGACGTTTATCAGAAGATACGTGCAGACTTTCTCCGTGGTCGTTTTTATTTTCTTGCCAATAGTGATGAGTATGCTTATATGTTGCTATTCGATTTGATGAATGGCTATCCAGACGATATGGCAGAACGTGATATGGAGAAGACGAATGATGAGCTTCGTGTGCTTTGCAAATTGTCTCCAGCAGTGGAAAAGTTTTATTCCACTTACATGAAGAATGCGAAGTGGAAGGAAAGTCTCAGTTTTCCTTTTCGTGGTACGTTAGAGTATGAGCCTATCGACCGTGAAATCTTGTCGCGTGAGCATCATTGGACTATGGTGGACACTGCCAGACCTTTGCAGATAGTTCGTGAGGGTGAGCCATTATTTGCTCCTCCTCCCACTCCTGTCGTGCGTGCATTGTCTCGCATCAAGGTATCTGGCGATGTGCTGGATGTGATGGAGCGTTGGTCGGAGACAATGCCTTACACTAAGATGCTTACGCTACTGGAGAACGCTGAGTGGAAGGAATACCTCATAGAGCGTGAGGAGTTTCTTGCAGGGCGTTTCCGTGATTTGCATTATAAACCTGCCGTGGCTTTGCATTTGTATTATGACATCCTTGGTGGTCAGACACTTACAGATAACTCTGCTTCTTATGAAGATCGAGTACTCAATGAGCTTTGGGCGCTTGGGCAATGTTTGTAAAACAGGGTTGTTGGTGTTCGGCTGTTTTGTTGTCTTGCGGAATAAAATATCATTAAATAAAATAAATAAACTATAGGAATGAGCGGAATATTGCTGTAGAAGCGACAAAAATGAAAAAAAACTCCAAAAGTAGTGAGTTTTTCAGATTTTATTTGTAATTTTGCCCTATAATTCAGAGTTCTACTGTGCCTATTATTGCTACACTATGGTAAGTAAAAAAAAAGATATAGCAAAAACCTGAGCAACAAAACGGTTGCTTATAAAATATAAAAATAGTACTATTGCGAAAAGTAAATATTAAATGTAATAATATGAAAAAAACTACTCTTACTATCCTTATGACTTTCATTCTTTTTGCTTCTGGCTATGCTCAGAGCAATGAGGATGTATTTGGTAGCACTTACGAATTGGTAACAGGCTACTCACAAGTTCCTCCAGATGGAATTTATCTGATTGCGGGTTATTTATCAGAAAAAAGTGGTGGAAGTCTTTACCTAATGTCTTCAGACAGTCTAAACAATGGAGAAATAAAAGGTAAACTTCATGCTAATGTGACTACAGATGCGCCACCTGCAAAAATCGTTCTTGATGAAAGTTCTTATTCAAAAGAGATACCAGGATTGGAATATAGGTTTCTCTATCAGGAAACTGAAAAAAAAGAGCGCAAATTTTCGATACTAAATAATGGGCGCTATTTAACTAACGTTTCCAATAGTAATATTGAATTTCAGAGCACAAATAGTTTGTGGTACTTAAATTCTATTAGCCTAAACAATAACCGTATTCGTTTTTACAATAATGGTTATAAAATAGCTTTCATTACGAAAACCAAGGTGCTCAAAATTGCTAAATTCACTACGACCAGCCCCGACATCAACCTCTACCGAAAAGTCTCTCACGCAATAAAAATGGGAAAGACTGGGTACTCGACATTCTATTACGATAGCAACGATGCAAGACTGCCAGAAGGTCTGACGGCATACACATACAGCATTAAGCAGGATGGAGATGTTACGAAACTGGTTTCCACTCATCAGTTTAATGCTGGTGATATTATTCCTGCCGGATGTGCGGTGGTGGTGAAAGGTAAGCCAGGAAATTACTCCATTGTTCTCTTGGAACCAACTTCAACGGAGAAATTCGACAATTCGCTCAAAGGTACTAATTACACGAAAGTCATTGGAAATGACGCCAACAAACAATACTATATGCTCTCACTGGATAATAACGGGGAGAACGTGGGATTCTACTGGGGGGCTGCTGACGGTGGGGCTTTCACTAACAAGGCTCACGGGGCTTATCTCGCTATCGAAAAGTCTGCAAACGGTAAGGTAACTTCTTTTGCTCTCAATCCAGAAGGGGACTGTGCCACAGGCATTACGACGGTGGAGACAAACAGTAAGGCGGATTCCGCTATATACGACTTATCAGGCAGAAGGACTGTAAACCCTTCTCACGGTTTTTATATTATCAACGGTAAAAAATACTTGAAATAAAAATACTTGAAATGAAAAAGAAGAATTATATCACTCCGAACTTGATTATTGTGTCTATCGCTTCCGACTCGCAGGTGCTCGCTGGTTCTGGCGGTGACTCTCAGTCAATATACAACTGTATGGGAAATGGTGAGCAGCTTGGTAAATACGGCAGCTTCGTTGATGATGACGATAATGATATGGATTGGGACTGGTAATGGTAATGGTCGCTTCTATTTACGGATTTTAGGTAATCTATCTCATTGATTAGAAAAGAAATAAGAAGAATTCTTTACTTAATCGTGGACAATTTATGGGAATTCATGTTATGCAGCAGGTTTTATTGCTATTCGCTGCGCTATTACATGAATGCCCATGAATTGTCCACGAATGTTTAATGTGGTTTAGTTGTCTGGTTGTTTTTGTTGTTTGTAGAATTCGTTTGCACTTTGACTAACAACCCAACAACTAAACAACTAAACAACCAGACAAAAAAAAAACAAACAACAAAACAACCAGACAACTAACATCAAGAATTACGAATCACCATCTCCATCTGTTCTCCAAGTCCGATAGTGTAGCCCTGTGAGATATGGATTACACGATTGAAGGTGTCGGAGATGATGAAGATAGGCGAGAGGTCAGGATGAGAAAGTTTCATGCCCTCTGCTATCTGCTTGCGGATGGCGCCGCCCTTGTCGATGCCGTAGATGATATTCTTTGGCAGACCTGGGAATTCCGCTTTGTCAAACTTCTTCGCCGCCGCCTCGTCCTCGAAGAGTATGACAAACGGACGTCCCCATTTGTCGAAAGCTGCCGCTGCCTTGGCTATATCCTTCAAAGCATGATTGGTAGGCTCCTGACCCACTCCTATGAGTCCGGTGACGAAATATCCACGTCCTGTCTGAGAGAGAAGAGAGACTTCCGTGCCATCAAACTTATAAAACTTCGACTCTGCATTGAAATTGCCAATCACAGCGACAGCAGTAGGAGAAGTGCGAAGTTGCATTTCCACCTCCGTTGGCTTTCCCTTTACCACATTGAATACCTGCATAACCGACATTACTCCACCATTTGCCAAACGCGTGCCACTGACCAGAGCATACTGCCCCACGTCAAGGTCGATACCGTCCTTGAATGTGTTTCCCCATGTGATGCCTTCCTCCGGATATTCCAGCAGAGAGGTGGAGCCATCCTCATGGATGCGTGAGATGGAGAAATGACTGTAGTATTTCGGGTCGTCGATGATGTCGTTGGCATGATAACGAAGGAATAGTTTACCCTTCTCTGCCACTCTCTGCACCGAGCCGTCGAAGTCGATATCCACCCATTGCCCCCGCTCTCTATACTGTGCCTTCTGCGTCACTGCATCCACACGAGCCTCAATGCCGAGGCTGCGCGCCACATCGACGAAGAATATCTTGCGAGAGCGATAATCAGTCAGCCTGCTCTCCCATACTCCCACTGGTGTCTGGGCTATCATCAGCGCCTTGCTGTCAGGATTGAGACGGATATTCTGCTTCACCCAAGTCACCAGCTTAGCAGGATCACGACGGAAGGCATCTGCCTCACTTTGGCTGAATGCTTTCTCGAAATAACGCTTGAAAGGATGGATAATCATCTCATTCTCTACACGTGGGCACAACTGACTACTGTTTGCCAGGAAACTATCTTCCAGTATCTCCATCGGTATATCGCGTAAGTCCTTGTCGCTTAGGCTGGAAAGCAGACTGACAGCACGCATCAGGTTGTCTTTATGATTGACGAGAAACTGAAAGATGACCTTATGATTGCCCTGCGCCTTCACTATCAGTTGGGCGATACTCTCTGTCAAGGCATCCATGTAGCCGTCAAGGCCATTGTCCCTGACCACCTGTCTGGCTCTCTCCATGTCATAGAATGTGGCGAGATAAGCGTGACGGATAGAGTCTTCCTTAGCGAAGCGAGCATTATTCTCCTCTCGCTGTTGCTTGGAGACGAAAGGCAGATTAGGCTTTTCCGGTGGAGGCACTATATCGAAGGAGTCGCGATAGACCACAGCATTACCCTGAGCCACGGAAGCCTTATGGTCGAGACGGATAGTCACGTCGCTGTCTTTGCCAAACGATACCTTCTTGAATCCATACATACCATCATAAGAAGCCCATGCCATCATATCGCCTTTGCCTGCTGTGAGGAATGTCTTACCTGTGGCATCAGTGTATTTTGTCACTACAGAGCAGAATTCAGCATAATTATAAATCTTGAAATCCACTTTCGCCCCTTTCACTGGTTTGCCGTCAGAATCCACGACGGCGAAGTCGATGCGGGCAGTCTCTCCATAGTTGCCTATGAGATTTATCTCTGTGTAATTGGAAGTTCTCAGCAGTACTTCCTCTGGACCACGATAATCACCGAATGCCTTGGTGTGCATCAGTAGTGCTCGTGAGGCAGGAGCATTAAACCATCCAAGATTGAGTACAGGCTCAGGCTCGCAAGCGCCAAGGAAATACCAAGTGCCGTCAGCCCATGCCTCCACCCACGCGTGATTATCATCTGTGTGTGCCCAACGAGGGGTATAGACCTGTCGGGCAGGTATGCCAACCGAGCGGAGCGCAGCCACCATAAATGTGCTCTGCTCGCCACATCTGCCGAAAGCGGACTTCACCGTGGCGAGAGGCGCAGAAGTCCTTGCGTCGGAAGGACGGTAGGTCACTTTCTCATGACACCAATGGTTTACTTCCAGTATTGCGTCCTTCATGGAGAGCCCCTTGATTCTCTCTTTCAGTTCGTTGTAGAATACAGTGCGAGAATTGTCGAGATTCTCATTATTTACACGTATAGGCAACACGAAATGTCGGAACAGCAGTTCTGGAACATTCTTTCCCCATGTCATCTCCTTCTGTGCCTTCATGCTCATTCTGACATTATCGAGGAAGAACTGCGGTTGGTAGTCGGTAACGTCAGCCAGAGGCATATATTTGTACAGGAAGTCGATAGCTTCTTGCTCTTTAGTGGAAAGCCTTTTTAGTTTAGCAATTTTCTCCCTTCTGAGTTTCATTATAGCGTCTTCTTGCGTAGTGCTATTGCCCTTTATCTCCACAACTTGCTCCTGATGGTGAGCGAAGAATGGTGTTGGAGAGGAGCAGAGCATTATCAATGCTGGTAGGAAAGGGTATTTCATTGTGATTAAGTGGTTTAGTTGTTTTTTTGGTTTGGTTGGTAAACAAAACATCAATAGATAAAAATTGGTTGTTGGTGTTTGGTTGTTGGTGTTTGGTTGTTGGCGTTTGGTTGATTTGTTGTCTGCTTGATGGTCAAATAGCAAGCAAATTCTACAACTGCAAAACCACGAAAAAAAACAGACCACAAAACAACCAGACCACAACACCTCAAATAATCTATTGATGTTTTATCTCCAACACATGCAAGTGCATTATGAATTCTAAATCAATCCTATCTTCTTCAGCTTTTTTTCGATGACAGCGACTCCGCCTTCGACATTGCTCTCGATGTTGAGAGGCATGACAGGATCGTGGAGAGACATACGAAGGAGCAACCAACCCTCTTCATCAGGATTGCTGCAACTGACGCGGAGACCCTCATAGTTAGGACTGACGAGCGACCAGCCTGGCACTGAAGCAAATGCAACCTTCATATCCTCAAGTACTTTAGCACCGTAGGACTTGAAGTCAGGCTCGGTAATCTTGATTCTTATCTCTTTGCTTTCCTTAGGCTGCTTGAGCGTAGAGATGACCTCATGCAGTTTCTTTCCTTCCTTATTGAGAAGAGCTGCATAGATGATGAGTTTGGCGGCAAGGTAAGCTCCATCATCGAGGAAATAATTCTCGCGCAGAGCAGCATGACCGGAAGTCTCGATGGCAAGCCAGCATTCCTCTCCGGCATCGTTGAGACGTATGCCCTCATTGATTACATTCTTGTAGCCACGACGGAAGCGATGATGCTTGCCACCCTTGGATTGGATAAACTCAGCCAGTCCATCGGAGGTGACAGAGTCGGTGACGATGGTGCTGCCAGGATGCTCCTGGAGGATGACGGTGGAGATAAGGGCTATGAGGGCATTGCGATTGATTGGGCTGCCTTCATAATCTACTATGGCAGAACGGTCAACGTCTGTATCAAAGATGATGCCGAGGTCTGCCTGGCTGCGCTTTACGGCTTCGCAAACGGATGCCATTGCGTCAGCATTCTCTGGGTTTGGGATATGATTAGGGAAACGTCCGTCTGGGTCGAGGTACTGACTGCCTTGGGTGTCGGCACCGAGAGACTGGAGTATCTTCTCAAAGAAGCCTCCATTACCATTGCCTGCATCCACGATGATGTGCATACCAGCGAGAGGGTGCTGATGGTCTTCGGCATTGACACCATTACGTATATAGTCAGCGAGATGCTTGGAATAGGCAGTCATGAAATCAAGGGCGTAACTGTGGCCAGGTGCGCCATCATAAGAGAAATCTCCCTGCTCGGCGATGTCGAGTATGGCAGCGATATCCTTGCTGTCGAGTCCACCTTTAGGAGTGAAGAATTTGAGTCCGTTGCGGTTGAATGGCAGATGACTTGCAGTCACCATTACTGAGGCAGTGGCTTTGGTTTGATTGCTGACGGTGGCATAAACATGGCAGGCGTAGAAGCGAGTCCGCAGTCGAGCATATCAGCGCCCATACTGATAGCACCCTTGATAAAAGCGGCCCTTACAGCCTCTCCTGACAGACGGCAGTCAGCGCCGATAGCAATCGTAGTATGCTGATTACCAGTGATATTGCTAATCCATTTTACGAAAGCTTTAGCTATCGTTTCCACTACTTCTGGTGTGAAGTTCACGTTCTCTCCCTCAATGCCTTCGAGTGCAACTCCTCTGATGTCGGAGCCATTCTGTAGTTTTTTCCAGTTCATTTGTATTTCGTTATTAAAGGTTTGTTTAGGTTGTTTTGTTGTTGTGTGGTTTTGTGATTTTGTTGAATGCAGAATTCGCTTGTAGTTTTACTATCAACCAAACAACAAGACAACAAAACGACCAAACAACGATGGCAAAGGTAGATAAAATAAGTCAGAATGAAGAAGGAAAGAGGAATTATTTGACTTATTTTCTGCCTTTCTAAAGAAAATAGGAGTCTGAGAGAATAAAATCTGGCGTTTTCTGTTGGTTTTTCGCTATTTATAATTACCTTTGTCGCTTAGAAAAAAATGCAAAACGGATTACCTACTTATTCTGCAATCGCACAATGAAGATCATGAAGTCAAAACTGACGCACCGCATCTCGCAAGAAGAAATAATGGAGTTATGCGCTCTCACCAAAGGCTGGCAAAATGATAAACTGAAAGAGGAACTCTACTGCCTGACTATGGATGAAGACCGCCGCATTGCTACCAATGCACTATGGGTGTTTACTCATTTTGATTTGGCTGAAAACGAATGGCTATACTCGAAGCGCAACCATATCATAGACCGATGCTTGAGGGAAAGCGACGTTACCAAACAACGCTTGATGCTCAATCTTCTGCTTCGTCAGCCATTCGATAAAGAGAGTATCCGAACGGACTTCATCGACTATTGCCTTGAGCGACTTGCAGACCCAGATTCGTCTTATGCCGTCAGGGCTCAGTGCATCAAACTCGCTTACGAGCAGATGAGACATTGGGCAGAATTGCTTGGTGAACTTCGCCTGAGTCTCGATGCTTTGTCGCGTGAGCCTCTCTCGCCAGGATTGCGGTCGGCAAGGAATCAGGTGATGAAGGAAATGTCAAAGGATTAGTTATTTTTGTTGTTTTGTTGTTTTGTTGTCTTGTTGATAGTAAAACGATATGCGAGTTCTACAAACAATAAAACTACGAGACAACAAAGCCACAAAACCACAAAATAAAGAAAGGAGTTCAACTATGAATGAAATCAAATTAAGCAACGGCGTGCTGATGCCACAAATGGGCTACGGAGTCTATCAGATAGAGCCGGAAGACTGCGAAAGATGCGTGATGGATGCCATCAGCGTGGGCTATAGGATGATTGACACAGCACAGGCTTATCTCAATGAGGAAGCCGTAGGAAAGGCATGGAAGAAAAGCGGAGTCAGACGTGAAGACCTCTTCCTCGTCAATAAGGTGTGGCACTCTAACTACGGTGAGGGACAGACCATGAAGAGCATCGATGAGAGCCTCCGCAAACTTCAGACCGACTACATCGACCTCATGCTCCTTCATCAGCCATTCTGCGACCGCTATGGTGCCTATCGCGACTTGGAGAAAGCCTATAAGGCTGGCAAAGTTCGCGCTATTGGAGTGAGCAATTTCTTCCCTGATCATCTCGTGGACCTCGCAGCAAATATGGAGATTGCACCTATGGTCAATCAGGTGGAGACGCACGTGTTTGACCAGCAACGCGAAGCACGCAAATACATGGACGAAATAGGCACTCATATCATGTCGTGGGCTCCGCTGGCAGAAGGACAAAACAATCTCTTCTCCGACCCTGTACTAACGAAAATCGGAGAGAAATATGGCAAGACCGCCGCTCAGGTGGCACTGCGCTGGCTGTTGCAAAGCGACGTGATAATCATCCCTAAGACAGTGCACAAGAGTCGTATGGAAGAGAATCTCAACCTCTTCGACTTCACCCTCGATGCTGACGATATGGAGGCTATCGCCTTGCTCGACACAGGTCACAGTCTCTTCCTCGATCATCACGATGGAGAAGTGGCTAAGCAGTTTATGGAATGGCGCGCTGTGGTGAAACCTACAGAATAAGAACATTACCGTGTATATATTCACTATATAGGGCTGATTCCTTTATAGGAGTGAGCCCTGTTTTTCTGCTTTTTTCATTCGTTTCATGCGTTTTGAGGACAAATCCCCAACTTTTTCTGCCCTTTCTTCCCTTTTCTCACCTTTTATAACTACCTTTGCCGTCCGTATGTCTATTCATCACACATCAAGAGCTAAGTTTTAAGTGATGAAAAAAATGAATGATTCAACCCGTAAGACAAAGAAATAGAAATGGAATTTGAAAAAGAAAACATTAGACCTGTATGTGAACACAACCCTGCAATCGACTGCCCTTGCACAAAAGCATGCGCACGCCACGGAAAATGCTGTGAGTGCGTGGCGCATCATCGCCTGCATGGCAACCTGCCTAAATGCCTGAGAAACCTGGAAACAAAGTAAGACCATGAGGAATAATATCTACTCTTTCTCCGCATGGATAGCCGCTCATATCACTCTTGTTGTAGTGGCTGTCAGCGCAGTGGCACTACTCGTTCCTGCCTCATTCTCATGGATAGGGACGTCAGCAATCACTCCAATGCTCGGCATCGTGATGTTCGGAATGGGACTGACTCTGAAGCCCTCCGATTTCAAGCCAGTACTGCATCATCCAAAGGACATCATGATAGGCGAATTGGCACAATTTGTCATCATGCCATGCCTTGCCTGGACGCTCTGCAAGATACTGTCCCTACCGCAGGAACTCGCCATTGGAGTAATCCTCGTGGGCTGTTGTCCTGGTGGTACGGCAAGTAATGTCATCTGCTATTTGGCAAAAGGCGACATAGCCCTTAGCGTGGCAATGACAGGAGTCTCCACGCTCCTTGCTCCTATTGTCACTCCCGCCCTCGTCTGGATGCTCGCAGGAGAGTCTGTTGATGTCGATGTGGCCGGAATGTTTTTGAGCATAGTGCAGGTGCTAATAATGCCTATCGTATTGGGATTGACCATCAATCATTACTTTAAAGAGGCAACGCAACGTGCAGTACCATTGCTACCTATGTTCTCTACATTAGCCATTGCTTTTATTATTGGCATCATCGTAGCGCACAACTCTGCCAATATCCTCTCATGCAGTCTGATAGTGGCAGTGGTAGTTATTCTCCATAACGTCTTCTGACTCATCCTGGGCTATGCCCTTGCCTCATTGACAAGCAACGACAAGAGCAAGCGGTCCGCCATTGCCATTGAGGTAGGAATGCAGAATTCCGGTCTTGCTACATCCCTTGCCGCCACCCATTTCGCCATGTTCCCTATGGCAGCCGTGCCGGGAGCGATGTTCTCCGTATGTCATAATTTCTCAGGAAGCATTGCCGCGCATATATTTCGGAAATGGTCTGGAAAGAAATAGTTGTTTTTTTTGTTGTCTTGCGGAATAAAATTTCAATAAAAAAAACATATAAAAATGGTTGTAGGTTGTGGGTTGTTGGTATTTGGTCGAAGATAGTAAATTACCTAACACCAATAACCCACGACCAACAACCAAAACTGATTTCTAAGTCGTAAAATCCCTTGGGTGGATTTACTCTCAAGAGTATACCTAAAACACGTCGGAATCGCTTAAACATAGGGAAATTTGCTATTATGTCAACCAAGTCGCAGGTTGCAAACTCTGTAAAGTGGCTAAAAGGGAAAG
>OLFV01002810.1_pt1 | contig 12149 bp, 7 predicted proteins | sample 1605551 | NCBI WGS metagenome assembly OLFV01 (sample SAMEA3888922, study PRJEB22519) | human gut metagenome | biome: human gut; feature: human-associated habitat; material: faeces | place: Denmark | collected 2011
GCTGCCTGCCGTGTACGTGAAGAACAACGGCAAGCTGGCCCTGAAGTACAAGGTGACCATCACCGGCATCAACGGCAGCGCCAAGCTGAACGATGTCATCGACTGGACCATCAATGACGCCGATCTGTCCGCTGACCACAGTCTAGCCGCTGGTGCTACGTCTGAGGCGCTGACCATCAAGGGCCACATGAAGGAGTCCGCCGGCAACGAGTACATGAACGAGTCCATCGACGGCATCGCCATCACCGTTGCGGCTACGCAGGACACCGTGGAGAGCGACAGCTTCGGCAAGACCTACGACAAGGATGCTGAATATCCTATTACAGTTACAACGGGAGACGAACTGCAGTCCATTGTGAACAATGCAACAGCTCCTGTCAATATCGTGCTGGCGAACAGCATTACGACCAACAACTTCGTCATCCCTGAGGATAAGGATGTAACCCTGGATTTGAATGGCCGCACTGTAACGAATGCTGAATCGCACACCATTCTGAATAAAGGCCATCTTACTCTGAAAGATTCAAGCGCAGATAAAAGCGGTCAAATCATCTCCCTCAAGGGCAACACTGCAGCACTTCGCAACGGAGATAACGCAGTCTGTGTAGTCGAGGGCGGAACCATTTCTCGTGACGGGGCCAATGGAAATACATGGCATGTGGTTGAAAACTTTGGCAAGATGACCTTCAATGGTGGTAAGGTCGTCCTAAAGAACGGAAATGGCTTTGCTATCACCAATGGCTGGAATTATTTTGATCCCGGTGCTTCTACTACGCATGCAGTGATGGAAATCAACGCTTTGGAGCTTGATACCGATTCCAGTGGAATTAAGAATTGCAGATACGGCGATCTGACCGTAAATGATGTGAACGTGGCCTCCACCGGATATTGGGCCCTTTCCAACGACTATCTTGGAACAGCTGTAATCAACGGTGGAACCTTTACTTCCACTTCTTTCAAGGCAGTTTCCAACGGTGCTACAATGACGGTGAATGGCGGAACCTTTGACGGAACAGCAGGGTTCTTCGTTCAGAGCTATGCCACATCCACAGTTCTCAACGGCGGAACCTATACAAACATGAACGTTGACGACCTCGCTGGCTATGTCGGTACGGGACACACCGCACAGCAAAGCGGCACATCCGTGATTATTAAGTAAAACCCTATTTCCACCCCCTCCGCCCTCGGGCGGAGGGGGCAATCAAAGGGCATATCGTCGACACAAGCTTTGTATCTTTCCGCCCGCCGTAAGCGGCAGGCGTCAATCACGGTGCTGTGTCTCCTCTCCCCACCAAAACCGCTTTGCTTGTTTTGTCGGGGACCCCCGGATGAATATGCCTTTTGATTGCCTATACAAATTCCATCGAAAACTGAGCGCAATGTAATGAAGGTGTACCCCGTCTTCCTCCACCGGGTGAAGCACGCAGCAAAGGAGGTGCAGAAACCATGGGTTTCTGCCGGCGTTCTTTGGAAACCACCTCGCTGTATCCGCCACAGGCGGATACAGCGAGGTGGTTTCGGGGAAGTGTCCCGGTTTCCATGCCGCAACGTGGCTGGAGATCGGCTGACACGACGGTGCAGACTTTCTGCCGCGATTGGCAGAAAGTTGCCCCAGTAAGGTAGCGTTTTCGGACTCGTTTTATCAGGGTGCAGACTTTCTGCCGCTATTGGCAGAAAGTTGCCCTCCGGAGGCAAAATACAAAAACGCCCCAACAAAATAGCAGCCCCTCCGCCGCAAGGCGGAGGGGCTGCTATTTCATAAGCTGCTTTCCAAGAGGAGCTTACTTCTGATCGCAGTTGGGGCAGTGGCCATTCTCATCCAGATGAGCGCCGCAGCGGGTGCAGAAGCTGGGCGCCGCGGGAGCCGCCTGCTCAGCGGGCTGGGAGGGAGTCGACCGCTGGGTAGGAGCCGCAGAAGCCACGGGCGTCACCGGAGCAGCGGGCTGGGAGGGCTGGGTACGGTGCAGCTCCGGCACGGCGAACAGGTCGGCGTCGGCGCTGCGCTCGTTCTGGTTTTTCAGCTTGCGGTTGATGGAGATGACGTTCTTCAGCAGCAGGACCGCCATCATCAGCAGCTCATAGCACAGACGTACCGCAATGGGGCCCAGCACCATCAGCAGGATGCCGTAGCCGCCCAGCCAGTGACGGCCGGTCCAAGTCTCCGGAGCCATGAACAGCATGAAGAAGCCGCACAGAATGAGGTAGGCCGTCACGAAGATGTATAGAGCCTGCAGGATCTTCTCCACGATCAGGAACTTAAAGTTCACGGCGTCGTGGAGGAACTTGCCGAAGCGGCCCAGCTTCTCCCGCTTGCTCTCCGGTACCACCAGAATGAAGGCCGCCACCGTGGCGATGATGGCGAGGATCGTGGCGATGATGCCGAAAGCACCCATATTGGCGCTCAGAGCGCTCAGACTGGTCATAGGATTCATAAGTACTATTCCTTTCTGTATGTGTGTGATCTCTATCTCCATAGCTTTGCCGGATTTCGACAAAACTACAAGAATATCGTATCACGAAAGGGGAAGCTTGTCAACATCCGACCAAAGTGGACAGAAACAGGACGGATATCCACTTGACAAATGGTCCCAAAATGGGTATATTATGTACCAGTCAAGTGAATATCTTCCACCTTGGGGGAGTAATTCCACTTCGCAGCCTGCGGAGTGAGGCAGCTTCGTCAAACCGGCGTTCAGGCGCCCGGACTGCTTTGAAAGAATGAGACTCATGCGTGGGCTTCGGCCTGCGCATGAGTTTTTTTGTTGCGCCGGGTGGGTAAAATGGAGATGGGGGGAGGACCCCCGAAGAAGGAGTGGTTGGATGCAAAAGGAATACACCCAAACAAAGGAACAGGTGCTGGAGGGCCTGCGGACAGACCGGCAGGGCCTTTCGGCGCAGGAGGCGGAGAAGCGCCTTCGGGAGCACGGGGAGAACCGTCTGAAGGAGGCGGAGAAGCTGACCTTGTTTCAGCGGTTCGTGCAGCAGCTGAAGGATCCCATGCTGCTGATCCTGCTGGCGGCGGCAGCGGTGTCCGCCGTGACTAATATCCTGTCCCATGAGAGCTTTACGGAGGTCATCATCATCCTGCTGGTGGTGCTGCTGAACGCCGTTCTGGGCGTGGTGCAGGAGAGCAAGGCGGAGGCCGCCATTGAGGCTCTCCAGACCATGACCGCCGCCACCTGCAAGGTGCTGCGGGACGGGCAGCAGGTGACCATGGAGAGCCGCCTGCTGGTACCCGGCGACGTGGTGCTGCTGGAGGCGGGCGACGCCGTCCCGGCGGACGGGCGCATTTTGGAGAGCGCCTCCATGAAGATCGAGGAGGCAGCCCTCACCGGCGAGAGTGTCCCCGTCAGCAAGTTTACGGAGCCCCTCGCCGGGGAACAGGTGTCGCTGGGCGACCGGAAGAACATGGCCTACATGGGCTCGGCGGTGGTATACGGCCGGGGCCGCATGGTGGTCACCGCCACGGGCATGGACACGGAGATGGGCAAGATCGCCGGTGTGCTGGCCCAGACGGAGCAGGAGGAGACGCCCCTGCAGCGTAAGCTGACCCAGTTGGGCAGCACCCTATCCAAGATGGTGCTGGCCATTTGCGTGTTCATCTTTGTATTTGACCTGCTGGTGGCGGGTTCCCTGACGCTGGAGAGCGTGTTGGAGACCTTCATGGTGGCAGTGTCGCTGGCGGTGGCCGCCATTCCGGAGGGTCTTGCCACGGTGGTGACGGTGGTGCTCTCCATCGGTGTTACCAAGATGAGCCAGCACAACGCTGTGATCCGCCGTCTGACGGCGGTGGAGACGCTGGGCTGCACGCAGGTCATCTGCTCCGACAAGACTGGTACCCTCACACAGAATAAAATGACGGTGGTGGAGCACACCGGCCCGGAGGGGCTGCTGGGTACCGCTATGACTCTCTGCAACGACGCCGTGGAGAATCCCGACGGCACGGTGCAGGGCGAGCCCACGGAGGCGGCGCTGGTGCGCTTCGGCGTGGACAGCGGGCTGGATAAGAACCGGCTGGAGCAGGAGCAGCCCCGTGCGGCGGAGGCTCCCTTCGACTCCTCCCGGAAGATGATGTCCACCATCCACCGCATGGATAACGGCTTCATTCAGTACACCAAGGGCGCACCGGATGAGGTGCTGCGCCGCTGCACCCGATATGAGGAGAACGGCCAAATGCTGCCCATGACCGAGGAGAAGCGGCAGGAAATTCTGGCGCAGAACAAGGCCATGGCGGATAAGGCTCTGCGTGTGCTGGCGGCGGCCATCCGCCTGTGGGAGGGCGGCCTGCCCAAGGACGACAGCCCGGAGTATCTGGAGCAGGATTTGTGCTTCGTGGGTCTGGCGGGCATGATCGACCCGGTGCGTCCGGAGGTGAAGGCCGCCATCCAGCAGTGCCGCACGGCCGGCATCCGGCCGGTGATGATCACCGGCGACCACAAGGATACCGCCGTGGCCATCGCCAAGGAGTTGGGGATATTGGACGATCCCTCGCAGGCCGTTACCGGCAGCGCTCTGGACAGCCTCAGCGACGAGGAACTGGCCAAGGAGGTGGAGAAGTACAGCGTGTACGCCCGCGTGCAGCCGGAGCATAAGGTCCGCATCGTTAACGCATGGCGCAAGCGGGGGGCCGTGACGGCTATGACCGGCGACGGCGTCAACGACGCCCCGTCTATCAAGTCCGCCGACATCGGTGTGGGCATGGGCATCACCGGTACCGACGTCACCAAGAACGTGGCGGATATGGTGCTGGCCGACGACAACTTTGCCACCATCGTGGGCGCCGTAGGCGAGGGCCGCCGTATCTACGACAATATCCGCAAGGCCATTCAGTTCCTGCTGGCCTCCAATATGAGCGAGGTGCTGGGCGTGTTCGTGGCTACGCTGCTGGGCTTTACCCTGATGAACCCGGTGCATCTGCTGTTCATCAACCTCATCACCGACTGCTTCCCGGCGCTGGCGCTGGGTCTGGAGAAGGGGGAGCCGGACGTGATGGAGCGGCCGCCCCGCCCCTCTGATGACGGCATTTTCGCCGGTGGTCTGGGCTGGGACATCGCCTATCAGGGCATCCTCATTACCGTTATCACGTTGGTCTCCTACATCATTGGCCACTGCATAGAGGTGGGGTATTTCGAAATGCCCAAGGGTGTCTCCGACGACGGCATGACCATGGCCTTCCTGACCATGAGTATGTGCGAGATCTTCCACAGCTTCAATATGCGCTCTCAGCGGCGCAGCGTGTTCAGCCTGCCCAGTCACAACAAGGTGCTGTGGTTGGCCATGATCGGCAGTCTGCTGCTGACCACCGTGGTGCTGGAGGTGCCTTTCATCGCCAACGCCTTCGGATTTACGCCGGTGAGCTGGACGGAGTACGGGATTGCGCTGGGTCTGGCGGTGCTGGTGATCCCCGTGGTGGAGATCGTAAAAGCCTGCCAGCGGGCCCATGGCCGGAGAAAGAAACAGCTTTAAGCCTGTCGGATCACATCCGCCGGGGCGGCTTTTGCCGCCCCGGCGCTCTGTCAGAACCCTATAAAATGCCGGGTCACCGCCCGGCGTTTTTCTTTCTGCGGGAATTTGCGTGGCGGCGGAACGTGTGGTATAATGATCTATTATGACAAATTCCTCGGAAGGAGGCGTATCTATATGAGCGATGAACGGATGGAGCAAAACCGGCAGCCGGAAAAGACAGATGTGGTGTTCTTTTCCCCGGAGATGCTGCGCCTGGCGGATCAGCACCGGCGGGAGCAGCAGGAGCGGCTGGAGAACTGCCGCCAGGCGGCCCAGAATGGTGACTGCGCCGCAGCGGTGCAGATGGGACTGCATTATTTTTACGGCACCGGCGGCGTGAAGAAGGACCCGGACAAGGCCTTTGCATGGTTCAGCCGCACGGAACCGGATGACCCTACGGCCCTGTACTGGCTGGCGGTGTGCCATGACAACGGCACCGGCGTGGAGCGTGACCCGGTGCGGGCCTTTGAACTGTTTCAGGAGAGCGCCAAGCTGGGCTATCTGCCGGCAGTGTGCGATCTGGGCGTGTGCTACGAAAACGGGCAGGGAACGGAGAAGGATCTGGACCGGGCCATCCAGTGTTATCGCCATGCGGCGGAGGAGGGCTACGCGCAGGGACAGTGCAATCTGGGGGCCATGTATTACTTCGGCGTGGGGGTGGAGAAGGACTATGGGCAGGCGGCCCGGCTCTTCACCCAAGCGGCGGAGCAGCGGCATCCACGGGCGCAGTTCCTGCTGGGTCTGTGCTATGAGTTCGGCAACGGCGTGGAGCAGGATGCCAAAAAGGCGGCGCTTCTGTATCAGGAGGCCGGGAAGGGCGGCAGCGCTGAGGGCCTGTGTGCTCTGGGCGTGCTGCACCACGCCGGAAAGGGCGTGGAGAAGGACGATCGCCGTGCGGCGGAGCTGTTTCGCCAGGCAGCGGAGCTGGGTCTGCCCAGAGCGCAGCTGTTTCTGGGTCACTGCTACGACGACGGCATGGGGGTGGATCAGTCGCCGCCTCAGGCGGTGGAGTGGTTCCGTCAGGCGGCGCAGACGGGCTATCCCGACGCCGTGATGCAGCTGGGGCTGTGCTATCTGTACGGTCACGGGACAGCGACCGACGAGAAGCAGGCGGCGGCGCTCTTTCAGCAGGCCGCCTCGGAGGGGAACATCCGGGCTATGAACGAGCTGGGGCTGTGCTATGAGGCGGGCCGTGGCGTGGAGAAGGACATCCACCGTGCGGCGGAACTGTACCGTCAGGCGGCGCAGGCCGGCATGGCGGCGGCGCAGTGTAATCTGGGCGTGCTGTACCGGGAGGGCCTCGGCGTGGAGCAGGACGACCGCAAGGCGGCGGCCCTGTTCCGGGCATCGGCAGGACAGGGCTTTGCCCGTGGACAGTTCCTGCTGGGGCTGCACTTGGAGGACGGCCGGGGCATCGACCGGGATGAAAAGCAGGCGGCGCAGGAGTACCGCCGTGCGGCGGGACAGAGCTATCCCAACGGAATGGCAGCGCTGGCCCGGTGCTATGAGCACGGCGTCGGGCTGGAGCGCAACCCCTATCTGGCGGCGGATCTCTATGACCGGGCAGCCCGCCGAGGCCATGTGGGGGCGGCCTATGCCCTGGGGAATATGCTGCTCTCCGGCGACGCCATCGGGCAGGACCCGGCCCGTGCGCTGGAGCTGTACCAGCAGGCGGCACAGGCCGGACACATGGGCGCTCTGCGGCAGGTGGGCCGGTGCTATCAGAAGGGGAAGGGCTGCCAAAAGGACGAGGCCAAGGCCTTCGACTGCTTCCGGCGCAGCGCCGAGGGCGGAGACGGTCCGGCGGCGGTGTCGCTGGGGTACTGCTATGAAAAGGGCAGCGGCTGCCCGGCGGATGCCGCCCAAGCGGCTCACTGGTACGAGGAGGCGGCCCACCGGGGCCTGCCGCTGGGGCAGTACGATCTGGGCTGCCTGTATGAGGCAGGACAGGGCGTCCCACGGGACCGGAGGAAGGCACTGGAGCTGTACCGTCAGGCGGCACAGGAGGTCCCGGAGGCCCGACAGGCGGTCCGGCGGCTGGAAAAAGCCGGCAGAGCCCGGCAAATCGTGGGCTGGTTGCTGGTGGCCTATGCCATGCTCATGGGAGCAGGACTATGGGAGGGCAGCGCCGGTGACCGGATCATCTGGCTGGCGGCAATGGCCCCTCCGGCGGTGGCCGGAGGGTGCTGCCTGCACTACGGTCGTCGTCTGGTGCCGCCGCTGGGCAGGACGGGAAGAATCGCCCTGACAGTCTTAGGGGCCGTGCTGGCCTTCTTCTTTGTGGTGGGGGTCGTGGTGCTGCTGGACCCGGCGGAGGCAGTGGACGGTGCCGGTGTGTGGCTCACCGGCTGCGCCGGTGTCGGTGCGGCGACCATGCTGCTGGGCGGCCTGCGGAAGCCCCGTACATAAAATCGCAGCGGGGGCGTGTACCAAACGGTACACGCCCCCGCTGCATATGAGAAAGAGAGAGACTCGAAGAAAGCTTCGTTATTTCATCGATCAATGACGGCCGAAGAAGTAGTCGTACAGGTCGCTGTACCCGTTCCCGTTATAGCCGTTACTGTCGTTATTGTAGCCGTTGTCGCTGCTCTGGCTGCTGTCCGTGGTGTCGTCGGTGGTCTGGGGCTGTGCGTCGAAGGTCAGCTGGGTGGTGATCTCCTGACCGTCCCGCAGAACGGTGAGGGTCACGGTGTCCCCGGCCTTGAAGCCCTTCTTGGCGGCGGACAGATCCTCCATAGAGGTGATCTGAGTATCGTTGAGCTTGGTGATGACGTCGCCCAGCTTCAGGCCCGCCTTATCCCCGGCGCCGCCGTCCTCCACGGAGTAAACGAACACGCCCTCGGTGGCATTGATCTTATACTGCGCCGCCATCTGCTGGGTCATAGTGCCGGCGGTGATGGCCATATAGGCCTTGTCGGTGACGGAGCCGTTCTCCATGATGTCGCTGATGATGGACTGCACGTCATTGATGGGAATGGCAAAGCCCAGACCCTCCACCGTGGTATCGGCGTAGCTGGAGTACTTGGCGGACACGATGCCCACCACCTCGCCGTACAGGTTCATCAGGGGGCCGCCGGAGTTGCCGGGGTTGATGGAGGCGTCCACCTGGATCATATTGAAGGGAGTACCCTCCACGTTGATGGCACGGTTCACGCAGGAGACGATGCCGGAGCTCATGGAGAAGGTCAGCTCACCCAGCGGGTTACCGATGGCCATCACGGTGTCGCCCACGTTGACATCGGTGGAGTTGCCCAGAGTCACAGCCGGCAGATCCTTGGCGTCGATCTTCAGCACAGCTACATCGTAATCGCTGTCGCTGCCCACCAGCGTGGCGGGATAGGTGTCGCCGTTATAGAGGGTGACGTTGATGGAGCTGGCGTTGGCTATCACGTGCTGGTTGGTGACGATGTAGCCGTCGGCGGTGTAGATGAAGCCGCTGCCGGAGGAGGCGGACTCGGTCTGCTGGCCGAAGATGTTGGTGGACACGGCGGAGCAGTTGATGGAGACCACACTGTTGACCGTGGAGGCGTACACCTCGGCGGGGCTCATCAGCGTCTGTCCATCCACCTTCTTGACGTTGACGGTAGTGGCGGTGCGGTTGCTCTGCTGCACGGTGGTCTTACCGGTGCGGCTGCCGTTCTGGGCCAGAATGGCGCCGCCGAAGCCGCAGGCTGCACTGATGACGGCACAGCTGAGGATCAGGGCCACCACACGACCTATACCGCGGTGGTGCTTCTTGGGCTGTGCCGGGGTGTTTGTCACCACCGGATCGGCGGCGGGCTCCACGATGGACCCGGCTGCAGACTCTGCGTGAGATTCTGCGTTGGGATCACGATAGCTGAAGTGATACAGGTTGTTCTCGTCATGAAACTCGTTGGACATATGAAAAACCTCCTTTTGGGATATTGCCCATGGCGGGGAACTGTGCTATGATGTTTAGCGCCGTTCCGTTTCTTTGTCTATTATCATACCCGGAAAGCTTAATGTAAGCTTTAAGAAACGGATTTTTCTTTGAACATTTTGTAAAGGAGGTGCCGCCGTGCTGAAGCTGGAGGGCCTGAAGCTGGCCCCGGAGGAGAAGGAGGCGGCCCTGCACCGGAAAGCAGCCCGGCTGCTGCACATCCCGGAGGAGGACGTGCTGTCGGTGCAGGTGCTGCGCCGCTCCATCGACGCACGGGAGGAGCTGCATCTGGTGTACACCGTGGCGGCGGAGGTGCGGCAGGAGAAGCAGGTGCTGCGCCGCTGCCGGGATCGGCGGGTCAGCCGCTTCGCCCCGGAGCGGTATGCTCTGCCGGAGGTGCTGTCTTCGCCGGAGGTGCCGCCGGTGGTGGTGGGCGCCGGGCCGGGTGGCCTGTTTGCGGCGCTGGTGCTGGCCCGATGCGGCCTGCGCCCCATTCTGCTGGAGCGGGGGCGGGACACCACCGACCGCCAGAGGGACGTGGAGACCTTCTGGCGTACCGGCGTGCTGGATCCGGAGTCCAACGTACAATTCGGAGAGGGGGGAGCCGGAGCCTTTTCCGACGGGAAGCTGAACACCGGCACCAAGGACCTGCGCCACCGGTGGATCTTAGAGGAGCTGGTGCGCTGCGGTGCGCCAGAGAGTATTCTGACGGATGCCAAGCCCCATGTGGGGACGGATATGCTGCACATTGCCCTGCAAAACCTGCGGCAGGAGCTGCTGTCGCTGGGGGCGCAGGTGCGCTTCGGCCACCGGCTGGAGGGACTGGAGAGCCGGGATGGCGTTCTGACGGGGCTGCACGTCCGGACAGGAGAGGGGACGTACCGTCTGCCGGTGCGGACGGTGGTGCTGGCGCCGGGCCACAGCGCACGGGATACCTTCCAAATGCTGTACGAGGCCGGGGTCCCCATGGAGGCCAAGCCCTTCGCCGTGGGGGTCCGCATCGAGCACCGCCAGCGGGACATGGACGCCGCCCAGTACCGGCAGTATGCGGGGCATCCGTGCCTGCCGGCCTCCACATATAAATTGTCGTGCCATACAGCGGCGGGCCGGGGCGTGTTCTCCTTCTGCGTCTGCCCCGGCGGACAGGTGGTGGCGGCGGCCTCGGAGCCGGGGCGTGTGGTGACCAACGGCATGAGCCACTACGCCCGCAGCGGCGAGAACATCAACGGCGGGATGCTGGTGGGCGTCACACCGGAGGACTTCGGCACGGATCATCCCCTGGCGGGGGTGGCGTGGCAGCGGCATCTGGAGGAGGCGGCCTTCCGGCTGGGGGGCGGCGGATTCCTGGCTCCCTGCCAGCGGGTGGAGGACTTTCTGGCCCACCGCCCCTCCACAGGGCCGGGAGCGGTGCTGCCCAGCTATCGCCCCGGCGTCACGTGGTGCGACCTCCATGGCTGTTTGCCGCCGTTTGTCACGGGGGCCATGGAGGAGGCGCTGCCCCTGCTGGAGCGGAAGCTCCGGGGCTACGCCCAGCCGGATGCCCTTTTGACGGCGGTGGAGACCCGCTCCTCCTCGCCGGTACGCATCCTGCGGGATGAGAGCGGACAAAGTGCGCTGCGGGGGCTGTACCCCTGCGGCGAAGGGGCAGGCTATGCCGGAGGCATCCTGTCCGCCGCAGCGGACGGTATGCGCTGCGCAGAAAAAATCTGGGAGGTATATTCATGATGAGAAAGCTTGCAGTGGTGGCGGATTACCTGAACGACAGCCACCGTGCTCATATCGAGAAGATGGCCGGAGACGCCGGCTTCACTGTGGACTATTTCACCGAGGGCCATCTGCCCCAGGACCGGGCGGGGGAGTATGAGGTGATCTACGGCACCGTCCCCCCCAAGGAACTGAAGGCTGCCACGGCCCTGCGGTGGTTCTGCTGCGCCTATGCCGGCATGGATCAGTGGAAGGACGATGCCCTGTACCACAGCCCGGAGGTGATGCTCTCCAACTCCTCCGGAGCCTACGGCGTGACCATCAGTGAGCACATGGTCATGGTGACGCTGATGCTGCTGCGGCAGATGCCCACCGTGCAGGAGTGGATGCACCGCCACGATTGGAGCGACGAGAAGCCCCCCATGCGCTCCGTCTGCGGCAGCCGCATCACGGTGCTGGGTACCGGTGATATCGGCACGTCCTTTGCCCGCCGGGTGAAGGCCATGGGGGCCAAGACTGTGGTAGGTGTCTCCCGCAGCGGCCGCCATGTGGACGATGCCTACGACGCCATGTATACCACGGCGCAGCTGGATCAGGTGCTGCCGGAGACGGAAATTCTGGCCATGGCCCTGCCCGGCACGGCGGAGACGGAGGGCATCCTCTCCCGCAGCCGCATCGCCCTGCTGCCCAAGGAGGCGGTGGTGGTGAACGTGGGCCGTGGCACCGCCATCGATCAGGACGCCCTGATGGAGGCCCTGAACGCCGGACGGCTGGCCGGTGCGGCGCTGGATGTGGTGCGCCCGGAGCCTCTGCCTCCGGAGCATCCCCTGTGGAACACCAAAAACCTCCTGTTGACGCCTCATCTCTCCGGCTTCATGTCGCTGGGCATCACACGGGATACGGCGGTGGCCCTCTTCTGCGAGGATTTCGAGAACTACATCGCCGGCCGGCCCCTGAAGCGGCTGGTGGACCGCCGCAAGGGCTATTGATAACGGGATATAGAAGTATATAGGAACAGGGCCTGCCGCTATGCGGCAGG
>OLFV01002812.1_pt1 | contig 12137 bp, 10 predicted proteins | sample 1605551 | NCBI WGS metagenome assembly OLFV01 (sample SAMEA3888922, study PRJEB22519) | human gut metagenome | biome: human gut; feature: human-associated habitat; material: faeces | place: Denmark | collected 2011
CACCCCATATGACAAAGCCAGATGACGCATCGTCTTTTCTTTATAACAGATAGCCAACACCGGATACTTTCCACGGAAAGCTGCCAGATTGCGGGCAGTACGTCCGCTATAGCTATCAGTAATAATGGCACGTATTTTTAGTTTAGAGGTAGCCTTCACTGCCTGTTTAGCAAGGAATGCCGTAACATCATTACTATTCTCATCCAATGGAATACGGATATCATTTTCCTCCAATTTATCTTTTTCAGCCTGGGCAGCATTCCACTCACTTTCCGTTGGAAGAGTGGTGATACGGGAGATGGCAGCCTGGAGCCTTGCAGAAAGGGAGGCTTCCTCATCATCACCTGCAACAAGGGAAAGTTTGTCGATAGCATCAGATACCAGATCTTCGGCATCTGTTTCCTGGTATTCCAGATTTTCGATCCGCTCTAAGGCCTGCATAAAGGTCTGTTTCTTTACTGCCTTTTCTTCCTGGGCACGTTTGGCTTCTGCGTCTTTTGCAGCCTGTTCCTGTGCCTGTTTCTTTTCCTCTGCCTGAACCGCTTCATACCGGCTGATCTCATCGCTCATACCGGCAATGATCTCCTTAAAGTAGTCATACCGGCTTTCCACCTTCTCTAAAAGACTGGCGCGAAGTTCGCCGTCATCTAACAGCGGCAGCTTGGAGGTAATACTGTTGTATTCGTCTTTTACAGTATAAGTATCTTCTACAGATCCGATCTCCTTTTCTATAAAGGCATCTACAGAAGCCTGAAGAGTAGTCTCTAACTGTTCCTGCTCTTTTTCATGAAGACTCTGTTCTGCGCGGAACTGGGCAGTGGTGCTGAAATAATCTTCCATACCGGTCTTGGAGTCTACTTTGCGCTCGACTGTTTCCGGCTGTATCCAATCCCAGGGTTCTAAGCCCTCATGGATCTGATCCATAACGGATTTCCAGATCCTTCCTGCATAGGTGGCACCATAGATACCAGGCATATTTCTTGGTATATCATAACCTACCCAGATCGCAGTAGTGTAATAACGTGTATAGCCGCAGAACCAGGTATCCTTACTGCTGTTGGTAGTACCGGTCTTTCCGGCTGCAGGCATATCATTGTCCAGTCCAAGTCCCTGGCCAGTGCCGTAGGCTGCAGTAAATGTGCCTTTTAAAACATCTGTAAGCATAAAGGCAGAGTCATCTCTGTACACCTGATGGGCAGATGGTTTTAAATCTTTGGTCAGTTCCCCGTCATGTTCATGTTCGATCTTAATAATGCAGGTACGGTCATTGTATACACCGCCGTTTGCAAGGGTGCTGTAGCCTTTTGCCATATCCACGACCCGGACGCCGTTGGTAAAACCGCCGATACTTAAGGAAGGAACATTATTATCCACATAAGTCAGTTTCTGGAACTGCATTTCTCCTAAGTAATCCAGACCATAATCAATGCCAATGTCCTCTAAGATCTGCCATGCAACGGTGTTTAAGCTTCGGTTTAAAGCTTCACGGACTGTTACATTTCCAAAATAACGTCCGCCGCTGTTGGAAGGTCCGTCGGTCCATTTGTGGTCATCTACCATGCGTGTAGGGTAATATTCACCGGTATCAAAAGCCGGACCATAGTCGATGAGCGGCTTAATGGTACTTCCCGGCTGTCTGGCACTTAAATAAGCTCTGTTAAATTTGTCTTCTGTGCCGCGGCCGCCTACAATAGCAACTACATAGTTGGTCTTATTATCAACGATGACACCGGCTCCCTGAAGAGCATATTTTCCATTTTCCTGCAGCTCTGTAAAGCCGGAAAGAGACTGGTCAATCTGCGCCTGGAGCTGGCTCTGGATGGTACTGTCTATGGAAGTATAGAGCTTAAAGCCACCGCTTCGGATCAGGTCTGATTTTTCAGAATAAGCGGCTGTATACCGGTCCATGTACTGGGTATAATCTTCTTTATCTTTAAAAATGTACTGGAACTGGAAGTTGTCTTTCTTCATTAATTCCAGGGCTGCGCAGTGGATGGCATAGCTGCTCTGATAATTTTCATCCGTTCCTTCAGACTCTTGCTGTACGATCTTAAGTGGGGAGTTTACTGCTTTTTCGTAATCTTCTGGGGAGAGATAGCCTACTTCTTTCATGCTGTTAAGGACATCATTACGCTTTTCTTTGGAAGCGTCCGGATGAGCTACCGGGTCATAGGCAGAAGGGCTGTTGCTGATACCGATGAGGATCGCCGCTTCTTCCGGGGCAAGATCGCTTGCGTGTTTTCCAAAATAATACAGGCTGGCAGCTTCTACGCCATAGCACTGGTGGCCGTAAAAATTGGTATTGCAGTAAAACTCCATAATGTCAGCTTTGGAGTATTTTTTCTCGATTTCAGGGGCAAGAAGGATCTCCACGATCTTCCTTGTAAAGGTACGTTCCTGGGTGAGATATGTATTTTTGATCACCTGCTGGGTAATAGTGCTGCCGCCCTGGGTCACATGGCCGCCGTGTTTGACAAGAGCCAGACCGGCCCGGAAGGTGGCAATCCAGTCTACGCCGCCGTGACTCTTGAAACGACGGTCCTCCTGGGCAATGTAGCCGTTTTGCAGGTTCATGCTTATCTTACTTATATCTACATACTGATAATGACCTGCGTTAATAAGTCCGATCTGCTTTCCGGCCTTGTCATAGACAACGGTATCAGAGAGCATGGAAAAATCGGACCGTTCCATCTGTGCCAGTTTGTCATAGGCGATCTCACGGCACTGGTCTAATTCCGGTTTTACCTTTGCATAGATCAGAAGGCCAACGATCGCCATGATGATAAGACCGGCTGTGATCACAGACAGTATGCCATGAGAGAGCCAGCCAATAACCCCGAAGCAGGTTGCAATAGAGTGACTGGATCCATGGTCCATTTTTTTAGGTGTCTGCTTGTGTGAGTCGTTCATAATGGTTTAAATCCTCTCTTTAAGTTTTCATTGAAAATTTTTGGGAAAATCCACTTAAAAAATCTGTAGTTATTATAATTCATATAGAAGAAAATTCCTAGTTAAATTCACGTTGAATCTTAAAAACATAGGACTTTAACAGGTTATTAGAACCTGTAGGAATATATTTTATAAAATTTAGATATAGAAAATATAAAGAAAGTATAAACACAGGGAATTGACAAATGGAAAAAAGAGACTATAATGACAACTATTCAAGAGTTAGACATTCAAATGCGAAGAACAGGACAATGCTTTTCTGAGTATCTACGCATGGCAGAGAGCTTTCGGTTGGTGAGAGAAAGCAGCGCGACAGAAAAGATATCACCTGCAAGCAGTCTGTATGAAAACAGGAAACTGTAAGTAAGACAGACCGGGGTCCCGCCGTTAAAAGGGAGCGTATTCGTCCGGACAGAGAGTCGGAGGATAGGACAGAGTGGTCGGTGCAAACCGGCAATAAGAAGTGGTAACGCGGAGTTTGGAACTTCGTCTTCTTGGTGAGTATCCATTTGGGGTATTCGGGAAGATGGGGTTCTTTTTTTACTGTGAAAGTATCGCCAAGCGGCAGTTGTGAGAGTGCCGTAGGCACGGAACAACTGACTTTCAATTGGTGACGATCCGCTTATAGAAAATGGCAGTTGGATGTTTTACATTGAATTAACAACAGACAATAGATCACAGATTACATGAGAGGAGAGTAAAGATTATGAATACACTTGTAATTGTTTTGATCGCAGCTGTATGCCTCTTTGCAGGCTACACATTATATGGCCGCTGGCTGGCTAATAAATGGGGCATTGATCCTAAGGCCAAGACACCGGCAGTTGCTATGGAAGACGGACAGGACTACGTTCCTACAGACGGCTGGACCGTTTTCGCACATCAGTTTTCATCCATCGCAGGCGCAGGCCCTGTAACCGGTGCCATCCAGGCAGCAGCATTTGGCTGGCTTCCAGTTCTGTTATGGGTCATCATCGGTGGTATCTTCTTCGGCGCTGTTACAGACTTTGGTGCTCTGTATGCCAGTGTTAAGAACGAAGGAAAGTCCATGGGACTTCTGATCGAAAAGTACATCGGAAAGACCGGACGTAAGCTGTTCTTATTATTCTGCTGGCTGTTTACACTGATCGTTATCGCAGCATTTGCCGACATGGTAGCAGGTACATTTAACGCGTATACCGTAAAGGACGGTGTAACAGAACTGTCCGCAGCAGCACAGACAAACGGCGCAGCCGGTTCCATTTCCCTGCTGTTCATCGTATTTGCAATGGTATTTGGCGTAATGCAGAAGCATTTACATCTTACAGGTTGGAAAGAAACAGTTGCCGGACTTGCCTGCACCGTTGCAGCACTGGCAATCGGTATGGCTTTCCCGTTAGTAGCCGGAAAAGATACCTGGTCTTATCTGACCTTTGCTTATATCTTTATGGCAGCTGTAATGCCAATGTGGCTTTTAATGCAGCCTCGTGATTACATGACAACTTTCATGTTTGCAGGAATGATCATCGGTGCTGTTGTAGGTCTGTTAGTTGCTCATCCAACTATGAACCTTCCGGTTTATACTGGATTTAAGAATGCAAAAATGGGAGATATGTTCCCAATCCTGTTTGTAACTGTTGCATGTGGTGCTGTTTCCGGTTTCCACAGCCTGGTTTCCTCCGGTACCTCTTCCAAGACCGTTTCCAATGAAAAGGATATGTTAAAAGTTGGATACGGTGCAATGGTACTGGAAAGCTTATTAGCTGTTCTGGCTCTCTGCGTAGCAGGTGCTGCTGCAGCTGCTGACGGAACTGCTGCAACAGGAACCCCATTCCAGATCTTCTCTGCAGGTGTTGCAGGTTTCCTGGAAATGTTTGGTATCCCGGTTTATGTAGCACAGTGCTTTATGACCATGTGTGTATCTGCTCTGGCTCTTACAAGCCTTGACTCTGTAGCACGTATCGGACGTATGTCTTTCCAGGAACTGTTCAGTGTAGATGATATGGAACATGCAGAAGGCTGGAGAAAGTTATTCTGCAACAAGTATTTCTCAACTGTTATCACTCTGGCATGTGGCTTTATCTTAACAAAGATTGGATATTCCAACATCTGGCCTCTGTTCGGAAGCGCAAACCAGCTGTTAAGCGCACTGGTTCTGATCACTCTGTGCGTATTCTTAAAAGTAACCGGAAGAGAGAACAAGACTCTGTTCCCACCACTGATCATCATGCTCTGCGTAACCTTTACTGCACTGGTTGAAAGAACCATTGCCCTGGTAAATGCATTTGGCGCAGGAACTGCTGTATTTATGGTAGAGGGACTGCAGCTGATCATTGCCATCCTGTTAATGGTCCTTGGTGTGATCATTGTATACACATCTGGTAAGGAACTGTTTAATAAGAAAGCTGAAGTAAAGCACAGCAAGGAAGGTAAGCTTGCATAAGCTGGTTCAGGAATAAAAAGGGTTTTGGATTAAGATATGAAATAAAAAATGGCGGATATGGGATTTGAACTCTCATATCTGCCATTTTTTGTTGTCATGTGTCTGTTAAGATTTTGTGTTATCTGGCCCAGCCGTAGGAGCATTTTACAGCACGGTCCCAGCCGGATATCATTTCTTCCCGTTTTTCGTCCGGGATGTCCGGGGTAAATGTTTTATCAATTTCCCAGTTTTTTACAACTTCTTCTTTATCTTTCCAGTATCCCACAGCCAGTCCCGCAAGATAAGCAGCGCCCATAGCTGTGGTTTCCACGCATTTGGGGCGTTTTACAGTAAGATTTAAGATATCGGACTGGGTCTGCATGAGATAGTTGTTGGCACTGGCACCTCCGTCTACTTTTAAGGAGGTCAGATCTATGCCGGAGTCTGCTTTCATGGCCTTTAAAACGTCATTGGTCTGGTAGCAAAGGGAATCCAAGGTGGCACGGATGATGTGGTATTTATTTACACCTCTGGTGATGCCGGTGATGGTTCCCCTGGCATACTGATCCCAGTGAGGCGCGCCCAGACCGGTAAAGGCGGGAACTACATAGCAGCCGTTCGTATCAGGAACTTTGGTTGCCATGTATTCGGAGTCAGCAGCAGAGTCGATAAGGCGCATTTCGTCACGGAGCCACTGGATGGCAGCTCCGGCAACAAAAATAGAACCTTCCAGGGCATAGGTTACTTTGCCGTCCATGCCCCAGGCAATGGTGGTTACCAGGCCATTTTTGGAAAAGACAGGTGCATTTCCTGTATTCATCAGCATAAAGCAGCCGGTGCCATAGGTATTTTTCACATCCCCCGCTTCAAAACAGGTCTGGCCGAATAAGGCGGCCTGCTGGTCCCCGGCTGCACCACTGATCGGGATGGGACCACCAAAGAACTGGGAGTCTGTTTCTCCGTAAACGCAGCTGGATGGCATAACTTTTGGCAGCATACATTTTGGGATATTTAATTCTTTTAAGATGTCCTCATCCCACTGCAGAGAGTTGATATTAAAAAGCATGGTGCGGGAGGCATTGGAATAGTCGGTCACATGGATACGGCCCTTTGTCAGCTTCCAGATCAGCCATGTTTCCACCGTTCCAAAGAGAAGTTCCCCTTTTTGGGCCCGTTCTCTGGCGCCTTCTACATGATCCAGGATCCATTTTAACTTGGTGCCGGAAAAATAGGCATCGATCACAAGGCCGGTTTTTTGGCGGAAAGTATCTGTAAGGCCTTTGGCTTTCAGAGAGTCACAATAATCAGAGGTCCTGCGGCACTGCCATACAATCGCGTGGAATATGGGTTCTCCTGTATGCCTGTCCCATACGATCGTGGTCTCTCGCTGATTGGTAATGCCGATGGCGGCAATGTCTGCTGCTGACGCGCTGATTTTTGACATTGCTTCCACAGCAACGCCTAACTGGGTGGACCAGATCTCATTTGCATCATGTTCCACCCAGCCGGGTTTTGGAAAATACTGGGTAAATTCTTTCTGGGCAAGGCTGCAGATCTCCCCTTTTTTATTAAACAGGATACAGCGGCTGCTGGTAGTCCCCGCATCCAGTGCCATGATATAGTCTGCCATGTTTCTCCTCCTGTAGATAATGTTTTCCAAAATTTGTTTTAAATTTTATTTTAATATCATTTTACCATAGCAGCAATGGGTTCACAAGCATGGTCTGGACGTTGACATTTTTATAAGAAAAAGCCTATAATATGAGGATAAGTACATGATATGTACAGGACACTGGTAAGTGCATCAAACATAAGGAGGATGATCCATATGGCATTTTTAGATCAGATCAGTAAAAATCTTGCAGGTTACGGAAAAGAAGCTGCAAAAAAGGCGAAAGATACAGCTGAGATCTTTCAGTTAAAAGCTGAGATCCGCGGAGAAAAACAGAAGATCAATGAGCTGTATGCAGCTATTGGTGCTGTGTATTTTAAAAATCACAGAGACGAGTCTGAGGATGAGTACAAAATGTTCTTCCCTGAGATCGAAAACGCAATGGAGCACATTGCAGAACTGGAAGAAAAGTTAAAACAGCTGGATAATACAGAAAAATGCCCCTGCTGTAATGCACTGGTAAGAAAAGGGGACGCTTTCTGCAGCAAATGTGGAGCAGCTCTTCATCAGGAAGAGGAGACAGCAGAGAAAGATAATGCAGATGTTGTAACTGAGGATGATTTTGTCCCGGAAGAGGCTGCAGAAGAGCCGGTAAAAGACCAGAAAGAAGACTTGGTGGAAGAGTCAGGTGAAATGACTGAAAATACGACAGAAGAAGAGACAAAGCAGGAAGAGGAGCCGGTTTCAGAGCCGGAAGAATGAAGCATGAGAGAAAAAAAGACAGGGCTGGTGCTTGAAGGCGGCGGCATGAGAGGTATTTATACAGCAGGAGTTCTGGATGTGTTTATGGAAAACGGCATTACCTTTGATGGTGTGATCGGTGTATCCGCAGGTGCGATCCATGGATGTTCCTTTGTATCCGGACAGAAAGGCAGAAGTATCCGGTATTACATGAAGTATTGCCGCAACTGGCAGTTTATGAGCTTTCGCAGCCTTCTTTTAACTGGTAACATTGCAGGAGAGAAATTCTGCTATCACACACTGCCTGAAAAGCTGGATCCATATGATTATGAGGCATTTAAGAAAAGCCCTACAAAATTTTATGTAGGCTGCAGCAATGTGGAGACTGGAAAGGCAGAGTATCTTCCTATTACAGATATGAAGGAGCAGATCGACCGGATGAGAGCTTCCGCTTCCTTACCCCTTGTGTCTAAGATCGTAAAGACAGCAGGATTGAAGCTGTTGGATGGCGGCTGTACAGACAGTATCCCGGTTAAGGCTTTTGCGAAAATGGGATATACAAAGGATGTTGTAGTTCTGACCCGTCATAAAGGCTACCGGAAAGAAATAGAAGGTACTGGTCTGACAAAACTTGTATACAGAAAATATCCGGAATTTGTAAAAGCTGTATACAGACGTCCAAGTGTGTATAATCATACACTGGATGAAATCGAAAAATGGGAAGAAGAAGGAAAAATCTTTGTGATCCGGCCAAGCGTTCCTTTAACCATCGGACGGATGGAGGCAGACCCGAAGAAGATTAAAGAAGTTTATGAGCTGGGGCGTGATGATGCCAGGAGACAGATCGAAGATATGAAGGTTTTTTTAGGAATTGAATAACTGGAATAATGTTTGGACTTAAATGATCTGGGCTTTTAAGCAGGGTGGCTGAATTTCTCAGCCACCATTTTTCATGTACTAGGAAATTCCGTTGGAACTCCCTAGTACACAAAAAGGCACATTCTTATTTATACCTGTCTATGCAGATCTGTACTGGAAAGTGCTCGGTCATACCGGGAGAGGCATGAGAGTATATGGGCTAATTGCATCCACCGCAGCCGCCATCAGGACCGCCACAGCCACCATCGCGACCACCGCCACAACCACTGCTGCCGCAACCGCCGCCAGGACCGCCGCAACCGCCGCCATCACGACCACCACCGCATCCACCGCCGCAGCCGCCGCGGTTCCACAGTGCATCATTGTAGCCCTGCCAGTATCCCTGGCGGAAGCCTTCACGGAAGGAATTTCTTCCACCGCATCCGTTGTTATTACAACGTCCGCATCCACCGCCACAGCCGTTGTTCCAGCCATTGCATCCATTATTCCAACGATTATTACATCCAAACCAACACATAGATCTACGCTCCTTTTCGTTGTTGAGTTGTTGACCATTTGCTAAACGAAGGAAAGAAGCACCGGTAAGTGCTGTCTTTGATACGTTTGTACTATAAGATATGGGACAGAGGGACAATGTGTGCAGATACGGGAAGGGAAAATGGAGTGCGGGAAAGAATAAGGGAACGTAAGAAAGGACAGCAGCCGTTGTAACAGCTATTAACCGGGCTACATAAATTAATAGGGAAAAGAAAAGGAGCTATTGATTTATATGGAGTCATATACAGATATGAAATATAGTGACTGCGGCTGCAGTGGCCGGTGCCGCAAGGTATCCGGTAACCGGAACCAGTCTGTACGAAGCTGTCTGGATCCGGCGATGCAGGCAGGAAGCGGAGTCAGGTATCCACAGATGGGGAACCAGATGAATGACGGGATGCCCCAGATGATACCGGAAACTGGAAATAATTGGGAAAATAACGGAAATTTCGGCTGGAACCGCATGCCGGGGCTGGAGGGCAATGCCTTCTGTCCGGGAAGTATGCCGGGGATGTTAGAAAAAGATTATCCTTTGGCAATGGCCTATGTACCATGGCAGCAGTGGCAGACGCCTTATGGACCAGAGCGTGGCTTAGCCCAAGGAACCATCTTTTCAGAGCTGGACCTGGCCTTTGATAAAGGGAGGTGCAGCTAGATGATGGGAAACATGAATAACAGTATGAACGGCAGCATGAACAGAATGGGTGGTACTTCAAAAGATGCCCTGCTCATGGCTGTCAATCAGGCAGGTTTTGCGGTAACAGAGGCAAATCTTTATCTGGATACACATCCCTGCGACTCTCAGGCGATTGCTTATCTGAAACAGATGTCCCAGGCATATGCAGATGCAAGAAATGCTTACGAAGCCCAGTATGGTCCCCTTCGTGCTGAAAATGCCAGAGATACAGTCTACTGGTCCTGGACAGACGACCCGTGGCCATGGGAAGGAGGCGGTTATTAATGTGGATCTATGAAAAGAGACTGGAATTTCCTGTAAATATTAAAGAACCAAATGCGAAGATGGCCATGTTTATCATGAGTCAGTATGGAGGTCCCGACGGGGAAATGGGTGCTTCCATGCGTTATCTTTCCCAGCGCTATTCCATGCCATACAAGGAGTGCAAGGCAGTCCTTACAGACATTGGCACGGAAGAGTTGGCCCACTTGGAGATCGTGGCGGCCATCGTCCACCAGCTTACCCGGAATTTAACAGCCGAACAGCTGGTAGAACAGGGCTTTGGTCCTTATTATATTGACCATACTACCGGGATCTGGCCTCAGGCTGCAGGCGGTGTACCGTTTAATGCCTGTGAATTCCAGAGCAAGGGAGATATTATCACCGATCTTCATGAAGATATGGCTGCGGAACAGAAAGCCCGCTCCACATACGACAATATACTCCGTGTAGTCACAGATTATGACGTATGTGAGCCTATCAAATATTTAAGAGAGCGGGAGATCGTTCATTATCAGAGATTCGGTGAAGCCCTGCGCATCACCCAGGAGAAGTTAGACAGCAAGAATTTCTATGCGTTTAATCCGTCTTTTGACAATGGAAAAAGTGTGATCCAGCCGAGAAATTAAGGGGATCACAAAAATCCCGCAGTAAAATCCAGCGGTATATAAAAAGCCCGGCAAAACCGGGCTTTTAAACAGTAAAATATTACAGAGTAAGCAATATTCCACCAAGTTTCTCCACATCTTCCTTCTGATGGGTGGAGATCAGAAGGAAACGATCCTGTCTGTATTCCTTTAAAAATTTTATGACCTCATCTTTTGTTCCCTCATCCAGACCTGTAAAGGGTTCATCCATTAAAAGCAGATCCGACCTGGTAAGAAGAGCCCGCAGGATGGCAGTCCGCCGTTTCATACCGCCGCTTAAGGTAGATACCGGCCGGTTTAAACATTCTTCCGGCAGAAGACGGCACATAGCTGTGAGGATCTCATCCCTGGAAATCCCGGAAATTTCAGAAGTATGTTTTTTCTGCACCATCATCACATTTTCCAAAGGGGAAAAAGAAGGACAGAGCCGGTCTTCCTGGAAAACAGCGGAAATGCGCAGAGAACGGGAAGCATCTGTATCAGTTTCAGTCCCGGCTCCGGACCCCACATTCCAGATAATATCCCCTTCATCTGCCTTTTCCAGTCCCATAAGAATACGGAATAAAGTGGTTTTTCCTGTTCCGGAAGGACTCATCAGGCAGTAGGTCTTATACCGGTCTAAAGTCAGATCCACATTTTTTAAGACGGTCAGTGTACCATAAGATTTTGACAGGTTTTTAATTATGATCTGTTCCATATCAGTGACGTACCTTCTTTAATAATGTAAGAAAAACAAACTCAAAAACTGCGCTTATAAGGATAATGGAAAAGGTCCAGGCAAAAAGCCCGGAAGTATCCAGATACAGTTTTGTGTAATATAGTTGCTCGCCAATAGAAGCTTTCGGGATACCGATCACTTCTGCAGCAACTCCTGATTTCCAGCTCATTCCCAGGGCAGTCCTGCAGCTGCTTACCAGATAAGGGTGGACAGCCGGGATGAAGAGGTAGCGCACTTTTTTTAAGAATGGCATGGAAAAGACCTGGGACATTTCCAAAAGCTTTTGATCCATATTTTCAAGTCCTGCCAGCGTAGCGCCATAGATCATGGGAACTACCACCAGAAAAGAGATAAAAACAGACAGATTTTCTGACCCGATCCAGATCAGTGCCAGAATGACAAAGGAAGCCACCGGTACAGATCGGATCATCAACATAGGCGGTTTTAAAAATTCTTTCACCAGGGGAAAGGCCCAACCAAGGCTTCCAAGAAGGATCCCAAGGCAAAAAGCACTTAAAAATCCCAGGCAGATGCGAAGGGAAGAGTGAAACAGGCTCAGCCAGAAATCCCCGTCTTTTAACAGTCCTGCCAGCGTCAGTGCCATGTCAAAAGGCCCGGCAAAAATAATATTGTTGTGGATGAAAAGGTCCGCCAGCTGCCAGATCCCGATCCAGATCAGCCAGCAGACCCAGTTTTTT
>OLFV01002816.1_pt1 | contig 12128 bp, 10 predicted proteins | sample 1605551 | NCBI WGS metagenome assembly OLFV01 (sample SAMEA3888922, study PRJEB22519) | human gut metagenome | biome: human gut; feature: human-associated habitat; material: faeces | place: Denmark | collected 2011
CCTTACGAATATCACCTGTCGTGATATTTCCTGTAGTAACATTACCATTGCCTAAATTTGCGATTACAGCATTTATGTCCATATCTTTATTTGTTTCTATCCAATATTCTATTTATAATCTCCTTAGTAAACATTTTTCTTCCCTTCTTATTCATAAAAAAGCTATTGATGTAAAGTTCAGATGCCGTAAAGCGTTCATCCTTCAAATAGTTCAGTACAGGTACTTTAACTGTATTGGCTGCATTTATATATCTAAGAATATGCTCTTGGATAAACTCATCGGTAAAGCGAGATGAAATATTGTCTGTTACTGGAAGTATAGTTATTACTGGATTTAAATCACGAGATTTACAATATTCCAACATTTTACGAAGAATGCTTATATTTTGCAGTATCTCGTTTTTATTTTCTTCTGAAAGAATTGGCGTAGGCAATGTAATATCAAACTCTCGATTCCAACAGTCTATCCAAGAGTTTGCATCGTTATTGAGTGCCGCAGCATCCTTCATTGGATTTTCTGTCAGTTCAAGACGTGTATCTTTCTTTACATCACGAACAATATACCGAAGCAAACGTGGATTAAATAAAAGTGGAAACTTTAGAAGCTTTATTTGCTCCATTTTATTGTAATCTACTATACTATTCTTTTCAAGGAAAGTATAGTATTTGGCGTGAGTGCCCCTGTTTTTTTGGCGATATAAAAAAAATTTTAATAGACATACTGGGATTAATACGTACGCACCAACTGCCAAATGAGATGTAATTTTACGTAGTATAGCAAAATCATATTCAAATGTTTGTGGACCTACTGCACAATTCATGGCTTGAACATCCGCCTCACTATAATCAAATCCAAACTTAGGATGATTACTTCCAAGATTAATCACTTGCAAGTTATTGGGAAATGTCGCCATGTCCCAATACTTGCGTACATCAGTAAACTGATTGTTGAAATGATTAGTTCGCTTATAAATGGCATTAGCTATAAATAATACAGCAATACCTAATGCAATGAGTGATAAAATAAAAATAATCATATTTAATTTAATGCCATTCCTCCATCAACAACTATAACTTGTCCCACAATACTATTAGCTGCATCTGAAGCCAAGAAGCATGCGGTTTCTGCTATTTCCTCAACTGTTACATATCTTCCGTTTAAATTATATGGAAGATTTAGATTTCCATCCTTTGGTAGGTTAGGATTTATATCAGTAATACCCATTCCTGGAGCAATAGCATTTACTACAACATTATTCTTTATAAGTGCTTTTGCCATTCCTCGAGTAATACCATTGGCTCCCCATTTAGATGCCCAATAAGGTCCAAATCCTCCACGAACACCCTCTATAGAAGTTATATTTATTATCTTGCAAGCAGTAGCATTGCTATTGGCCATAGCTTCGCCCTCGGCTTGACATATAAAGAACAAACCTTTAAGATTAGTATCAAGTACTTTGTTCCATTCAGCCTCATCAACGTCGTTCCATTTCTTAGGTGTCCAAACACCTGCATTATTAACAGCTACATTGATACTACCAAAGACTGAATTTGCTTCAGCCATTTTTTGTTTGGCTATAGATACATCGCATAAATCCCATACAAGATATGCTACATTTTTACCCAACGACATAACTGCTGTTTTCAATTTTTGTTCATTACGACCTGTTATGATTACCTTTGCTCCACATTCTATAAAACGTTTTGCGATGGCATAACCGAACCCACTACCACCACCTGTTACGAGAACGATTTTATCTGACATGTACGTATTCTCATTCTTAAACGTAAAGTTGGCATTTACGATTCTCTTGGGCTGAGCCATTGAGAGTATAGTCTTTATAAAACTTTTTACTGACATATTATTGGCGTTTTAATTTATGTTGGACAAATGAAAAAAATTTTGTTCGTTCTTCCTTGTTTAAGCCTATATATAAGGCAGACAAGGCCAAAGATATTTCTGTAGAAAAACCGACCGTAAATAATCTACCCCATCCATCACTCATAAGAACTGTTATCGCTGTTGGAAGAATTATGGTACACAATGTCACTAACCCACAAGGTATGAGAATCTTGGTAAACACATACCAATAGGGAAAATATTCATATCTATGAATAAGCCAATACATAGCAAATACACTGACTATCTCAATTGCAAAAATTGCCAAGAAAATAGAATATGCAGGACAACCTAATTTAAAAAGGACGTATCCTATAGGTAGTGTTGCTATCATCAAACTACCGATTGTTATATTTCCAGTCTTTATTTTTCCTATGGCATGATATGGCATCAGTGCAGCAATATGAAATGTACGCCAAGTATAAGTAATAAGTACAATAACTGCAAACAAGGCTGTTTCATCAGGAACTGCATTACCTAACCAAATACTTAAAATGAAACGAATTTCACAAATTATAGGTACGACAAGCGCAAGCATTAGTATATAAGAAAACTTAGCAGCATAAAATGTCATTGTATACATTATATTTATATTTCCTTCAGCATAATTCTTGATAACTTGCGGACGAACTGCGGTCATAAAATTACTTACAAACTGCGTCACTGCTCCTTGAATTTGAAAAGCGATAGCACGTGCTGCGTTCACAATAGGACCAAAGAATACATTAAGCAATAGGTTTACGCCCTCTCCTTGACAGACAAGAGCAAGATTGCCAAATAAATCCCAACCGCTATAATTTAACAGTTTTTTGTATAGAGTCTTATCTTTTACTATAGAGAATCTACATTCTACATAATGTTTTATTGCATACCATCTATAGAATAACTGTACTGCCACTGTATTAATAAGAAGCAACAAGCCATAGAAAATAAGATTGTCTATAGGAGAAATTGTTATCAAGTATGCAATAACGAGACGGGACAAAGCTTCATATAATCCTACATACGCATATATAGACATCTCTTCATGTGCAATAAGTGATGCGTTATATGGTACCTGAGTAAAACTCACCATGGTTGTAAGAATAGAAAACTGATACACCCAAAATGCTGCAACCATTCGATCTTCAGGTATGACCATTTTCTCATAGAAGAACCATAGACCAATAGTTTCACCTAATATTAATACCAATAAAGCGACACCTATATGCAAGTTTAGACAAGCACCAAAAGTTGACTTTTGCTTATTTAGTTTTTTTTCGCCAAGTGCAAATGTCAAAAACCTACTGGTACTTCCTCCAAGTGCACTATTAAGAAAACTAACAATGGTCACAATGCCACCTACAACATTATATATACCATAGTCAGAAGCTCCTAAAGTGTACAATATGACTCTAGAAGTATAGAGCGAAACAAGCATGACCACCATCATTCTTATATACAAGAATATGGTATTCTTGGCAATACGTTTATTATCAGAAACTTCCATTATCTATGCCATTTTACATTTTCCTTTATGATTTTGGCTGGAACACCACCTACGATAGAATGTGCTGGAACATCCTTTGTTACAAGAGCACCAGATGCGACTATAGCTCCATCACCTATAGTTACTCCCTTGAGTATGGTTGCCCCCTGTCCAATCCATACGTGTCTGCCTATTTTAATTGGTTTAGAAATCTTGTAACCCTCTATTTCTATTGTATGTCCATCAAATGAACGTATACATACATCACGTCCAATTGTTGCACCCTCACCAATCTCAATCGTGTCACCACAGGATATTTGCACATTCTCGTTTATAAAACCACTATGAAGTATTAGATGACTATTTGGAAATACACGAATGAAAGAATTTGCGTATACACTAAAATCACCATCTACTGTCATTTTTGCATTGTCCTCCAATAAGATACGAGTCTCAGCTCTTGACTTTCTTACTTGTTTTGTACCAACTGTTAGTTTCCCTTTCAATATCATCTGTGCACCAACATTCATCTGTACTACAGTTCTACTGGTATTCAAGAATGGTATTCGCATATCCTTGACAACCTTAGAAGATATGAAATTGACAGAAAAAAACGTAGACCATGCGTTAAATGATAAGCCCATAATTTTACATAACGAAAGAATACGCCTACATACTAGTAAGACATTATATATCTTTTTCTTTATGGGAGCAAGTTTAGTTGGTACAGAAGGAAAAAATTTTTTAGCAACTTCTTCAAATGGTTCCTTATCTATTGCTTCGTAAAATTCTGCTCGATTGGGCTTCAGTGTTTTTAAAGATGTGTCCATTGCGGGATTCCCCTTACGAGCATCAGTCATTGTAAACTCTTTCCAATAGACATTTTTCTTGACAGCTTCAAAAAGAGACATTCCCTTGTCTGAGTTAACCATGACAAGGGATGTTCCTCTATCTTGATCCATTGTCTTGTCTATATTCTCTATGCCCCAAAAGTCAGCAAGTGTAATATCTGCTTTCTGTGGGAATCCCTTGAAATGACATTCATAACAAGAAGGACGTGTTAGAAGATTTGCTTGAAGATAACCTATAAAGAAAAGGTCGTGATAACGGTCTTTGCAATATTCCTGTCCATTGGCAAAGTTCACACGCATAGAGAAATTATGCCATCCCCATTCTTTTGCTTTAAACTTTATCTTTGTTGCCTTAGCTCCAAACTGGCGCTCTAGCATATCCATATACTTGAGAAATACTTTAGGAGAGTTGACTCCTCTACAAATGAAGTCGCAAGTAGTAAGGTTATCGTATTCCTTATTGCCAAGTACCTTATAAAGAGCCTGTACCTGACATGGACAACCACAGAAAAACACTTCCTTACCCTCCTTTAAAAGATATTTAATCTCCTTATAAACACCTTCTGCATTACTTTGAAGATATTTACTGCTTCTTATCTCTTCCAAGCGTTGCGGATTTGCATCAACAATCTGTGATACAGTATGGTCATCATTATAAACAGCTCCACCTACATACGCATTCTTTGCATACATTGCTTTAGCAAGCATAGAATGTACACCACCAGATGTACTGTCAGTACGAATACTGTCATCTTTTGAATACGCAGCAAACACCCGTGGTTCGTCATAACGGATGACCTTATCTGCTGGTTGTAAGATAGGACATACCTTCTCACAGAGATGACAATCAATACATGTATCCATATCTACTTCAGGATACCAAAAGCCTTCATTGTCAACCTTAAATGTGATACAACCCTTAGGGCATACATCACCACAAGCGTTGCATCCACAACATTTTTTTTTATCTTTTATTTGAATCATAAATCTATATTTGCAATAAGTATTTTATGTGGCCGTTGGTGGTATCGAACCACATTCCATAGGAACTACCTGTACAACGGCTTACCATATAACATTAGAGGCGTGCATCAATAATTTCACGTGGCAATGTACATTTCACATCAAAGATGACGTGCTTATCCTTAAGAAGCGCAGGCACATCAAGACCTTCAAACTTCTTATGAGCAACTGCAGCAATACAAGCATCAAACTTTTGTGAAGGCAATTCATTCACAACCTCAATTCCATACTCACGCTTAGCAATGGCAGGGTTAGCCCAAGGGTCATACACAGTGACATTTACATTAAACTCCTTCAATGCACGATAGATATCGATTACCTTCGTGTTACGAACATCAGGACAATTCTCTTTGAATGTAAAACCAAGTATCAACAATTCAGAGTTGAGCACCTGAATACCTTTCTTCAACATGTGCTTAACAGTTTCAGTAGCAACATACTCACCCATACCATCATTCATACGACGACCAGCAAGGATGATTTCAGGATTATGGCCATGACGCTGTGCGCACTGTGCCAAATAGTAAGGGTCTACACCGATACAGTGACCACCGACCAAACCTGGACGGAACGGAAGGAAATTCCACTTGGTTCCAGCTGCCTCCAATACATCAAGTGTATCAATTCCCATCTTTGTAAAGATGTGAGACAACTCATTAACAAATGCAATGTTAATGTCACGCTGTGAGTTTTCAATAACCTTAGCAGCTTCTGCCACCTTGATTGTAGGAGCAAGATGGGTACCAGCAGTAATAACAGAAGAGTACACTTCGTTTACATACTTACCAATTTCAGGAGTAGAACCAGAAGTTACCTTCTTGATGTGTTCTACTGTGTGTTGCTTATCACCGGGATTGATACGCTCTGGAGAGTAACCTGCGAAGAAATCTTCGTTCATCTTCATACCGCTGACTTTCTCAACAACTGGAATACATTCATCCTCCGTTACGCCAGGGTATACTGTTGACTCATAAACGACAACATCTCCTTTAGAAATAACCTTGCCGACAGTAGTTGAAGCACCATAAAGTGGAGTAAGGTCAGGGTTATTGTTTTCATCGACAGGAGTAGGAACTGCAACAACATAGAAGTTGCAATCGCAAATGGCTTCTATGTCGGAAGTACACACCAAACCATGATTATTGATGGCATCTTGAAGAAGTTCATCGCTTACTTCAAGTGTAGCATCATGACCGGCCATCAATGCCTCGCAACGCTTGACATTCATGTCAAAACCAACAGTTTTGTACTTTGTAGAGAACAGACGAGCGAGTGGAAGACCTACATAACCAAGGCCTATCACACAAATTTTTGTTTCTTTCATTGCTTTATTTTTTGAAAACGATTAATTACAGGTTATTCTTATACCAATCAATAGCTGCTGCTATACCTCGCTGGAAGCTCCATTCTGGATCGTAGCCAAGCAATTTCTTTGCTTTGCTGATGTCTGCATTGGAATGTTTGATATCTCCAGCACGATCAGGACCAAATTCTGGTTCCACATCTACACCAAGAGCTTTTGTTAAGCCATAGTAGATATCTATCAGATACTCACGACCTCCGTATGCAATGTTAAATGCTTGACCTGCAGCTTCATGGGGGGCGAGACAAGCTTTAAGGTTGGCTTCAATTACATTCTCAATATAAGTGAAATCACGTGACTGCTTACCATCACCGTTAATTCGACATTTCTGACCATTTAGTAACTGCTTAATAAACTTAGGAATAACAGCAGCGTATGCTCCATCTGGGTCCTGACGACGACCAAACACATTGAAGTAGCGCATACCGTAAGTGTCGAGTCCATAGTGACGAGTATACTGTTTCGCCCATTCCTCGTCACAACGCTTGCTCACAGCGTATGGAGATAGTAAGTTACCTTCAACACCCTCCTTTTTTGGAAGATTTGGCTCATCACCATACACAGAACTTGAAGATGCATAAACAAACTTCTTAACACCATTCTGACGAGCAGCTTCAAGCATGTTCAAGGTTCCTTGGATGTTGTTGAGTGAATAAAAAAGCGGCATCTCGATAGAACGGGGAACAGATCCCCATGCTGCTTGATTAAGGACAAAGTCTACACCTTCACATGCTTTCATGCATGTGCCAAGGTCTTTGATATCTCCCTTAACAAACTCGTAATTAGGGTTGTCAAGAAACATATCCACATTTTTCTGCTTACCTGTAGACAAGTCATCGAGCGCACGCACACGATAACCCATACCAAGGATTGCTTCACAAAGGTTGCTGCCAACAAAGCCAGCAGCACCTGTCACCAAGAACAATGAGTTCTCTGGAAATTTTAAATATTTGTATGCCATAATAAAATTATGATTGTGTTTTATATTTTTGTTCTGTTGTTTCTGGGTTATATTTATGAGCCTTCGCTTCAAATATAACCCCCATTTCATCCGTAGCTTCCAAAGAATGATACAGCCCTTGTTCAATCCATACACCAGGTGTTTCACTTCCTGCTTTCATTACTACCATTTCGGTTTCATTGCCTTGTTCATCGTAGAAGCGTTCTATGGCAGATCCATAAATACATACAACAACTTCGGATGTGTCGGTATGGCGATGAATGGCAGACTTCGTTCCTGGCAACAGGACATTAAGCATACGTTGTCCGTTCTCTTCCTCCGAGTCGCGCAAGTCATAGTGCATACGTAAGCGATGACTTTGAGCAGCCTTTACAGCTATTTGCTCGAAAAGTTGTTTATCTAATTTCATAAATTGTATATAGGGGTTAAGTTAGGACACCTTTGTTTACAAGATTTGTAGAAAAAACTTTTGATATTTTGTTTTGCTGCAGTTATAATCTTTTCTACATTAAATCCTATATTGAATGCTTATGCTACAATTCCATATCTATCTTTTCACCCACAGTACCTAAATATGAGTTTATATCAATAGCCGGTACTGTGCCTATCAGTTTTAGATATTGTACAAGCTGTAAGAAAAAAGTAAAAATCGAGTTCTCTGGATGTTTGTTGAAATTAATATTCTTTACTTTACGGGAATCATACAGATCACATATTGCTTTGGTTTCAGTTCCTTTAAATTCAGCGAAACTCTTGTCATACTCAATATAAAAGCTGTATTTATCAGCACAACAACAAAGGTCAAGGCTTTGCATACCTGTGAGTTTTTTAAGATTATCCTCTATAGTGTTGGTTTGCTCATAGCTGCTTGTTGAAGATAAAATACCGCCTAAAATAGGACTTAGTGGACGAGCTTGGTGTGTACAACCAGTACATATCATAGAAATAGAGGTGCGTTTCAGTTTTCTTACGCTTTCTATTTTCTGACCTGCATATTCTATGTTGTTCTTGATGTCTTGCTTTACCTCAAATACAGCATATACCCCCTCTGCTGGAATGTATTTAAATCCATCGTGGTTGAATATGAATGGAGTGTAGAAAACATCATACAATACTATGTCTATCTGTTGGCTTACATTTCCCTCATGATCTATGACCATCGCCTTGTCTACATTATACCGCTTAGGCAAATATGTACGGAAGAACTGTATCCATTTATCTTCCGTAGCATCACCTTTGCTCCCTTGATGACGAATGGCGAATCTATTGATGTTCAATGCGGCATTCATTTCAATCTGTAAGCCAGCGAACATTTCTTTCAAATCTATCATACTTTCAAATTTCAATAATATACCTTTGTCGTATAAGTAAGCTCTGCTGTCTGTTATACAACTATCATTTAATGAGATTATAAACAATAATGGAGTTGCCAATGCTACATTCTTATCATTGGCTATACACAGCATTGCTTGGTAATCAGTATAGCTATATTGTGTTGTTCCTTTCGGATGTGTATGCCATTCACCCAAATAGGTAAGTCCTTCCTCTGCAAGTTTTTTCCATGTTTGCTCCATACCATTCGTTTCACGCATGAATGAGGCATGGGTACTTTCCGTTTTAGAAGGCATAACCAAACGTTCTACTATAGCTTCGTGACTATCTTCGGAAATGCGCCCTGCAAACATTCCACCTGTTTCATTGGGGAAAGAAGCAAAGGCTTTGCTATACATCTCGTCTAAAATGTCTTGGCTAATTTTTAGCGAGAGGCTTCTTGAGGCAATAACGTATTTCATAAGCGGTTGATGAACATGCCATCCTGTGTTTCTGAAACATAAAAGTTGCTTTCTGGCTCAACAGCTATCAACATTCCTATAATATGTTTCAAGGCTAATTGGAGTTTTGCCGCAATATCATTGTAAGAAGCCTTGAATGTTGGACTCCAACATCCAGTAGGGTAAAACATGTCTAACGTATCAGATTTGATAATCTGCGTAAATATGAATTTGACAGTTTCTGTGATATTGTTTCCCATTGCACAAACAAGCTCATTGGCATGATTGCTAATAGATATATTGATAAGTTTGGCTCTGAGATTCAATTTGTCAAGCACATACATCATACCATCGTCGGTGCTACAATCAAAGATGATGTCATATCTGTTCAACATTTCTTGTATGGCATTCTTGGCTTCATCGTTATCCATTGTTAGCTTTATCCAGGAATCTAAAGCCTTTGGAGATATTTCGCATTGTACAAATGGAGATATAGACTGTAAGATGCTACTTAACTCATAAGATTTGTCAGAAATACCAGAAAGAAAATCATATTCAGATCGGCAGACATTGCCAGGCTCCTTTAAGTCCACGTCATACAAACCAAGATACTGGGATCCACTCCGTGCAAGTGTTTTGGCAACCATACTTCCAATAGCACCTATGCCGATGATCAGAATTTTCTTTTCTGCTAACGAAGAAGGCAAGCAACCTCTTCCAAAGAAATAATCATAGGAACAGTTGTACGAGGATGCCCAATCTATCAAAGTCTTTGTATACAAATGGTTGATGATAGGTCGCCCTCCGCACTTCACTTTCTCCGACTTTATTGGAAAATCATCCGCTTTGAGCATAGCAACCTGCCAACGCATTTCCCCATTAGGGATTTTATAGCCACAAAACAAAGGAACTCTTTGAGCTTCTTCTTTATTTAGCGAACGCTTGTAAAGAAATTGCATTTGACTCCATGAGAATAAGGAGGACATATCATTATACAACTCCAACACAAATTTGTCGTATAGGGAAGGAGCTTGTTCCAAAAAACAATAAATTCCCTCGAAGCGCATTTGCTTTTTATTACCCTTTCCCCATTGGCAGACATATTCTTCTCCACTTATCTTACTATGAAAGGTATTTGCCAAGAATGTGTCCATTCGCTTTCCATCATGTACACCTGGCACGAGCATTGTCAAGTCAACTGTGCCATAGTCATTCTTGGGAAACTCTTTGTTGGTATCTGTATAGAGAAAATTATAATAGATGTCCCCTATGAGATTATGAGCAACCACAAGTTCTTCATAATGTTCATCCTTTTCCTTTCTCACATAATACTTGTCAACCCATTCTTTTAGACGTAATATATCTATCTTGAATTGTTCCTTAGGATTTTCGACTTTAGGTGTATGCAAGCAAAGAAAGCCTGAGCGCATAATATGAGGATATGCAATCAGAGAAATATTGAAAAAATGGATAGACTCGCTATTATCCACTTTTAACGGATAAAACGAAGCAATCCGGACTTCCCATTGCAGGGGAGGTTGCCCTTCTTCTGTTTGAACATCAATGAGAAATGTTTTGTAGGAATTGTTCTCCTTAATATCTCCTTTCAGTTCAATAAAGGAATGGCTGTCAATAACTTCTTTAATAGCTTTCTCTTCTATCATCTTTATCCAAATCTCTGAGGACTCTGTGGATAAGATACACCACTGAACCCTTCTTTTTGCTTGTAACCGTCGTCTTGTTTTTCCTCATATTTCTCATTTTTCGGGAAATAATAAGGCAGGAATGTCTCATCATTAGCCTCTATGTTTCTGAGCATATTATCCATATCACTCTTCAAAGATTGTCGTTTATATGAGTCCATGGAGGCTACGACGTCATTGTTGCCATTTCCTGGGTCTTTAAGATGAAAACTATCTTTCGTAATGTTGTCACGGATGTATTCCATTGTGGTCTTCAAATCTTCCCATAATCCGCCTGAGTCTTTTCCATTAAGAGCTTTTATTGTAATCAACTCTAATAGAAACGACTTATAGTCTTTGTCCTTATGCTTCTTCCATATCTTTAAAAGTCTAATAACTTTGCGTTCAGTATTCTTTCCGCTAATATGCTCAATCTGCTTGCTGATGTTTGTTTTTGTACACGTTCCCTTTTTAAATCCCCAAAGATCTTCATTGAAACAAAGGTTTAGATCCTTTGTTTCTGTGTAATCATCATCAGATAACTCTCGGCCAGGAACTACATCTATTTGAATTGGAAGTTCATCACCGTCCTCCTTGGGAAATTCCAAACCGATTGACACTTTTTGTTTTCTAACGACACTACCATACTTCTCGGTTAATGTATTATAAACATCATCGAACATATTTTGCAGTGTGTCAAAAGCATCATGTTTGAAAGGCTCTACAACATCCATATCAAACTTAATGTTTGTGGCTGTATGTTTTGCCATACTTCCAGAATTGAAAGCCGTATATTTTTTTTCACCATAGTGTTCAGACATGACTTCTTTAATTTCATCACGCTTGTCTTTTACTTTTTTAACGAACTTTTCTATGTGGCGCAATTTGTGGGTGTGCAGCACTTCACCTAAATATTTATTTCTATCAATACTCATATTTCTATTTTTATATCGTTTGTATATGCGATTACTTGATTATTCCTTTCTTCTATTGTTCAAGGGGCTATAGAGATATTGTCTTATTCCAACGTGTCTCTATTGCGTAAAACATCAGATTATCTTGCTCACACTCACCCCATCAATAGCTCTCTGATAGATATCTTTTACCA
>OLFV01002817.1_pt1 | contig 12126 bp, 9 predicted proteins | sample 1605551 | NCBI WGS metagenome assembly OLFV01 (sample SAMEA3888922, study PRJEB22519) | human gut metagenome | biome: human gut; feature: human-associated habitat; material: faeces | place: Denmark | collected 2011
TGCATCCGGTGTCGATGGCGCGGACTTGTATCAGCTCAATGTCTTTGAAGACAGTGACCTCAGCCGGGCTATCGAAAGCGGCCGCCTTCCCCCGGCCGCGACGACAGAAGAGGAAGCACATCTCTTTGCTCTGGCCAGGGATTATATGGACCGTCACGCCTGGAAACGGCTGAACATCTGTCACTGGAGCTGCAGCAACCGGGAACGGAGCCTGTACAACTGCCTGGCCCGCAGCCATGCCGCCATGTTTCCTTTTGGAAGCGGTGCCGGTGGCCATATTGATGGCTATTCGACAATGCTGCACCGTTCGCTCCTGCCCTATGAAGCAATGATAGAACATGGGCAGAAACCCTTCATGGCTTTGATAAAACAAAATGATTTGCAAAATCTGGTTGATACGGTCCAGCAGCAGCTCGAACAGGGATATCTGAATCTGGATGGCCTGGCTGCGGCAAGACCGGAACTGGCCGGACTGCGCTGGCTGTACCAGTTATGGGAAAAGCGGGGACTCGTACAGGATACGGGCGTCCTATGCAAACTGACGGCAGCCGGTGAATTCTGGCAGGTCAATGTGACGCAGACGACGTTGGAATGTATGCAGTATCTCCTGACAGGTAAAAACGGTCTGGCTATGGAAGGCATTGCGGCACAAGATTCACAGAAAGTCCGCGATATTGTTGCCCGGATGAAGGCTATGAAAAAACATTCCGGTGGCATGACAGATAAAATCAGGGCCATGCAGCTTATGGCAGAAACGATGAAGCAGCTGCGTCCTGATGAAATCCAGGCGGTCATGAAACACATGATGGACTAAGCTACCTCCTTCATTGCAGCGGAAGAGTCATTCCCTTCCCTTGACAGTAGTCTTTTCCGCTGCAGTTTTCATAGAAAGACGGCACGTTGTCAGGTCGTATCTCCTCCCTGGGAACGTGCCGTCTTTATTTGTTAGAAAACTGTAATAAATATATGAATTAAAAATAATGATATTGACAATCGATAACAATATTTGTACAATGGTCCCATAGTGATTTTATGAACAAAGGAGGGAATTTCTTGCAACATATACTGAAAGGAATCATTGCCATCGTCTGCCTGATCATCCTGGGAATCGTGGCCTATCTCATGATGACGCCACAAGATACGGCACGACAGGCACAGACCCGCCAGGTTACCGATGCGACAGGGCAGGAACTGACCATACCGGTCCATCCGCAGCGTGTCGTCTTTCTCAATGTATCCAATCTGGATCTGTATTATGCGGCTGGTGGCAGAGATACCATCGCAGGGAAACCGACGTCGGATTCTATGTCGCCGGAACTGGCCGATGCCATGAAAGACGTACCGGCTGTGGGCATTATCCATAGCTTGAATATGGAAACGATTTTGTCCCTGAAGCCCGATCTGGTCATCGGTGTCAATGTGCCGTTCCACAACCAGATACGGCAGACGCTGGAACAAAACGGTATTCCACTGTATATTAATTCACTTGATTCGCTGGAAGATACGGAAAAAACACTCCGCTTTTTCGGCGAACTGACCGGCAAGGAAGGAGAAGCCAACGCCAGAGCTGATGAAATCAAAAAACGGTGTGATGCCGTCGTAGAGGCCGCTTCCCATGAGACGAGCCCGCGGAGCCTTATCGTATTCAGTTCGCCGGAAAGCAATAACATGGCTACATCATACAGCTTCTCCGGGGATTTGCTCAAGCGGCTCCACGGTACTAATATTGCCGATCTGGACAGTTCCCTCCAGGGGCCTTATGTGCCGCTCAGCATGGAATATGTTATCAAAAACGATCCCCAGATCATTTTCATCATTTCCATGGGACAGAGCGCAGACGAACTGAAGCGGTTCCGTCAGTCCATGAGCGACAGTGATGCCTGGAGCCAGGTGACGGCTGTCCGGGAGGGGCGGGTGTATGAGCTTCCGGCCCGTCTGTTTACGGTCAATCCGGGAAGCCACATTGCCGACGCCATGGAATATATGTCCCAGTGCCTGTATCAAGGAGGAACCTTATGACTGGTATATATGACGACAGAGTCAAAACAAGACAGACACGGCGGCTGGCCGTCATCCTGCTGGGCTGTGTACTGCTGCTGATCATTCTCGTCCTGGCCGTCATGGCCGGAGCCGTGACGATTCCCGTCCGGGATGTCTGGCTGGCCCTTACGGCACCAGGAACGACAGAGGACTACCGCATTATCTATACCCTGCGCATGCCCCGCGTCATCTGTGCCGCTCTGGCCGGCGCCAATTTGGCCTTGTCCGGATGCATCCTCCAGGGAATCCTGCGCAATCCGCTGGCTGATCCGGGCATCATCGGCATCTCTGCCGGAGCCGGACTGGCCGCCATGGCCCTGATGATGCTGGCACCCAGCCTTACGGCGCTGGTGCCGCTGGCCGCCTTTGCCGGGGCACTGGGGGCGGCGGCTGTCGTATTCCTGCTGGCCTGGGAACGGGGCGTCAACCCCCTGCGCCTCGTTCTGGCCGGCGTCGCCGTGGCCGCATTTTTTGGAGGCGGCATGACCGCCCTTTCCGTATTCTTTTCCGATAAAGTGCAGGGGACCGTATCGTGGCTGGCCGGCGGATTTGCCGGTGCCAGCTGGCAGAGCGTGCGCATGATCGTGCCGTACAGTGTCATCGGCATCATAGGGACGCTGTGCCTGTACCGCCGGCTCAATGCCCTGCAGCTCGGCGACGACGTGGCCCGCACCCTGGGCGTACACGTAGACCGGACGCGGACGATGCTCATCGCCCTGGCGGCCCTGCTGGCAGCATCGGCTGTCAGCGTCGCCGGACTCCTGGGATTCGTCGGTCTCATCGTGCCCCACGTCATGCGCCTGGTTGTCGGTTCCGATTTTGAGCCCCTGCTGCCATGCTCGGCCCTGTTCGGGGCAATCCTCGTAGCCGGCGCCGATATTGCAGCCCGTACGCTGTTCAGCCCCATGGAAGTGCCTGTAGGTATTTTCATGTCCTTCATCGGCGCGCCCTTTTTCCTCTACTTATTGAAAAGGAGGATGAGAGCCTCATGACGGGTATAGAAATGAAGGACCTGCGCCTGCAGTACGGCGCCCGGGTGATTGCCGACCAGTTGCAGGTGACACTGGACAAACCGGAAATCGTGTCGATTATCGGCCCCAACGGGTCGGGAAAATCGACGCTCCTCAAGGCCATGGCCCGCCTGCTCCTGCCGTCAGCCGGGACGGTCTATCTCCATGGCCGCGATATGAACAGCTTTTCAGCCGATGCCCTGGCCCGTATTATTTCCTTCCTGCCCCAGTCGGCACAGGCTCCGGGAGACATGACCGTACGCGATCTGGTCCTCATGGGGCGCCTGCCCTATCAGGGATTGTTTTCCAGCCTCAGCGAAGACGATATACGGGCGGCCGATAAGGCCCTGGAAGAAACGGAAATGACGGAGCTCCGGCATCACCGCCTGTCCGAACTTTCCGGCGGCGAACGGCAGCGCGCCTGGCTGTCCCTGGCTCTGGCGAAAGAACCGGAAATCCTCCTTCTCGACGAGCCGACGACGTATCTCGATATCCATCATCAGCTCGATCTCATGGAACTCATTGCCCATCTGTATGAGACGACCCATATGATGGTGGTCATGGTTCTCCATGACCTGAATCACGCCGCCCGTTACAGTCACCGCCTCATTGCCGTCAAAAAGGGCCGCATCGTCGTAGACGGCCCCGTAGAGGAGGTATTCACCAGAGACATTATTGAACCTCTGTATCAGATACAGGCTACTGTCACCCAGGTACGGGAAGGAAACCGCCTGTATACCGTATGTATTCCCTATGCTACAAAATAAAAGGAGATGGTAAGATGATACACCCGAACGCAGCGGCCCTGGCGGCTGCTGCCATCATGACATCCCTGTACCTGCCGGTACAGGCCGCAGGCACAGAAGGCCAACAGCAGCTCCAGTCCAAAGATGTTATCGTCACGGCGACCAAGACAAAGGAGGAAGTCCGGGCCGTGCCGCAGGCCGTCGAAGTATGGACTCAGGAAGACCTGCAGCGCATGGGCGCCAGTGATGTCGTATCGGCACTGCAGCTGGCCAATAACGTCAACCTTTCCAAAGCCGGCATGACTGGCAACGCCGTCATGATACGTGGCATGAGCACCAATCATTCACTCATCCTCGTAGATGGCAGACGTTACGCGGCCGAAGATACGGATGTGACGACCAATGTCTATGCCCTGGAGCGGATGGACCTCAGCGATATCGACCGCATCGAAATCGTCCGCGGTCCGTCGAGCTCTCTTTACGGGTCTGATGCCATGGGCGGGGTCATCAACATCATCACCAAAGTTCCCGATAAAGCCGGCGGCACAGTGGGCGTCGTGACGGGGACCCAGAATACGGCAGAATATATGAACATCAATTTTGGCAAACATCACCGCTGGTCTACGTCATTCGATGCCCGTCTCGACCGGCGCCGTCCGTTCAACCGCTATACATACAGCAGCGCGGCGGCCATGGGCGGCATGACATCCGTAACGGACGGGTCCAACCGCTCGCTCTACGGCATGCGCCGCATGTATCATCTGGCCAGCGTCTACGACTTTGAAAACGAAAATGATAATAAACTCCGCTTCGACCTGGAATATCACGATGACGACCTGCGCTCTGATTTCGCTCCGGCATGGTTTTCCCGGGGGCCCATGAAATTATACACGGCCAAAGACAAGCATGAATACTATCATGAACAGGAAAAGGCCGCCAGTGTTGAATATACGGGAAAAACGAAACGGAATGAATATATGTTCCGAACGTATTATAATGAGCTGAAAAAAAATTCGCTCATCGATAATGGACGAGATCTCTTCCCGGGGATGATGGAGACCATCCTGGGAGGCATGTATCCCCGGTCTGATATGGACCGGGCCAAATACAGCACCTGGGTCACGGAAGCACGGGATACGATGTATCTGGGAAGCCATCATAATCTGACATTCGGGGCGGAATATCGCAAACTGAAATATGAAGGCACCCGCCTTGCCGGTTCTCCCGTAGGGCTGGATAAAGATATGGCCGGTCACGAAGTCAATTCCTATGCCGGCTATATCGAAGACCTGTGGCAGGTCAACGACAAATTACTCCTCGTACCATCTGTCCGGTATGAACACAACAGCCAGTTTGGCAGTCAGACGACGCCGAAAATCGGCCTGACGTATAACCTGAACAGTAACTGGCGCTTCAAATCCAATTACGGCCGGGGCTACAAGGCGCCTTCCATCAGCGAACTGTATATGGAAATGCACCGGGCCATGGGCTCGACGACCGTCGATATTTACGGCAATCCCGACCTGGATCCGGAAAAATCGACGAGCTATGATTTCAGCCTGGAATATGATAAGGGCAGGAACTTTGGCAAGCTGACCTATTTCAACAACCGCGTGTCCAACCTCATCGAAGCTGATCGTCTCTATGGCACGACGTACACCTATGTCAATGTCGCCAAAGCCCATATCGACGGGATAGAAGCCGAACTGGGTCATCGCTTCGGAGACCGCTGGACGGTGAAACTGACCCATAATTATCTCGATGCCGTCAATGGCCGGACCGATGAACGGCTCAATTACCGGGCAAAGAATACGACGACGGTGCAGCTTTTGTATGACGACCACAAAGAAAACGGATTCAGTGCCGTCCTCTGGGACCAGTTCAGCAGTGACTACCGCTTTGACGGACAGGATTACACGTATAATACGCTGAACTTCTCATTCCGCAAAAAGCTGGGCAGTGGATTTTCTCTCTACGGCGGCGTCGATGACATATTCAATAAAAAAGTCGATGACATTTACATCGACGGGCGGATGTGGCGTATAGGAGCAGAATGGAAATGGTAGCTATAGAAACATGCAATGACGTAACAGCAAACCTGTGGAAGCGGCTGTGCCTTGCAGCCTGCGCTCTCTTCCTGGCTGTACCGGCGGCTGCCGGGGCGTCGGCGGTGACCGGAAGCCGTCCGGGCCAGCTTCCCATCATGGATGCGGAAACAGGGCAGGTCCTGACCAGTCAGGAGCTGGCGGCCAGAGAAACGGATACGGACGTCCTGTTTCTGGGAGAATTTCATGATAATGCTTCCATCCATGAAACAGAAGCTGCCCTGCTGCAGGATCTGTACAAGCAGAAACAGGGGAAACTGGCACTGTCACTGGAAATGGCGGAACGGGATACCCAGCCTGTACTGGATTCGTATCTGGCCGGGAAGATACGCGAAGACGAATACCTTGCTGCCGGGCGCCCCTGGCCCAATTACAGGGATGCCTACCGGCCAATGGTTACTTTTGCCAGAACGCAGAAGATTCCCGTAATTGCCGCCAATATACCGAGGAAAGCCGCAGCCGTCTATGCCCGTACAGGCTCCCTCCGGGAGGCAGAAGAGACATGGGGAGCCTATATGCCGCAGACCGTATATCCCGGCTCCCTGGCGTATGAACGGGCATTTACCGGAACGATGATGCGTCTCCGGGGGCAGGCTATGCCCATTTCGCAGGATACGATTCCCCGGCTCTTTGCGGCCCAGTGCCTGAAGGACAATACCATGGCCGAAAGCATCAACCGCTATGCCCGGGCGCACGGCGGACATCTCGTCTTCCATGTGACTGGCGCCGCTCATTGCGAAGGATGGCTGGGGACAGTCGAACAGCTCCACCAGCGGAATCCGGGACTTACGATCCGGGTCATTACGGCGGTCCGCTATGACCCGTCCCGCCTGAGCCACAGCGAGGCAGCCGCATTGTACCGGGATAAGGGCGATTATCTGATCCTCGTTCCCGAAACCATGGCGGATACGGGGAGCCGGGGATGATCCGGCGCTTCCTTTCCTGTTATCGTCCGTACACCCGGCTCCTTGCCGTCGTCATGACCGGCTCGGTCCTTGCAGCCGGTCTGGAAACGGGTTTTCCCATGATTGTACGCCATATCCTGAATGACATTCTGCCGGCCCGGGATATGGCACGTCTCTGGCAGACCGGACTGCTGCTTCTGGGGCTGTACGTCCTCTGCCTTCTCATCAGCTTTGCCGTCTGCTACTGTGGAAGGACCATGGGGGTCCACATCGAGCACGACCTGCGCTGCCGGCTCTTTGAACACATAGAAGGCCTGAGTTTTTCCTTTTTCGATACGGCACAGACCGGCCAGCTGGTCTCACGGATCATCAGCGATATTTCCGAAATCGGCGACCTCGTTTTCCAGCTTCCCAATCTGGTCCTGGTCTGCGTCATCACCATGGCAGGCAGTGCCTTCTTTATGTTTTCCATCAACTGGCAGCTGGCCCTTCTGGTGTTGTTCGTGCTGGGACTCAAAACGCTGGATACGGTCTTTCTCAACGGGCGGATGAAGCAGACCTTTTTCCTGGCCCGGCAGCAGATGGGCCGCCTCAGCGCCAGGGCAGCGGAAAGCTTCAGTGCCATCCGGGTCATCCAGTCCTTTGCAGCCGAACGGTATGAACTGGAACGGTTCCGCCGTACCAGTACGGATGTGCGCTGCGCCCAGCAGCGGACCTATCTCTTCGAGGCCTACCTGATGAGTACGGTCGTATTCTTTACCAACCTCAATAACCTGATCATCATTGCCGCCGGCAGCTATTACATCATGATGGGAACCATGACCGTTGCCGATCTGGTCGTCTTCCTCATGTACCTGCTCCTGTTCATCCGGCCCATTATGCAGCTGACCCTGCTTACAGAACGGTATCAGCGCAGCATGGCCGGATTCCGGCGCTATACGGGGCTCATGGATACGCCCCCGGCTGTCACCAACTGTCCCCATGCGATAGATGCAGGTCCGGTCCGCGGTCGCATTGAATTCCGCCATGTCTCCTTCTCTTATGAAAAGGGACCAACAGTACTGCGCGATTTCAATCTAGTTATCGAACCGGGAGAAACCGTCGCCGTCGTCGGATCTACGGGCGTAGGGAAGAGCAGCATTGCCAGCCTTCTGCCACGGTTCTATGACGTCACGGCAGGAGAAATCCTCCTCGATGGCCGCGATATCCGCTCGTATACGCTGGCATCCCTGCGGCGGGCGGTCGGCATGGTGCAGCAGGATGTCTTTCTCTTTGCCGGGTCGGTCAGGGAAAATATTGCCCTCGGCGACGAGATGGCATCGCCAGAGGCTGTCCGTGCCGCCGCCGCTGCTGCCGATGCCCATGATTTTATCTGTTCTCTTCCCGATGGATATGACAGCTTCATCGGTGAACGGGGAGTCCTCCTTTCAGGCGGTCAGAAACAGCGCATCGCTATTGCCCGCATCTTCCTGAAAAATCCGCCCGTGCTGATCCTGGATGAGGCTACGTCATCACTGGACAACGAAACGGAACAAAAAATACAGGAATCCCTGCGGTCGTTGTCGGCACACCGGACGACGCTGATCATTGCCCACCGCCTGGCGACCATCCGCCATGCCGACCGCATCCTGGTCCTGACCAAAGAAGGCGTGGCCGAAAGCGGCACCCACGATGAACTCATGAGTCGTCACGGATTGTATTACCAGCTATACGAAGCACAGTTCGATGAAGAAACATAAAAAAACTGCCGCTCATGGATGCGGCAGTTTTTTTATATCCGTCCTGCTACTGGCCCAGAGCGCGCAGCAGGGTACAGCGGAATTCACGGGCTGTTTTTGCCAGTACGGCCGAACCGGCCAGTATGGCAAAGGGAAGAGACAGACAGATGACGAGGAGATTCCGGCCGGCAGCGGACAGAAGGGGGCCGGTCAGTGTCCGGGCCACCTGCAGGAACGATTCGGTGGCGACACAGCAGAGGAACATGACGATGAAAAAAATGCGTGTCGTTTTTACTACAGTTGGGCAGGACTGCTGTCCGATTGGAGCATCGGAAGGAAATCCGGTAAAAAAAGCCCTTGTCAGGCCGGAAACGGACGGGCGGACAAGGGCTTTTCCTTTGTGTGAAATTGTAATGAAACTCAATCCTGATTATTTTTTTTCAGACAAACGGGACATACATCAGAATTTGAAGTCGATGATGGCCGAGACGCCGACACCCTGCACGCGGTTCAGATTGGTCACGTCGGTCGTCGCCACCGGAATGAGCGCCTTGGCACGGGCGATGCCGTTGAATTCGCCTTCAATCTGGGCTACGGCCTTGACTTTATCAACCTGTCCGGACGGCCCGACGACCTGAACGGCGCCGATGTATTTTCCCGTGCCGCCGCTCAGGATAGGAACGACTTTGGTGGCGTAGTCGGTGCCGACGCCGTTTTTCATGAGCAGTTTATTCAGGAAGGTATTGATTTCATCGCCGTATTTGGAAACGAGGACGGAAATACCGCCGACTTTCAGAATGGAACCGAGATTAAATGCCTGAACGGCACTGCCGCCGGCAAAGCCCAGCAGGGATGCGACGGTGACGGCTGCAATGATTTGTTTTTTCATAGAGACCTCCTCGGGACGTTATGGTTGTGGTCCGGCATTGATGATATCTGCCGGCATGTGGGGATATTTTTCATGGAAATTGTCGAAAAACATCTTGGCCACCTTCTTTGCCATTGTATCATAGGCGTCGGGACTTGACCAGGTATCGCGGGGATTGAGGATTTGTGGCGGGACGCCCGGGCAGGACTGGGGGATATCGACATTGAACCTGTTATCGTGAACGAAGTCTGCTTTTTTCAGTGTACCGTTCAGGGCTGCCGTAATCATGGCCCGGGTGTATTTCAGCTCCATGCGGCTGCCGATGCCGTAGGGGCCGCCCGTCCATCCCGTGTTGACCAGGTAGACGCTCGTATTGTGATGTTCAATCCGTTCGCCGAGCATGCGGGCATAGATATCGGGATCCAGCGGCATGAACGGTTCTCCAAAGAGCGTAGAGAAGGTCGGCACCGGTTCGGTGATGCCCTGTTCCGTACCGGCTACTTTGGAGGTAAATCCCGTGACAAAGTGATACATGGCAGCTTCCTTGCTAAGCCGGGAAATGGGCGGCAGGACGCCGAAGCTGTCGGCCGTGAGGAAGATGACGACTGTCGGCACACCGCCTATGCCGGGAATAGCCGCATTGGGAATGTACTCGATGGGATAGCCGGCGCGGGTATTTTCCGTGATTTTATGGTCAAAATAATTAGGCTTGCGCGTATCTGGGTCGAGGATGACATTTTCTACCAGCGTACCGGAGCGGATGGCCTGGTAGATGTCTGGTTCCTTGTCCGGATCGAGGTCGATGCACTTGGCGTAGCAGCCCCCTTCAAAGTTGAAGATGCCCCGGTCGGACCAGCCGTGTTCGTCGTCGCCGATGAGTTTGCGGTCCGGGTCGGCCGACAAGGTCGTCTTGCCCGTACCCGACAGGCCGAAGAAAATAGCCGTTTCCTTGGTGATCGGGTCCATGTTGGCCGAACAGTGCATGGGCAGGACTCCTTCCCGGGGCAGGAGAAAATTCATGACCGAAAAGACGCTCTTTTTGATTTCCCCGGCATACTGTGTCCCGGCGATGAGGATGAACCGCGTTTCATAATCGACGAGAATGGCCGCTTCCGAATGGACGCCATCCGCCGTGGGATTGCATTTGAAGCCCGGCGTGACGATGATGGTAAAATCCGGTTCGCCGTACTGTAACAGTTCTTCCTGACTCGGCCGGATGAGCAGATTGCGGATAAAGAGGTTTTCGCTGGCCAGTTCCGTAATGACGCGGAATTTCTTGCGGCACTTTTTGTCGGCTCCGGCGAAGCCGTCAAAGATGAAGACTTCCCGGTTTTGCAGATAGGCCGTCATTTTATCTTTCAGGGCGCGGAATTTATCCTTCGTAATCGGGCGGTTGACGCTGCCCCAGGCGATGAGGTCGTGGACCCCCGGCGTATCGACGATGAACTTATCCTTCGGTGCCCGGCCCGTGAATTTTCCCGTCCTGACGACCAGGGCTCCCGTATCGCTGAGCACGCCTTCGCCACGGCGCAGTGCCGCTTCCGTGAGGCATGCCGGGCTCAGATTGCGGTATACGGCAGACGGATTGATGATACCTGCCCGTTCCAGTCCAAATGTTTCCATATAGAATCCCCCCAATATATAATATGTAATGAATGAGTAAAATGAAATACAAGTATGCCGTAAAGTACACACTCTTATTATAAACGGAATTTGTAAACCGTTCAATGGTCTATTTCCCCTCTTGACACTTTGACTTTTTGATGTATTATAAAGAAAGAGAATTAGCACTCCTATAAAAAGAGTGCTAACACAAAATTAAAGAAGCCGGGAGCTTCTGTAAAGGAGTATGTGACTATGGCGAAAGAAACGTTTGAATTCCAAGCGGAAACGAAACAACTACTGGACCTGATGGTTCATTCTATCTATACGAATCATGAAATTTTCCTGCGTGAACTCATATCCAACGCATCCGATGCAATCGATAAGCTTCATTATGAATCGCTGACCAACCGCGACATCCTGGAAGGGGATACGGCTTTTGAAATCCACCTGACACCCGATGCCGATGCCCACACGCTGACTATTTCCGATAATGGCCTGGGCATGAATAAAGAAGACCTGGTGCAGAATCTGGGGACCATTGCCAAATCGGGGACGAAAGCCTTTCTGGAAAAACTGAAGGAAGCCCAGGACAGCGATTCGACGGACAAAGACCTCATCGGCCAGTTCGGTGTCGGCTTTTATTCGGCCTTCATGGTAGCTGATACGGTGACGGTCGTTACCTGCAAGGCTGGTGAAAAACAGGCCTATAAATGGGAATCGTCCGGTGATGGTACGTACAGCCTGGAAGAATGTGAAAAACCGAAACACGGTACGACCATCATCCTCCATCTGGGCAAGGATTTCTACGGCGACAAGAGTGAAGAAAATTATACCGATCAGATGACGATTTCCGGTCTGGTGAAGAAGTATTCCGATTACATCCGTTATCCGATTACCATGGATTACGTAACCAAGGAAAAACCAAAAGATGCCGATGGCAAGACTATCGAAGATGCACCGGAAGAAGAAAAGGTCGAAACGCGGACCCTCAATTCCATGCAGCCTCTGTGGACGCGCAATAAATCGGACATCAAGCCGGAAGAATACAAGGATTTCTTCAAACACCAGTTCTACGAATGGGAAGACCCCATGGAAATCTTCCATACCAAAGCCGAAGGGGCCGTCGAAT
>OLFV01002818.1_pt1 | contig 12120 bp, 20 predicted proteins | sample 1605551 | NCBI WGS metagenome assembly OLFV01 (sample SAMEA3888922, study PRJEB22519) | human gut metagenome | biome: human gut; feature: human-associated habitat; material: faeces | place: Denmark | collected 2011
CATTGCGGCTCCATACTTCTCCGAAGAGGATGTCGTCGTTGAGGTGGGCGAACTCAGGGGCAAACTCACCCAGTTGGGTGCGCCCTGCTGTCTGTACTATTTTTTGTTGTGCCATAATATTGAGTGAAATAGTCATTAATATGATGAAAGATGTAATTTTTTTCATATTTTTAAATTCTTCTTAAGAAACTCTTCGATCTTGTCCCAAGGAATCATTCCTTTCCCACCACCATCGTATAGGTCGCAATGAGAGGCTCCTGGGATAATGAGCAGTTGTTTGTTGTCTGGAACCGGGTTGGGCTTTCTGGCGAAGTCGTAGCCTTCCGCTTTTCCATCCATCATATATCTGAAGGCACTCTCTCCGAAGTAACGGGAATGTGCTTTCTCTCCATGCACAATGAGGACAGCCGAACGGATTTCGTTGATGTAATAGAGGAAACGGGTGTTGGCGTAAGCCTGGCAGCCGGTGGTGCGCCAACCGTCGTTCGAGTTGCCCGAACGCTTGTGGTAGCCACGTGGCGTTTTGTAATAGGCATGATAGTCTTTTACAAACTGCGGTGCGTTCTCCGGTAATGGGTCAACCACGCCGCCAGCCATAGTGAATGTTCTGTTCTTGAGGTCGGCCGTGCGAGCTTCTGCCCATGCCTTTCGTGCCGAATATCGCTTTTCTTCGCTGTCATCTGCATCAAAGTACCCGTTTCCGCTTACTCGACTCATGTCGTACATGGTTATTGCCGCAGTTGCCTTGATGCGAGGGTCTTGAGCTGCAGCATTCAGAGCGATTCCGCCCCAACCGCAAATGCCGATGATGGCGATTCGACCTGCATCAACATCATCTCGCATGCTGAGGTAATCTACAGCTGCCAGAAAGTCTTCCGTATTGATGTCGGGAGAAGCCGTACGACGAGGTTCGCCCGAAGATTCACCTGTAAACGAAGGGTCGAAAGCGATGGTGATGAATCCACGCTCTGCCATGGTCTGTGCATAGAGACCTGAACATTGCTCCTTGACGGCCCCGAAAGGACCGCTCACGGCAATGGCAGGCAACTTTCCTTCAGCGTTCTTCGGAATATAGAGGTCGGCTGCAAGAGTAAGACCATATTGGGTCTTAAATGTTACTTTCTCATGATTTACCTTCTCGCTTTTAGGAAAAGTTTTGTCCCAATCCTGTACTGATTTTGTCTCTTTGTCCATAATTTCTGCTTTTACTTTTATTTGATTTCCTGCACAAAAAATGAGTGCTGTTGCTATAAATGTGAATAATCTGTTCATGTTAAAACCTTTTTGTTTGACATTTAAAAACTGGTGCAAAGATACGCACATTCTTCTAAAGAGCTTATACCTGGTTTTCGGAAGTTATTACCTTTATCGGAGATTCTTATTCAATTCATTTAATGATCTGTTTATCCGAAGCATCAGGCAGGATTTCTTTCAGATGCTCGAAAATCCTCTGATAAGATTCCTGGGGAGTGCGGTTGCATTGGCAAGCCTCCTGGGCGCAACGGGCAATCATCCTGCTTACGCACCCCTGCTCAAGGTTATGGGGGCTGCCGATGAACGAGATGATGTGTTTGCTTCTGTATGTTATTGTCCGATAACAGATTTAGACCATGCCGACATGGCCTATGAGTGGTTGTATGGCAATACGGAAAGCCGTAATAGTCTGTCTGCCAGCAAGCAGGCTTTATCTCAGGAACTTGCAGCTCAGTTCCCTTCCTACATCAATTCCTTAGGACTGAAGAAGGCAGATGGCACGGCTCTCGATGCAGACAACTATCTTGATTACATCAAGCAGATTCTCATCAAGAGTACTCAGGAGGCAAAAGATGCAGGTGCAGATATTCCAGATTCTGTGGGGTTCAGTTTCAGCAGTATGGCAGCCAGGTTGTCGGCCTCCAAGGCATCGAGGATTTCTCAAATTTTCTCAAATTTTTGACTGTCCGTCGATACGGTCTTGATGGTATGACGGGTGAGCAAATAGGCCTGGGTCAACTCTAAAACTTTTCCGACTTAGACTCGCTTAATTGTCTTCAGACGGACATGATCTTCCTTACGTCGTCTATCGAATCCGGGCTTTTCTGCGTGCAAAACATGCCCAAAATAGGCGTTAAGATTTGTAAAATGCTTAATGTAAGTTATAATATATGTTAATTTCACACTCTGCATGTAGAACATATAGTTTTTGGTTATTTATGTATTTAATTTTATCTTTGTCATCGGTTACAATCTACCTGTCTAAGCATACTTCCTATTGGAAAACTCCCTATATAAAGAGCGTTCACCTTTCGGACTTTTGCTGCACCAAGGGTTCACCGTTTGACGCCATTTGTGACTTCTCCGTGAATACCTGTGAAGGGTGGGTTCACGCCCCGAACCCCGTCTGTTTATCGGACTTCCGACGCTGATGTGAAGGGTGAACCCTCGTTTCTTACTTTCACACGCATACGCGAAAGAAATAAAATAAAGAAAGAAATTTAACTATATGGGTAATGCCATAAAACATATATAAAAGAAAGAATATATTAAAAAAGGCGTTCACAATGTCACGTGATGGCCTCGTGCCATCTGTATTCTCTCAGCTCGACTCTAAGATGCATGGAGGAGGTGAAGCTGCATGTCATGGAAACACTCCACAAGTGGGGATTCGTCTTCGAACCGCACCGCCACAACGAGTATGTGATGTACTTCGGAAGCATCGGCAGCATCATGTCAAGGCTGGGGTTTCCCAAGGCTCATCGCCGCAAGGGCAACGGATGGTTTGTCGTCGTGAAGGAAAGTGCCGAGATCAATACCGAATCTTTCTATTGTGCAAGCGACAAGATGGAACAGGATGCCAGCCAATGACTAACAGAGATTTCCCGGTAAGTCACTGAGCATTCTCAGTGACTTACTGAGACATGACAAACATTATATCGCAAACGAAGTAATTAAACACAGAACTTCCCCACATGCGAAAGTTGAGTTTTTTACGATTTTATAGGTGATCCATAATTTTTTTGCACTTTTTTTCGGCCTATGCCCATTAGCGTATAGTTGACTAGCAAAAATGTCGTACCTTTGCACTGTCATTCAGAGGGAGTGACTTAGCGAAACATCGGGACGAGTGCGCAGCCCTTTTGCCACCCACATGTCGGACCACAACACGCCTTTCTCGCCCGGTGCCATCAAGGGCATGCTCACCGTCATGGCGCCCGTGACAGAGATACTGTCTTTTCCGTCTCCATCAATCTGGCTACCAAACTGCAGAACATGGGCAAGGACGTTGGCTTCAAGCTTCCTTGGAACAGTCCTCACAGCGGCGACTATGCCTTGAACGAACTTTTTGCCTGGTTAGCAGAAATCTTGTAAAAGGAATTGAGTCTATTTCGATAGTCGTAAATACTTAATTGAAACGAAATGATCAAGTTAATGAATATCTACTTTCCACGGAGCCATGCAGAGCCTCTAAGTCAGAGACCCCGATGGTAATCTTGTGGAAATGAGCCACCATCTGCCTACGCAGTTTTGCGGTACTCGCTTGGAGTCTTTCCCGTCTGTGCCTTGAAAAAGCGGACGAAGTGCTGAGAATATTCAAAGCCGAGGCGCTGGCTCACTTGCGTTATGCTGAGGGTTTCATCATCAAGCAATTGGCGGGAAAACGAAAGCAGACGGTCGTTGATCATACTCTTAGCGGTTTTGCCAGTCTCAGTCTTGACCAATTCTCCGAAATATTTAGGCGAATAGCAGCATTTGTCGGCAAAGTAGGCTACGGTAGGCAGCCCCTCACGCTCTGCTTTCCGAGCAATGTATTCATCGAGCAGAGAGATGAACTTCTTTACCACCGAATGATTAATCTCCTCGCGTGTGATAAACTGGCGGTCGTAGAAGCGCAGACAGTAGTTCAGCAACAACTCGATGTTGGAAACGATGAGTTCGCGCGAATGCTTATCTATAGGATGCTGCAGTTCCTGCTTAATCATTGAGAGCACATCACGGAAGATATTGACCTCGGCAGCGGATAAGTGTAATGCTTCGTTGCTTGTATAGTCGAAAAACTCATAGCGGGAGATGTTCTTGCCAAGCTGCGTGCGGTTGAGCAGGTCGGGATGGAAAGCCAATACCGTATATTTGGCAAACGTAACTCCAGGAATGGGTTCAACCTTAATCGACTGACCTGGAGCAAACGAGGTGACGGTCATCTCGTCAAAATCATATTCTGTTCTGCCGTATGACAATTTGCAGCCCTTGTTTTCCTTCAGAAAGAGGGCGTAAAGTCCGTAGTGGTGCACAGCCTCCTGTATCGGAGAAGAGTTCTCCACACGCACAACGCTTACCAGGGGATGAAGCGTTTTCACCCCAATGTAGTCGTTGAACTCCTGTATCGTATTAAAGAATATTTCCTTCATAATCCTATGTTTTAACATTTCTTGGGTGCAAAGATAATGCAAATGAGCGCAATGAAAGCTTGCTTTCAAATTGCCGAGTGCAGCTTATCTTCTGCAAAGATACGCACATTCTTCTAAAGAGCTTATACCTATTTTTCGGAAGTTATTACCTTTATCGGAGTTTTTTATCCTTTGTACTTAAATACTTTAACCATATCCTTGTCGCCACCTACGAGCTGGCTACATTTATTCAACATACCTGTATCGACGAAACTGCATTTCTCCATGACTCTTCCTGATGCAGGATTGCCTGTGAAATGGTCTGCCCAGATGTTTTCGAAATGCTTCTCGTTGATGCAGTAGTCGAGCATCAGCTTCAAGGCTTCGGTGCAGATTCCCTTGTTCCAATAAGGCTTTCCTACCCAGTAGCCCACCTCGCAGTCGTTTTCTCCGATAGGGATGTTGCTGGTTTCATGGGTGTAGTAGCCGATGCAGCCGATAGCCTCGCCAGTCTCTTTCAACACAATCGCCCATGTCGTTTCATTATGGAAGAATGTCTGGATTATCTCCCGACTTTCTTCTACAGACTTATGTGCTGGCCATCCTGCACGAGGTCCTACATCAAGGTCTGAGGCGTACTTGAAGAGCGCCTCTGCATCCGATTCCTGCCAATGGCGAAGTAAAATTCTTTCTGTTTCCATCAGATTATTTCAATGAAATTCTTCGTTCTTTATTTTATTATTATCCATTCATTCAGTTTATCCTCTCTGATAATCTTCGGCTGAGCCTTGCCAGCGAGAATGAGAATCTTTTTACCATTACGATAAATATGAAGCTGTCGTGAGCGAACCACGGCTGTCAACTCCTCATCGTTCTGCATGGCTTGCCAGATAGGATAATATACTCCCTCAGGTTCAAACAACTTCTTTTGAAGATGTGAGCAGAGGTTTGTTGTATCAATAGTCATAGCCATATTTCCTTCAAACTATTTATTGTAGTCCAAGTACGACCTTTCGGGGCGTGTGAAGTTCACTTGTGAAAGATTGTTTTGATTATGTCAAGAATGGATCAAGCGTAGCCAGCAGTTCAGTTTTTTCAACCACACCGCTTGTGCGCCACAATACTTCTCCGTTTCGGAAGTGCATGAGCGTAGGCACGGATTGGATGCGGTATTGGCTTGCTGTTACGCCGTACTTGTCCACATTTACCTTGATGATTCGGATGCGGTTGTCCTCTTCTTCTGTAATAACGTAAGGGGCGCTGGATTATTGCATCGTCTTGATAAGTGATAAAATCAATATATTCTGATATGTTTCTTTCTTTTTGCATAAATAACATTAAAAATCATACTTCTTATAAATGATCAGGGGCGATTTTCATCAGAAACGGAAAAGATATGGATGAGAATAATGTGCCTGAAATTCGTCCGACATTCGAAGAAGTTCGGAAAGTGGATGATAACGGGAAAGAATACTGGAGTTCACATGAACTTTTTAATGCGATGGTTCTATTGAAATTAAAAGCCTCAAACATATATAAAAACGAGATTTAACGCCGAAATCTGCAAAATAATTACAAATATCTGGGTTAAAACGGTTTTTGTGGCGTGTCAGAGGTAATTTAATAGTTGAAAATCCTGCATAAAAGCTGGATGAAATCCAACTTTTTCTCGCCATGTCAGAGCAGAAGCCAAGCATTTGGCTAAAAAGAAAAAGTTGGATTCTCCCGGCAAGGAAACTCCAACTCTTTCGTATTATCTTTGTTCTCTGTGGGGCACGCTGCTACGATGCCCGATAGAAATAACTATGCGAATAATGATGTGGGAATCCTTAAAACATTCACTTTTGGTGTTATTGAGTTTCCCTCAGTTCTTCTATGAGATTTTCAAGAATATAATCATCGCTCATAAGCTGTAAACCATATTTGGGGTCAGACAGTTGCTGGTACACCTTAGTAGTGTAAAACAAGTTGAGTGCCCTTTCTGCATCAATATGCAGAGCTTCTGCAAGCATCATTATTATTCGGCTTTGTTTGCGCCATAATACAGAATCTCTCATAGTCAATCCTCCTTTTCTATTTGTTCTGACGAAACAAACGACAGATAGTTGTCAACAATCTCTTGGTTCAATATGCAGAGTTGATGATTTACAGCCTTGTATTTCAATTGTCCTAGGGCTTGCTCGGCTGTAATGACATTGTTCTCGTAGTCTTCTACAGTATCAATGACATTATCGTTGGCAACGCCACCTTCCACGATGTCATACATGGTTTGCTTTGTACCTCCTTTACGGCAATCAACTACATATTCCAGCCATTCAAGATTGTAACTGTCGAAGATTTTAATGCGATAATCTTTACTCTTTACCGCATCGTAATCAAATGAATATATAGACAATGTCGGTAGGGCGTTACGTCCTTTTCTTTCAGCAATAGTCTTTGCCCATGACGAAGCCTGTTTGCGCAATTTGGTAAGGTAGAAGCCTTGCCCAAAGTCCACCTTCTTTCTTCCTAATTTAACAAGTGGTTTTCCAACTTGTATATAAGAGCCATGATATAGTGTAATCATACTTCTTTCTCCCAGTTCAATAAAGTTTCACTAATGTCGTCTGCCACCCAGTCAAGGCTTTGTGTATGAAGGTCTTCATACCTTTTTATCAGCCTACGGTGAATCAGTCCCTGCTTCTGCAGGCGGTCGTGCATCTCCTTTCCTGAAATACCCAATTTACGTGCTCCACTCTCTATTGCCATAACGGCGAAGTGAATATGTCTGTATGTTTCGTTGTCTGTATATGCCATAATTCTATATTCCGTTTATGATAGTTTCTTTATGCTCAACCTCCATATTGGCACATTATATCTGCAAAAATACAAAAAATATTCAGAAATGTGATTTTATAAATGAATTTTGTTTGCAGAGCTAACATGATTTAACCTTATTCTTAATATAGAGGAGCATTGAGGGACAACTTGGGGGATATCTTGAATAACCAGAAATCCTTAATGTCCTTAATGACCGTGACCTTAATGACCGGAAAACGCCCCTAAATATTTATTTATTTTTCTGGTGAAACTCCTTCCTTGTCTTAGTCATTGCTGCCGTAGCCCTATCGTGGGTCTCTATCAGCAGTGGACTCTTGTGATATTTCACAATCTTGACCCCGACTGAGTTGTGCCTTTTCTTTTCCTCGATGCATTGAACTATTAAGTCCGGATTGGCTGATTTAGCCGTTGGAGCCTTGTCAAAGTTCTGAATATAGGCAGCGTTGGTCAGGAAGAGAATGTCGGAACCTTCAGGAATTTCCTGCATTACCTTGATCATGAGGGTTAGCATCATGCGGAACTCTGTGGTGTGTAGGTCGCTGATTACATCACGGCTGATGATGTTGCTGTTATGTTGACCTTTGGTCTTCTTCTGTCGCGACTCGGCAGAGTTCAAACAAGTTTGACTCTGCTCTCGCTGCTCCATCAGTTCAATCACTACGGCAGCACCACCAGCTCGCTCTTTATGACCATAATCACATGAGCCACCTATCCAAACGTAATATGTAGAAGTATCTTGTGTCATAATTATTTTATCTTCAATGTCCGCAGATATTCCTTCTGCTCGGGCGTGATTCTGTAGCTCTCGATGGCCTTCTGGATGGTCTTGTTGTGCGTCCAGGGAGCAAGGCGGCGTTGCTCGATGTAGGGAATCGCCTGGTCCCATTGCTTGGCAAGGGCGGTGGCGAAGAACCAGGCTACCATCATTTTCACGTAATACTCTTCGCTCCTTACTGATGCAGGAATTTCAAGATATTCAGCCTTGAAGTCTTTATCCAGATAATGAGACATAAGTATCTCTATTCCAAAACGACAAGTATAGACGTGTGACGATTTACTCCAAGTCTTGATTTTTGCCAATAGTTCTTCCTTGTGTTTGGCAAACACCTTCGGAGACATGATGTCGCAAACTGCCCAGTTGTCCACGAATGGCAGGAAGGTGTCTGTAAGACGAATGCATTCTTCGTAGTCCTTTACCTCGGAAATGAGGAGTCCGTGAAGCATATTCTCATCGTAGTACTGGTGAGGAAGCTGATGCAGGAATTCCTCGCATTCTGTCTCCTTTGTAAATTCTTTTGCGAACTTGCGAAGCACAGGCACACGAATGCCTATGAAACTCTCCACAGGCACTCCCGGTGTCAGTTTTGCCTGGAAAGCAGCATACTGCTTATCCTGCATGGCGAACAGTCTTTCTTGAAGTGAAGTCATTTTTATCCTATTAATTTGATAATCTGTTTATCCGAAGCGTCAGGCAGGATTTCTTTCAGATGCTCGAAAATCCTCTGGTAAGATTCCTGGGGAGTTCGGTTGCATTGGCAAGCCTCCCTGCCATAGAGATCTTCGGGAGTATTGAGCAGCGACCAACCCCAGCCATATTCGTGATTGTGCTTGTCACGAGGATAGATGAAATCCTCGGTCACGATGTAAGTCGCCATTTCCAGTCGGGTGAGATAACCGTCAAACTTGCTTCTCATTCCCTTTCCTGTAAAACTGCAGGCTGCTCGAAGTTCTCTCGTGATGAGACTGCCAGTAGATTGAAGCGTGCAGAGAATGGCTCCTTCTATCGATTCTTCATCCGGACGGGGGTATTTGCTTCTTCTGTAGTTGCAGAAGTCCGGCCACCATTCCTCGCTGATGAATCCCGCTTTCTTATTGAAGAACTTTCCGTACATACACGGCATTTCCTGCACAATCTCGCCCTTCCATTTCCAAAGCGGCCAGTCCCAACCGCCTTCAGGAAGTCTTACGTAACCGCAGTCTTCTGCTACGGTGTCTTCGGCAGAGAATCCTTCAATGCCGCTATCAAGGAGAGGGAGGAAGCCGATCTTCTGAATCAGCTCCATCATGCCTGTTGCTGAATATATTTCCGGAAAATTCATGTTCATTTATTTTTATCCTTTGTACTTAAACATTTTAACCATATCCTTGTCGCCACCCACAAGCTGGCAGCATCTGTTCAGCATTCCGGTGTCAGAGATAAGGCTTCGGTGCAGATTCTTCTGTTCCAATAAGGCTTTCCTACCCAGTAGCCCACCTCGCAGTCGTTTTCTCCGATAGGGATGTTGCTGTTTTCATGGGTGTAGTAGCCGATGCAACTGATTGCCTCGCCAGTCTCTTTCAACACAATCGCCCATGTCGTGTTATTGTTGAAATAAGTCTGGATAATCTCCCGACTTCCTCTTCAGACTTATGTGCCGGCCATCCAGCACGAGGTCCTACGTCAGGGTCTGAGGCGTACTTGAAGAGCGCCTCAGCATCCGATTCCTGCCAATGGCGAAGTAAAATTCTTTCTGTTTCCATCAGATTATATCAATGTTTTGCATTTTATTTACTATGTGTGCTTACCCCAGCCAGTCGGTGAAGATAAGTATACATTCGTGCACCTTCTCAAAGAATTTCCCTATCCGGCGCTTGATGCCCTTCCAATATATCCCATTCTTTTTAATGCTCATATACTTAGTTATTTATTTTGTTATTAATTCATGTGCAAATACGCCATCAGCGCAATCTGTATCAGCAGAATGGCAGGAATACCGTATTTGAATTTCTTGTGCATCGTCTTATGGTGCCAGACTTTCATTCCCATCCATGCCCCGAAGCTTCCTCCAACGACAGCCAGCAATAAAAGCGTTACTTCCGGAATGCGCTATTTTGCTTTCTTTGCCTTGTACTTATCAATGCCGTACACGATGAATGCAACTGCATTGATAGCAAGGAGATAGTAGGCGAGGCAACTATGTAATGTATTCATATCCTTCAACTTCTTTTTTCTTATCACTTTAAAATCCCAACTCCACATCCTTGCCGAATGGTGCGAGCGAAAGTCCGGCCATTTTGAAATGCTGTTTGCCCCAAGGAATGCCGATGATGATTATACATAAGACAAAGCCATAGAGCAGATGCATGAGGCAAGCCCACAATCCTCCGAAAATCAGCCAGAGTAAATTCAACGGGATGCGAATGCAACCTGTTGGACTATTCGTTTCTCTTACCGTAGAACCAAAAGGCCATACGCAGAGCAGACCAATCTTGAAAGTCTGTTTCGCAAAGGGGATTCCGATGATGGTACATGCAAGAACCAGACTTCCCATGAAATAACAGCTGGCAGCTTCGAGACCTCCGAGGCCCCACCAAAGTAAGTTTCCTATTATGCGCATAAGATTATTCTTTAATATTTTTGATTATGTCAAGAATGGATCAAGCGTAGCCAGCAATTCCGCTTTATAAACAACACCGCTTGTGCGCCACAATACTTCTCCGCTTCGGAAAAGCATCAGCGTAGGCACGGATTGGATGCGGTATTGGCTTGCTGTTACGCCGTACTTATCTACATCCACCTTGATGATTCGGATGCGGTCGCCCAACACACTCTTCACCTGCTCCAGAATGGGGTGCATCGCCTTGCATGGTTGGCACCAAGTAGCAAAGAAATCGACCAGAACAAGCTGGCCACTGTTTATTACGTTATTAAATGTCTCCATAATTATTTGTCTATTTCTGTGAAACGATTAAAAGTTTGTTGAAAACTCCATCAGCATTTTCTGGGCAAGGGGAGCGTACCAGGTCTTCACCTCCTGCTCAGTAGGCGTATGACCGCCAGGGAAATGGAAGGCTTGATTGTAATGCTGCAGGAAGAGAGGGGAGAAGTGAGCCAGGGTGTCCTGCTCACCAAAAAGTCCCCACACACGATCCTTGTAATAGGGGTTGCAATGGTCAAACTGTACGGCTTCCAGCTCCGCAAACTCCTCTATCAGCGCCTCGTCAATCACAAGTTGCTGATTTCCGTCCCTTCTCGGAGCCTTGTATTCATGCTCGCCGATTCGCTCCTTCAGAAACTCCGTCATCATGAAATACGGATTGCCGAGCAGGGCAGGAATGCCCACCACCGGAGCCAGCATCTGGGCGAGGAAAGAGCCGCAGCTGTTGCCCAGAAGCAAGTCGGGCTGCTCCCGGTCGATGATGGAGCGAATCTCCTTCAGTGCCTCCTTGGGGTGCAAAGGGAGGTCGGGAGTCAGCACCACCGCCGTCCCCTCAAACGCCTCTTTCAAAGCTCTCGCCATCGGACAACTGCCCGTAGCGAAGAATCCGTGTAGGAATAATATCTTTTTCATGCTCAAATCATTTGATAATGATGCGCCTGTAATATAGGAGGATAAGCAATGCTCAACGCCCATATTGGCGCAATATATCTGCAAAAATACAAAAAAAATCAAAAAAACTGATTTTATGGATGGATTTTGTTTGCAGGGCTAACTTGATTTAACTTTATTTGTAAGCAAGGGGATAACGAGGACGTCTTTAGTGTTATCTTGGGTTCCAAGTACATCGTTTCTCTTCACCTCACTCTTCACCTCATTCTTAACCTCAATTTCAACCTCACTTTCTGTAATCTTCTATTTTTTTCGATAATTAGCAATGCTATCATCAGTTTTCTATGTTCTGCCTTTTTGGGTATTTGTCTGAGTGCTTGTTTTGGCAATATTGTTGACTTTCAGAATATAATCACCGACTTTGCACATAATATTCATAAGATAATTACGTGCAAAAACAATGAATATATCCAGTCTGCTGCACTATCATGATTGAATGATAGGGCAATTCTGCAGATTTTAGCGTATTTTTCGAAAAAGATTGAGAACATAATAAAGCCCCCGATACCAAGCAGGGTAAACGCATCAAACTTTTTACCTTTTAACATATAGGTATTAATGTTATA
>OLFV01002821.1_pt1 | contig 12102 bp, 9 predicted proteins | sample 1605551 | NCBI WGS metagenome assembly OLFV01 (sample SAMEA3888922, study PRJEB22519) | human gut metagenome | biome: human gut; feature: human-associated habitat; material: faeces | place: Denmark | collected 2011
TGCATCACAATAGAGCATAGCTATTATAAAAAAAAATCTGATCACCTACTTAACTGTTGATCAACTGCATATTGGCAATCTTCTCCTGAAGCTGTCGCATTTTCTCTTCCTGCAGTACGCGCTTGTATTCGATAGGCGTTACCTGGATGAAGTCCTCGACGTATCTATTCCAGTCGTCGAGCATGCGGCGTGCCAAAGCAGAGCCGGTATAGAGATAGTGTTGACGGATAAGTTCGTGGAGTTCCTTACGTGCGGAAGCCTCTTCCACGAGGTTTATCTCCACCTGATCCATATTACAGAAGTAGTCGAAATCATGATTCTTGTCCCATACATAGGCAAGTCCACCGCTCATACCAGCGGCAAAATTTCGTCCTGTCTTACCCAAGACAACCACACGTCCGCCTGTCATATACTCGCAACAGTGGTCGCCAGCGCCTTCTATCACGGCGATAGCACCAGAGTTTCTCACTCCGAAGCGCTCGCCTACACGACCATTGACATAGAGTTCGCCACTTGTAGCACCGTAAAGGCCAGTGTTTCCAGCGATGATATTATCCTCAGCCACATAGTCAGCATTGAGGCGAGAAGGCGGAAGAATGCTTATTCTGCCACCAGAGAGACCCTTGCCGAAATAGTCATTGGTCTCACCTTCAAGGCGAATGTTGAGGCCTTTCACGGCAAAAGCGCCGAAACTCTGACCGGCAGAGCCCTTAAACTTGATATTTATCGTAGAGTCAGGCAGACCATTTTCACCATATTTCTTTGCGACAACACCGGACAACATCGTAGTTACCGCGCGGTCAGTGTTCTTGATGGCGTAGTCGAGAGTCACCTCTTCGCCATTCTCTATAGCCGTCTGGCAAGCATGGATGATGTCTTCATCCTTCACGCCGCTTACCTTCGTGTATTCGCCACGATCCCAATAGAGAGGCTTGTCGGTAGGTTCGGCAAAGAGAAGGCGAGAGAAATCTATCGTGCCCTGCTTGGTGTTAGGGTCGCGAGGCATTACCTCAATGAGGTCGGTGCGTCCGATGATGTCCTTCAGATTCTTCACTCCGAGCTGTGAGAGATACTCACGTGTCTGCTCTGCAAGGAAAGTAAAGAAATTGACTACATACTCAGCACGTCCGCGGAACTTAGCTCTGAGGCTCTCATCCTGAGTGGCAACGCCCACGGGGCAAGTGTTAGTGTTACATTTGCGCATCATTACGCAACCGAGAACGATAAGAGGCAGAGTGCCAAAACTAAACTCATCAGCGCCGAGCATAGCCATAAGAATGACGTCGCGTGCCGTTTTCAGTTGGCCATCAGTCTGCAATCTCACCTGATTACGCAAGCCATTCATCACCAGAGTCTGCTGTGTCTCGGCAAGACCAATCTCTGGAGAGATACCAGCAAAGCGCATACTGCTGGCAGGACTTGCGCCAGTGCCGCCCTCAGCGCCAGAGATGACGATGAGATCAGCCTTCGCCTTAGCTACGCCGGCGGCGATAGTGCCCACACCGCTCTCAGCTACGAGCTTCACGCTTACCGCTGCTGTAGGGTTGATATTCTTGAGGTCATAGATGAGTTGGGCAAGGTCCTCGATGGAATAGATGTCATGATGAGGTGGAGGAGAGATGAGAGTGATGCCTGGAATAGCGTTACGAGTCTTGGCAATGATTTCATTGACCTTAAATCCAGGCAACTGTCCGCCCTCACCAGGCTTGGCACCCTGAGCTACTTTGATCTGAAGTTCCTCAGCATTGACAAGGTATTCCGCTGTAACGCCGAAGCGTCCGGATGCTATCTGCTTGGTCTTGCTGCTGAGGCTTACGCCATCCACAGAGGAATGATAGCGCTTATTGTCCTCGCCGCCTTCACCGGTGTTGCTTCGTGTGCCGAGTTTGTTCATGGCAAGAGCAAGAGCTTCGTGTGCCTCAATGCTGAGAGCGCCGAATGACATGGCACCAGTCACAAAGTGCTTGACGATACTTTCCACAGGTTCCACCTCGTCAAGAGGCGTTGGGACGGCAGCTTTCTTGAATGACATGAAGTCACGCAGGAAGATAGGCTTCTCCTTTTTATCCACGATTTCTGCCCATTCCTTATATTTCTTGTAAGAGCCCAAGCGTGTGGCAATCTGCAAGTTGGCGATGGTCTCTGGGTTCCAGGCATGGCCAATGCCGTCTTTACGATAGGAGAAGAGACCATTGTTAGGCAGCAACTCTCCTTCGCTATGTGCCTCAGAGAAAGCATCCTTGTTGAGAGAGGTATATTCGCGAGCGATGTCTCTCAGGCCGATACCGCCAATAGTGCTGGTTTCGGTGCCGAAATATTTCTTCAGCAGTCCCTCGGAGAGTCCTATTGACTCAAAGATTTTGGCGCCACGGTAGGAGCGTATGGTGGAAATGCCCATCTTGGACATTATCTTCTTCAGACCTTTATCCACGGCTTTGATATAGTTTTTCTCCGCAGTGGCATATTCTTCCTGTATCTTATGCTTTGCCACGAGGTCATTGATGACAGCAAAAGTCATGTAAGGATTGATGGCGCTGGCACCATAACCGAGGAGCAAAGCGGCGTGCATCACCTCGCGTATCTCACCACTCTCGACGATAAGAGCGGTCTGTACGCGCTTGCCTACGCTGATAAGGTAATGATGTACGGCACTTACAGCGAGCAGTGAAGGAATGGCGGCGTGCTGACTGTCAATGTCTCTGTCACTGAGAATGATATAGTTGACACCTTCATCCACGCTGTTCTCAGCCTGCTTACACAGTTCATCGAGCGCACTGCTGAGTCCGCTTTCGCCTTTCTCTATGTCGAAGAGGATAGGGAGCTTTGCGGTGTTGAATCCCTTGTAACGGATGTTGCAGAGTATGTCGAGCTGAGTGTTGGTCAATACTGGTTGTGGCAGGCGCACCATCTTGCAGTTTGACTCGTCAGGAGTAAGTATTCCGCTGCCCACTCTACCTATGTATTCAGTCAAGGACATGACGAGTTCCTCACGGATAGGGTCGATAGCAGGGTTTGTCACCTGTGCAAACTGTTGTCGGAAATAGTTGAATAGAATCTGAGGGCGCTCGCTTATGACAGCGAGAGGGGTGTCATTACCCATTGCGGCGACAGGTTCCTGACCCACGGTACACATTGGCACGATAGTGCGGTCGATGTCTTCCTGCCCAAAACCGAATGCTCTCAGTTTGCGGTTGTAGTCGCTTACGCTGTTTTCCACCTTGCGTCCGCTCTTGAGTTTCTCCAACTGTATGCGGTTGGTGGAAAGCCATTCGCGATAAGGATGCTCCTTAGCGAGTTTCTCCTTTATTTCTCCGTCATAATATATCTTGCCCTCCTGGGTGTCGATAAGCAGGATTTTACCCGGTTCGAGGCGGCCCTTGCTTACCACATCGCTTGGCTCGAAGTCCATTACTCCCACCTCACTTGCCACTACCATCATGCCTTGCTTGGTGATGGTATAGCGTGATGGGCGCAAACCGTTGCGGTCGAGCATACCTCCTGCAAAGCGACCATCGCTGAACATCAATGCTGCAGGACCGTCCCAAGGCTCCATCAGTATGGAGTAATACTCGTAGAAAGCCTTCAAATCCTCAGATATAGGATTCTTGTCATTGAAAGATTCAGGCACAAGGATAGCCATAGCCTGTGGCAGAGATAGGCCTGACATGACGAGAAACTCGAATACATTGTCGAGACTTGCAGAGTCGCTCATGTTTTCCTCTATGATAGGACGTATATCCTTGATATCTCCGAGAGCCTCACTGCTGAGCACGCTCTCGCGAGCCTTCATCCATCCACGGTTTCCGCGCACAGTATTTATCTCGCCATTATGGCAGAGCAGGCGGAAAGGCTGTGCGAGTTTCCATTTAGGGAATGTGTTGGTGGAGAAGCGGCTGTGTACGAGTGCCAAGCCGGAAGTGAAGTAATTATTGCTCAAATCGGGGAAGAAGCGGCGCAACTGTCCGCTGGTAAGCATACCTTTATATATAATATTCTTGGATGAAAGTGAGCAGATGTAGAAATCCTCATCGTCCTTCACCCTGTTTTCTATCTTTTTTCTTATCTTATAGAGTATGCGGTCAAAGAGCTCCACGTCTTCTTCTGCCACGCCAGTGATAAACACCTGCTTGATGGCAGGCATGACATTACGCGCTGCTACGCCGGGAACGTCCTCATTGACAGGCACATTTCTCAGGTGCATCAGTTGCAGACCCTCACGCTCTATCTCTTCAATCATCACACTCAGTATCTCGCTTTGTTTCTTCTCATCCTTTGGAAGGAAGAAGATACCCGTGCCGTATCGTCCTTTCTCCGGCACAGGAATGCCCTGAAGGAGAATGAATTCATGAGGAATCTGAAGCAGTATGCCTGCTCCATCACCCGTCTTGTCGCGTGTCTCAGCACCGCGATGCTCCATATTCTCCAACACTTTGAGAGCGTTATCCACCAATTCATGGCTCTTGTTGCCATGAATGTTTACAACCATTCCAACGCCACACGCATCGTGTTCGTATTGTGCGTTGTAAAGTCCTTGTTCCTGTTGAGTGCTCATGATTGAATATTTGTGCTTTTAGTTTACATTATGATAATAAAATCCTGATAAAACTATCTTTTTGTCTTTTATTGTTGTTTAATTGGTTGCAAAATTACTATTATTCTTTAATATAGTAAAACAAATGTACCGTTAATTGTTTTTATATTTTACAAAAGTATCAATCTGTAATAAAAACGCTACAGAATGCTTTTAGTGTAAAAGCAAAAAGGGCGCTATTTATGCTGTGTTGAAAGTTTGGTGTAGAATAAAAGTATTTTAGTTCTTATTTGGAAGAAAAAGGAATGGGAAATGTAGAACGATAAATGAAAGGGGAGTTAGAATCGCTTCTTATATCCATCGGCGGCATGACGGATGCGTGGGCTGTCTTTTTTGTGAAGAAAGAATGGGCGATAGGGAGAGAGAAGGATGGTAAAACTCCTGCTAAGTATATAATAAAAGCCCCCTCCAGACAGTGACTGGAAGGGGCTTTTATGTTAGCTTCTTACGAGGTTTCGACCGGCATCTATGCGGAGGAATATAAAGAGGAGGAAGGTGAATCCCCAGAGACTGGAGCCTCCATAACTGAAGAAAGGCAATGGGATTCCGATGACAGGAGTCAGTCCGAGCACCATTCCCACATTGACAAATACGTGGAAAAGGAATATGCTCAGGACGCAATAGCCATAGACTCGCCCGAATTTATATGGTTGTCGCTCAGCTACGTGTATCAATCGCAGGATGAGAGCAAGGAAAAGGAGCAATACTCCGGCACTTCCCACGAAGCCTTCTTCCTCGCCTACGGTGCAGAATATGAAGTCAGTGTCCTGCTCAGGCACGAATTTCAGTTTGGTCTGAGTGCCATTGAGGAAGCCTTTTCCTTCCAATCCGCCCGAGCCGATGGCTATCTCACTCTGATGGACATTATATCCGGCACCGGCAAGGTCTTGCTCCAGACCGAGAAGCACATTGATACGCACGCGCTGGTGGGGCTGCATCACATGATTGAGCACATAGTCTGCGGAATAGAAGAAGGTGATACTGCCGAGAGCAAAGAGCATGATAAAGAAATATTGCCTTATCCTTTGCTCCAGTACGCAATAGAGCAGATAGCCCACCATCGCTGCACAGAGGATGAGTTGCACCCACACTATGTCGAAAGGAATGACGTATTCAGCAAACAATAGCGAGCCTATCGTGATGCCTACGCAGTAGCCGAATATCGTCTTGGCAGTTTTGGAATCTTTACAATAGACCCATACCAATGCGGAGGTAAATACCTGTACCATAAGAAGTACGGAGAAATGACCCACAGATGTTGGTATATCCCAGATGGTAGGTTCGGCATATCGGATGCCGATGATGAAATAGATAATCATCGCCACGCCCGTGAAAAGGAAGCTGCCAGACATTCCTTCGCGGTAGAGCATCAGGAAAAAGGCGAAATAGACGAGTGCCGAACCTGTCTCTTTCTGTCCTACGATGAATATCATCGGCAGCACGATGATGGCACATGCCGATGCGAAATGCTTCCATTTTGAGAGGTCGAAGCCGTAGGTGGACATGAGTTTGGAGATAGCGAGCGCCGTGGCAAACTTGGCAAACTCTGCCGGTTGCAGTCTTAACGGACCGAGAACGAGCCACGATCGCGAGCCTTTAATCTCATGGGGATTGAAGATGGTGGCAAAGAGGAGTAACAGCAGGAGCGCATAGATAGCGTAGGCGAAGGTGTCATAGAATCGGTCATCGAGCATCAGGATGATGAAACCGAGACAGATGGACGTGCCTATCCATACTATCTGCATACCAGAACGGCTGGCGAGAGAGAAGATGTCGGTGTCGCCATAGTTGTAGCTGGCACCGCAGACACTCACCCATCCGAACGCGAGAAGCGTGAGATAGATGGCGATGGTGACCCAATCGAGCGATGCGAGCACACCTTTCTGTTTATCTGTTCCTTGATCCATAAGCTATTCTTCTTCTTTGGAATTCTCCGGCTCTTGCCTCCGAAGCCGGTGACAGTTTGCCATTTATGTATTGTTCCATCATAAGCGAACCGATAGGCACACCGTATTCGGCTCCGAAACCACCATTTTCCACATATACTGCGATGGCTATCTTAGGATTGTCCATAGGTGCAAATCCCATGAATACGGAGTGGTCTTGTCCGCGGTTTTGCGCTGTACCGGTCTTTCCGCATACGAGATAGTCGGCGCGGTTAGCTGCACGGCATGTACCTTTCACCACAGAAGAGCGCATTCCTGCCACTACCCAGTCGTAGGCTCTGCGGTCAGCCCTCGTGTAATGGCGTACGGTGAAGGCAGAATCGAGCGGTTCGCCCTTCACTCTTTTCACCACGTGCGGCGTGATATAATATCCGCGATTGGCTATAGTGGCTCCGAGGTTGGCTATTTGCAATGGAGTCAGATTGACCTCACCCTGTCCGATACTGATGGAAATGACGGTAAGACCATTCCATGAGCCTTTGTAAGCGTTGTTATAATAATCTCCATTAGGTATCAGTCCACGCTTTTCTCCTGGCAGGTCGATACCAAGTTTGTAGCCGAATCCCATGGAAACCATGTAGTCACGCCATACATTCATCGCGTCGTGGGGTGAATGATATTTCTTTCTGTTTCCTATCATGTAATATAGTCCCCAGCAGAAGTAGGCATTACATGATGTGGAGAGAGCTTCCACGATAGCCGTCGGCGAACTATGTCCGTGACATCCCACGTGCAATCCTCTGTAAGAGAAGCCATGATGGCAAGGGAATGCGGTGTGGGAATTGATTATTCCCTCGGTCATATAGGTCAATGCCTGTGAGGTCTTGAAGGTAGAACCTGGCGGATACTGTCCCATTATGCTTCGATTGAGCAGTGGTTTCCAGATGTTCTCCGATAGTTTGCGGTGATTTTTTCCTCTTTGGCGTCCTACCATCATTCTTGGGTCGTAGGTAGGTGATGACACCATGCAGAGCACTTCGCCTGTGCTTGGCTCTATTGCCACGATACTGCCTATCTTTCCTTCGAGCAATCGCTCGCCTAAAGCCTGGAGATTGACGTCAATACTCAGCGTGAGGTCTTTGCCTGCTACAGGTTTTCGGTCGTAGAGTCCATTGCGATACTTGCCTTTTATTCTGCCGTGGGCATCTCGAAGCAGTATCTCGACGCCCTTTTCGCCACGCAGTTGCTTCTCATAATATCGCTCCACTCCGAGTTTTCCGATGAAATCACCGAGCTGATAGTAGTCGTCATTCTCGATATCACTTGCCGAGACCTCTGCTACGTCTCCCAATACATGGGCTGCATACGGATATTGATACTGCCTGATGGAGCGTCTCTGCATGTAGAAGCCTGGGAATCGGAACATTTTCTCACGGAAGACGGAGAATTCTTCTTCTGACAACTGCGCCATAAAGAGTTGCTGTGTGAATCTGGAGTAGCCGGGATTCTTCGAGCGGTCCTTGATGTCGTCCATTCTCTTGATGAAGTATTCCTTGCTGATGCCAAGGGAATTGCAGAATTCCGTGGTGTCGAGACGGTCCTTTGCCTCATTCATCACCACCATTATGTCGTATGATGGCTGGTTATAGACTAAGAGTTTGCCGTTTCTATCGGTAATTACTCCGCGTGAAGGGTACTCCACTTTCTTGAGGAAAGCATTGGAATCGGCAGACTTGCGATAGTCATCGCTCATAATCTGGAGCACGAAAAGCCTGACGATATACACAACAACGATTACTATTGCGATACCGCCAATGACGAAACGTCTATATTCCAGATTGTTATTGGTCATGGGTCTTGGGGGTGGGGGATGATTATTGGGAGGTAAAACCAACGGTAAAAGCCGTTGGCACGGTGGCTCCTTATGCTTGGGTTTCTTGATTGAGGGCTGGGAAAGCAACGGTAAAAGCCGTTGGCACGGTGGCTCCTTCTGCTTGGGAGATACCTCTTTGAGCGCTTCGGTGGCTTCCTGGCTCTATTTTCTTACCATTTCGAGCACGAGGATGAGCACGATGGTAAGGATATAACTGCCCGAAATGCTTGACAGCCACTGTATCCAGTTGAAGAAACTGAAGGCTTCCAGCGAGAAGAAAGCGAGGCAGAAGATAAGGGTAAGGAAGAGCGTATAGGTGGAATATTTCATCCATCCCATATTGGAGAGTGACGGCACGTAGTCGTCTTCGTCCTCTCTACCGAGGTAAAGCTCAAGCACGTATGGCTGTACGAAGCCTACAAGGGTCAGCGAAGCCGCCGCGAGTCCTGGGGTATTGCAGAAGCAATCGATAGCGAGTCCGAGGCAGAAGCACATGATGAGTGAAGCCCATCGTGGATAATTGCGTGGGAAGAGCAATGCGAAATACACGTAGAGCAACGGTGTGGCACAGTTGAAGAGATGTATATTTCCCAGCACCAGTCCCTGTGCCAGTGCGAAGACGATGATGAGGCCGATGCGGCGTAGGATGTCGGTGTTCATTTAATGCGTATTTATTTCTTTTCCAGCGAGTCTTGCGCAGCGCGCATGACGTCGAGTTGCTCCTGTATCTGGCTGTCATCTATGACGCAGACATCGCGGAGACGTGAGAAATCGGTGTAGAGCTGCACTTGCAGACGATATGAAAGTCCGTCGGATGAGTTATAGACGTGGAGTATTTTTCCCACGGCTATTCCAGCAGGGAAGACGGAAGAGTAGCCACTTGTCACCACTCTGTCATAGAGGCGGAAATGTGCATGGCGCGGTATGTCATCCACATAAGCCAGTTGGCTGTTGCCTCCAGTCCAATGTAGATAGCCCACATAGCCTCTCTTGTCGATGGTACAGCTGATGCTGGACATACTGCTTAGCACTGGAATGACTACGGAATAGTGCTTTCCTGTCATATATACGATGCCCACGACGCCGTTGCCGGATACCACTCCCATGTCTTTTCTTATTCCGTCAGCCTCTCCCTTATTGATAGTGATGAGGTTGTCTTTTTTATCTACGCTGTTTGACACCACCTTGGCAGGTATCAGTTTGAAGTGTTCCAGCACCTTCATGCCGGCATTCTTCACCAGAGTGGTATCCACATCCTTGTCCAGCAGTTGCTCGGAGAGCATCTTCACCTGCTGTTCGAGGTAGATATTGCGGTGGGTCAGTTCCTCATTCAGTTTGACGAGAGAGAAAAACTGCGTCACGTTGGCATTCGTCTCATACACCTTTCCTGCCACTGTATTGGCTGAAGAGAACCATACGGAGCCTTGATAGCTGTTGTATTGGAACAACAGGACCATGCTCATCACCTCCAGCAAGGCGAAGAGAAACCAGTGATAATGTCGGGAAAGGAAATCGAGAAGGTTGTTCATTCCTGATAAAGTGTGAATAATATGTTGGATTATAGACGCAAAGCCCTGCCTTTTTCTTATAGTAAGTAGGTGATCAGAATTATTTTTATAATTATCTATTCATTATCAAAATAATTCTGATTACCTACTTATAGGGTAAAAGGTCAGAAGGCAGTGCATTGTCAAAGCATAAAAAGTGACTGCCCATAGAAGCAGCCACTCTTTACTGTCTTATCTCATAAGGAATGAGAAGCGGTCAATATTCTTCAATGCTACGCCTGCGCCCTTTGCCACACTGTGGAGCGGATCCTCAGCGATATGGAAAGGAATGCCTATCTTGTTTTGCAGACGGATGTCGAGACCACGGAGCAAAGCGCCGCCACCACTGAGGTAGATGCCGTTCTTCACGATGTCGGCATACAGCTCAGGCGGTGTGTTTTCGAGTGCTGAGAGCACTGCGTTCTCGATTTTTGCCACCGTCTTGTCGATACAGTGCGCTATTTCCTGATAGCATACAGGTATCTCCATAGGCAGAGCAGTGATACGATTAGGACCATGTACTACGTAATCCTCTGGTGCCTCGTCGCCAAGGTCGGTGAGAGCAGAGCCTACATGTATCTTGATGCGCTCAGCCATACGCTCTGACACCTTCACATTATGCTGGCGAGCCATATACTCCTGGATGTCAGAAGTGAGCTCATCGCCTGCCACACGGATGGAGTTGTTGCTGACAATGCCACCGAGAGAGATGACAGCAATCTCAGTAGAACCGCCACCGATATCGACAATCATATTGCCTTCAGGTGCTTCTACGTCGATGCCGATGCCGATAGCTGCCGCCATTGGCTCGAAGATAAGATATACATCACGTCCGTCTGCATGCTCAGCAGAGTCGCGGACGGCACGCAGTTCCACCTCAGTAGAGCCAGAAGGCACGCCAATGACCATACGGAGTGAAGGGGAGAAGAGGTGACGACCAGAGTGTACCATCTTGATAAGACCGCGCATCATCTGCTCGCAAGCGGTGAAGTCGGCGATCACACCGTCGCGAAGAGGGCGGATAGTGCGGATATTGTCGTGAGCCTTCTCATACATGCTCTTTGCTCTGTCGCCCACTGCTATCATCTCATTGGTGCGACGGTCAAGAGCTACGACCGACGGTTCGTCCACCACAATCTTGTCATTGCTGATGATGATGGTGTTGGCAGTGCCAAGGTCCATCGCTATTTCCTGTACGAAAGAGAAAAATCCCATTGTTCTGATGAAATATTATGTATTACTTACGAGGTCGAGAGGCATTATTTAGTGCTCTCAAACCACGCATTGATAGCGGTGTCGTAATGAGAACTTACACCGAAAGCGCGTGTAGCGAACTCGCGACGCTGTGCGAGAGTAGTGTTAGCGCCCTGCTCATTGCAGATGTCGAGGAGCATCTTGTACTCTGCCTTAGATGGGATAATGACCACGTCATTGAAGTTCTTAGCTCCAGCACGGATGAGAGAGATGCCGCCTATATCAATCTTCTCGATGATATCAGCCTGTGAAGCACCGCTTGCCACAGTCTGCTCGAATGGATAGAGATCTACGATTACGAGGTCGATTTCAGGAATCTCATACTTCTTCATCTGCTCCTGGTCGCCCTCATTGTCGCGACGTCCGAGGATGCCTCCGAACACTTTCGGATGAAGGGTCTTGACACGTCCACCGAGGATAGAAGGATATGTGGTGAGGTCTTCCACTGCCTGACACTCAAAACCGAGAGATTCAATAAACTTCTGTGTACCACCTGTAGAAAGGAACTTCACGCCTTCTGCATTCAGTTTGGTAAGCAGTTCGTCGAGACCGTCCTTGTGAAAGACTGACACCAATGCAGTCTTTATCTTTTTTGTTTCTGACATAAATTTATGTGTATTATTTTTTACGTTTCCAAAATTGCGATGCAAAGTTACTCATTATTCCCGTATTTTCCCAATATTCCAGCTATTTTTTCACCTTATTTATAAAAATAATTGACTAATGTTATTGGGTGGTTGTGGGTTTTGGGTTTTTGGTTGTCGGTTGGTGGTTATAGGTTGTGGGTTTTGGGTTTTTGGTTTGGAGGTCAGAAATCAGTGGGTAATTGAAGACTTTTCGCTTTTGGTCACGATGCAAAATACTAATTTCGCTCAAGGAGAATTGTTCTATTTTCCCGGCTCAGGGGAGATTGTCCGTGGATAGACAACCTCTCCTAACTAAAATATCTTG
>OLFV01002824.1_pt1 | contig 12087 bp, 7 predicted proteins | sample 1605551 | NCBI WGS metagenome assembly OLFV01 (sample SAMEA3888922, study PRJEB22519) | human gut metagenome | biome: human gut; feature: human-associated habitat; material: faeces | place: Denmark | collected 2011
TATTCTGCTCGACCGACAGAGCTTAAACGGTAGTGTCTTTGCAGATATCACCCTGATGAAGGGCATGACCTGGCACAGCCAGTTAGGTTTCGATATCGGTGCATCCAAAGGTGAGACCTATAATCCGATGATTGACCTCGGAACCTGGAAGCGTCAGAGCAACCAAAGCCGTCTGCAGAAGAACAGCAATACCTTCTGGTCATTGAACAACTATCTGCAATATTCTACAACTATCGGCAAACATAGTATCACAGCTATGCTCGGACAGGAGTGCTGGGAATCAAAATATGACTATGTATCAGCATTCAACACCAATCTTCCTAACGATGTAGTTCACAACCCAGCATTGGGCCAGGGCGACCCACAGATTGGTTCAGGTTGGGGAAGTTCATCTATGGCTTCCTTCTTCACCCGTGAAACCTACAACTACGATGATCGTTATCTCGCTACCTATACCTATCGTTATGATGGTAGCTCTAACTTCGGTCCAAACAACCGTTGGGCAGGTTTCCATTCATTGGCTTTGGGTTGGCGTTTCACCAACGAGCAGTTCATGAAGAGCATCAAGTGGTTGAGCAATGGTAAGTTGCGTCTCGGTTGGGGGCAGACAGGTAACTCCAATATCGGTGGTTACAAGTGGGGTTCTGCGATGAGCACCATGGATACAGCCCTGGGTACCAGCTTCCGCCCTGCCAACCTGAAGAACCTCGATATCAAGTGGGAGACTCAGGAGCAGTGGAACGTAGGTCTTGACCTCGGTTTCTTCAACAGTCGTGTGAACCTGACCGTAGACTGGTACAAGAAGATGAGTAAGGACATGCTGATGCAGCTCAACCTGCCTTCCATCATGGGTACCAGCGGTAATGCATCTTCAGCCCTCACTGCACCATACGGAAACTATGGCGACATCGAGAACACCGGTCTTGAGATTGCCCTCAATACCCACCCTATCGTCACCAAGGACTTCGACTGGAGTTCAGACGTCACCATCTCTATCAACAAGAACAAGTTGAAGAGTCTTTCCGGCAGTACCGCATTGCTCGGTAAGGGACAGTGGAGCGACGTTGTTTCACGTTCTGCACCAGGCGAATCACTCTACAACTTCTACGGTTACGTAGTAGAGGGAGTATATAAGGATTACAACGATATCATCAGTTCTCCAGTACAGACCCTGCAGAAGAACAACCCAATCTCTGTAACAACAGATGCAGATGGCACCAAGCACTATGCATGGATTGACGACCCATCTAAGTTCAGCCGCAGCAACACCACCTATGTAGGTGACTTGAAGTACAAGGATATCAACGGCGATGGTATCATCGACGAGAATGATAAGACCAACATCGGTTCTCCACTGCCAAAGTGGACCTTCGGATGGAACAATACCTTCCGCTACAAGAACTTCGACCTGAATATCTTCATCAATGGTTCTGTAGGCGCCAAGGTAGCCAACTATCTGAACATGAAGATGACTCACATGAACTCTCCATGGAGCAACCAGTTGAAAGATGTCAACAAGCGAGTTCACCTCGTAGCCAAGGATGGAAACCAGACTGATAACTGGTATGACAACATCTCTAATCTGACCGTTGACAATCCAAACTCGATGTACCCACGTGCATCCATCAACGACCCTAACGATAACGACGCATTCAGCGACCGTTATATCGAGGATGGTTCATACCTCCGCTTGAAGAGCATGGCTCTTGGATACACATTCGACCAGAAGCTCATCCAGAAGATTGGTCTGACCAATCTCCGACTGACTCTCACAGCATCTAACCTCTTCACCATCACCGGTTACAGCGGTTACGACCCAGAGGTAGGTCTCTCTACTCAGAGTGCGAATGTATATGGTCTGGATTTCGGTCGCTACCCTTCTCCAACCACCGTTACATTTGGTTTGAACTTATCATTCTAATATCCAAAACGAACAGTTATGAAATTTAAGAATATTAAATATACAGCATTTGTAATGCTCCTCGGTATGGGAATGACCTCTTGCGGAGACTTCCTTGACAAACCTGTAGAGGACAATTACAACACAGAGAACTATTACAACGGTGATGCTTCCTGCATCTCGGGCGTAAACTATCTCTCTAACTCACCTTGGTATGATTTCCAGCGTGGTTTCATCAAGGTTGGTGAGGTTATGTCGGGTAATATGTATTGGGGCTCAAGCCCTTACATGAACTTCAGTACCAATGGTACCGATGAGGACCTGGTAAACATGTCTTACTCACTCTGGGCAGAGATTGGTCACTGCAGTACCGTTTACGAATCATTGAAGAACGCCATCAACACCTCAGAAAAGGTAAAAAACCAGTGCATGGGCGAGTGTCTTGCCTGGAAGGCGATGGCATACTTTTATCTGGTACGTACCTTCGGTGATGTGCCTATCATCCACAGCAACTCAGAAAGTCTTGGTAAAGGTGACTACAATAGTGTTAGCAAGGTAGAGAAAGCTGATGTTTATGAATATATCATCATGACCCTGGAAAAGGCGATGGAGCTTCTTCCTAAGGAAAAGAGCACTTCGGGTCGCATCGACTACTACTGTGCAGAAGGTCTGCTCAGTAAGGTTTATCTGACCAAGGCTGGTGTTTCGGGCTCCTTGAATCAGGACGATTTGAAGAAGGCAGCCGAATATGCCAAGGATGTCATCGAGAACTCAGGCAGAGGACTGATGGAGCACTACGAGGACATCTTCCGTGGCTCTAACCAGTTCTGCGACGAAATTCTGATTGCATGGCGCTGGACAGTAGGTACTCAGTGGACTTCTCAGAACACCCTCCAGAGCGACTTGGCTCCAGAAGGTTTCGATGAGAATGGTGACTGCTGGGGCGGTTGGCGCGGTCCATCTATCGATTTGATGGAAGCCTTCGGTGTATCTCCTAAAGATGATCCAGCAAACCGTGTAGATCCTGACCACCGTCGTAAGGCAACCATCATGATGCCAGGCGATGTATATTCTTACTTCTGGAGAGACCACGACCTTCCTGCCAATGCACAGAAGGACGGTCTGAAGAAGGGATTCTCTTACCTGGATTTCTGGTATAACAAGAGTTACAATGCAGCTGCAACTGGTCAGTGCCAGGGTCCTTGCGGTGGTAGCAACGTGAAGCACCTCTATGGTGACAACTATGACCACAAGGAAGAATTGGGCATCACTCCAACCAGTATGTCTAATGCTCTCCCTACTCCACTCCTCCGTTTGTCAGACATTTATCTGATTTATGCAGAGGCACAGGTACAGATGGGTAACAATACCGATGCACTTGCCCTGGATTGCTTCAACAAGGTTCGTGGCCGTGCATACGAGTGGAAAGGGGTCGTAACAAAGACTTCTCTTACATTTGATGACATCTGGAAGGAGCGCCGCCTGGAGTTTGCAGGTGAGGGTGACCGCTGGTACGATTACGTACGCCGCGCATACTACGATGTAGACAGCTGCATCAAGGAGTTGAAGGCACAGCACCGCAACCAGATGTGGAACTGCGATGCAGTTTACAAGGCATACTACAGCAGTGGCACATGGGACAACTCAGAAATGGAGTATGATGAGAATACCCCAGCACCTAATGTAACAGCCAACAGCTTTACATTGCCATTCCCAACAGAGGATGTAGCCTTGAACCCTAACCTGGGTAGCAATGCTTCTCCAATCCATGTGGATGTACGTAATACATATAGTTATTAATCAATTAAGAGAATTTCATTATGAATATCAAGAATATAAATGGGGCTTTATTCGCCATGGCACTTGTTGCAGCCAGCGCAGGATTCACTTCTTGCGAGGACGAGCCAGACAAGTATGAAGTTGCAGGCGGAACTCCTACCATCGATTATGTTCGCCCTGTGGATGCTGCCAGCAAGGACTCACTGCTTACTGGTGCATCTCTCAACAATACCATTTGTATTGTGGGTAGAAACCTGAGAAGTGTGACCAAGATCAACTTCAACGACCAGTCTGCAGTCCTGAACACCAGTTACATGACGGACAACACCATCATCGTAACCGTGCCAAAGGCTATCCCTAACGAGGTAAGTGATAAGATCTACTTCATCACCAGCAAGCAGGACACCGTGGCATACGATTTCAAGACCATCGTGCCAGCTCCAACCATCAACAGCATGAGCAACGAGTGGGCAGCTCCAGGCGAGGAAGTAACCATCAAGGGCGACTACTTCCTGGATTACGACAACAGTCATCTGACTATCAAGGTGGGTGATAACTACACCATTCCTTACGAGGACCTGAAGATCACCCAGAACAGCATCCGCTTCAACATGCCTGAGGATATGCCTAAGCACGAGCCTATCACCATCACAACCATCAACGGTACTACCAAGGCTGGCTTCCGCTATATGGACAACCGCGGTATGCTCTTCGACTTCGATACTCCTTGGAAGGAAGGTGGAGATGTATTGGGCAACAATGGTTGGCACAATCGTACCATCACATCCGATGGCACATCACTCTCAGGCAACTACATGGTTCTCGGTGAGACAGCCATGGGCTCAGATGGTGGCTGGAACGACGGTAACTTCTCGTTCGAGTACTGGCCAGGAAGCTGGCAGGACCCAGAGACCTACTCCAGCCGTCCACGTATGCAGGATCTTGCAGACTTCAGCGATTGGAAGAACATGAGCCTGAAGTTTGAGATGTGCATCCCTAAGGACAACGGTTGGTCGGCTGCTCCTATGCAGATTTACTTTGGTAGCGTAACCCAGGTTTCCAATGGTGCTGCTGGTGTAAAGGATATCTATGGTAACGTATTGGCTGGAGCCAACAACACCTTCTTCCACGACGAGAAGAACAACACCAAGTTGGCACGTGCCCTCTACATGCCTTGGCAGAATACAGAAGACAAACTCTACAATACCGAGGGCAAGTGGGTAACCGTTACCATCCCATTGGCAGACTTCGTCTATGACTACGATGGCAACAAGGGATTGAGCTATACAGGTGTGAACGACTTCAGTGCCTTCAACATTTTTATAGTTAAGGGTGCATACAATGATGCAACCGTATTGCCTACCGGTGTGGATTGTAACCCAATCATCAAGATTGACAACATCCGTGTGGTTCCAAACAAATAAACTTATAATCTGAATTGATATGAAAAAGATAAGCAAAATATTCGCCATGTTGGTGGTAGCCCTCGTAGGGCTATCGCTGACAGCGTGCAGCGACGGAGATGACCTCTCTACCGACCAGTATGGTAACGAGATTTCTCTCCAGTCATTCGGTCCATGCCCAGTGCTCCGTGGCGGTACCTTATATCTCTATGGTACCAATCTGGACCAGATTGAGTCTGTCAACCTTCCAGGTGCAGATCCTATCACCGCATACGAGATTCTCCAGAGCGGTTACAACAGCAAGATTTCCATCCAGGTTCCTGCCGAGAAATGCGAGCCGGGTCAGATTGTCCTGAAGACCAAGAAGGGCGGCGAGATTACATCCGTATCTCCTATCACCTATCGTGAGGACATCGAAATCACCAAGTTCTTCGTAGGTAGCGAAGGTAATATGGTAGGTAATGTAGGCGACGTAGTAACCATCAAGGGTGATTACCTCAACCTGATGCACGGCGTTATCTTCGCAGGTAGCGATACCATCAAGGAGGCAGAATTCGTTGGTCACGACCGCTACACAATCCAGGTGAAGATTCCGGCAGAGGCTCGTACAGGTGTCATCACATTGACAGACGCCACTAAGGACGGTGCTTCCCTGGAGACCAAGGAAGAGTTGACCATCAATACTCCAGAGGCTACTCCTATCAAGGACCGCAACATCAAGGCAGGCGAAATTCTCAGCATCAAGGGATCTTCATTCGACCAGATTGTCAGCGTGAAGTTTGAGGGTGCTACTGTAAATGCTGCCGACTTCAAGTCACAGAGCGTAGCAGAGATTACTGTTGCTGTTCCAGCCAAGGCTACAGACGGTACCTTCTATGTAGTAACCAAGAGCGGTATCGAGGTTCCTGTAGGCAACATCATTACCGTAGTTCCTACCCAACTCGTTGCAACACCTAACCCAGTGAAGAATGGTGCCGAACTCACCATCACCGGTAAGGATATGGATCTGATTACAGGCATTGCATTCCCTAATGCAGCAGCATCTCAGCTCAACAAGGTAGAGACAACCAAGGTAACTGCCACTGTTACTGAGGATGCACAGGAAGGCGATATCACATTGAGTCTCGCCAACGGCAAGACTGTAACAGTAGCCTATACTTTAGTGAAGCCAACCGTAGCTTCTTGCACACCAGCAGCTATCACAGCTGGCGATAAGACCATCATCAAGGGTACAGATCTCGACCTCGTAGCAAGCATCACCTTCCCTGGCGATGTAGAGCAGACCGTTGAGAAATTTGCAGCTCAGAATGCCAATGCCATAGCAGTAACAGTTCCTGCAGCATGCGCCGGTACAGGCTTCAAGCTCAACCTGAAGAATGGTACAACCATAGAGGTGAAGGATGCATTGAGCATCAAGGCAGCTACCGATCCAGCTATCGCTTCTATCACTCCTGGAGAAGCTACAGCAGGTTCAACCATCACCATCACTGGCAAGAACTTCCAGAACATCCAGAACCTCTATATCGGTTCTTACAAGGTAAACCGCTATACCTCTCGTACCAATACTGAGATTGTATGCCAGGTTCCTGCCAATGCAGAAGTTGGTACCTACAAGATCGTGATGGAAGACCCAGACGGCAACAAGATTGAAGGTCCAGAGTTCAAGGTGGTTCCTGCAGAAAAGGATATCGCAGAACTTGTAACGAATATGGATAATGGGAAAATAACATATCCATTTGATTTCTCATGGTCAAGTGGCAGTGGAAAATTCTATTTGACCAAAGAAGTATTTGAAAAAGTAAAGGTAAAAGTTGGTTCTAAGTTGATTGTGTACAAAGACCCTACCGTCAAGGGACAAGTACAGATCAATAAGAATGAAAATGGTTGGCCAAATATAACAACTATTGCAGACTGGAATCCTTCAGAACGTAAACTTGAATATGTTTTTGATGAAACAGCTGTAGAAGTTGCTAACTCATGTGGCTTTGCTATTCAGGGCGACTTGACAGGCGTTACCAAGATTACAATCCTTCCATAAGCTAGAATATTTAACATAAAAAACGCATTTATGTGAAATATAATTCGTAAATTTGTGGCGTAGTTATATCAACTGCGCCACATTTTTAATTAAAACCAAAACATCAACCCGATATGAAGAAAATAGCATTATCCTTACTGATAGCTCTGAGCTGCATCTCAGCCAAAGCTGCCGACGGCAAGTCGCTGTTTGTATCATTCAACGATGGTAGCAAGATAGAGTTTGCACTGAGCACTCAACCGGAAATAACCTTCGGAAATGACAAGATGACCGTGACTTCCACTGCCACTACCGCAAGTTACGAACTGTGGAAGGTTTCGACCTTCACCTACGGTATCACTACGGGCATCCAGCAAATTGAAGCCAACAGTAAGTTTGCCTTCGAAGGTGACCGCCTCATCGTGGATGGACCCCACAACAAGGTGAGCGCCTTCGCTCTCGACGGAAAGGCTGTAAGCCTCTCCCCTATCCTCGCCGGAGACAAGACCATCATCCCGCTGGATGAGCTGACCCACGGCGTATACATCATTAAAATCAATAACAAATCCATCAAAGTAGCAAGACAATGAAAAAGATATTACTCTCACTCCTGGCAGTAATGATTTCATTCACTGCCTTGGCACAAACTGATGGTGACAAGATTACCATCAACAATTCGGAAGGAAAGCAAGCTGAATGGAATCTGACTGGCAAAAGCAATACCATCAGCAGCATGAAGCACAATGCCAACAACCAACTGGAAATTTATGTGAAAGGCTTTGAAGAATTCGGTGCTTTCGAAACCTACGACATCAACAAGATTAACAATGTTGTCTTCTCTATCTATCACGAAAGCGAAGTAGGCGATGTGAATCTCGCTGACCCTGCTGCTACAGAAAAAACCAAGCGTCTCTACAAATATCTGCAGCTGAATTATGGCAGCAAGACCATCTCTTCGGTCATCGCCAACGTCAACTGGAACACCCAGGAAGCAGACAAAATCTATAAGGCAACAGGCAAATATCCTGCCATGAACTGCTATGACTTCATCCATATCTATGTTCCTAAGCAGGGTTCCAACGGATGGATCAACTATAACGACATCACTCCTGTCACCAACTGGGCAGACCAGGGCGGACTGGTATCGCTGATGTGGCACTTCAACGTGCCTAAGACAGAAAGCACAGTTCCGGGAACAGATGGTAGCGGTGTGACCTGCACCCCATCCGAAACCACCTTCAAGGCTGCCAACGTATTGACGGCAGGCTCTTGGGAGAACAAATGGTTCTATCAGGAGATGGACAAGGTGGTGGAAGTTCTGCAGAAGTTGCAGGATGCAGGCGTTGTTGCCATTTGGCGTCCTTTCCATGAGGCTGCCGGCAATGCCTGTCTGAAATCAGGAGCCAGCTGGGGCAAGTCCTGGTTCTGGTGGGGATATGATGGTGCTGAAACCTACAAGAAGCTTTGGCAGACCATGTTCGACTACTTCCAGAGCAAGGGAATCCACAACCTGATTTGGGCTTGGACCACACAGAATTACAATGGCGATGTCAATACCTATGACAATGATGCCGAATGGTATCCCGGCGACAAGTATGTAGATATCATCGGCCGCGACCTCTATGGCTATGATGCTGCCAAGCAGGCACAGGAGTTCAAGGAGATTCAGGCACGCTATCCTGGCAAGCTCGTAGCCCTGGCAGAATGCGGAACTGATGACAAGAGCAACACAGCTACCGCCGGCATCGATGAGGCATGGAATGCCGGTGCAAAATGGAGCTTCTTCATGCCTTGGTATGGAAGCAGCATGCCATCCAACGACTGGTGGAAGGCAGCATTGAGCAGCAAGAACGTGATTACCCGTGACCAGGTGAACCTGAATGCCAACTACGTAGAGGAAAGCGCAGTAGATGCTGTGAAGAACATGGGCATCGGTACCAACTTCGGCAACTGCACAGATGTAGTTGCCATGTGGATGAACATGAACAGCAACTCGGTTACTGATTTTGAGAAAGCTTGGGGACAGGAGCCAACGACCAAACCGATGGTAGATTTCCTGAAGAAGAACGGTTTTAATTCCGTCCGCATCCCCGTTACCTGGTTCCAGCACATGAAGGAAGACGGAACCGTGGATGAAGCCTGGATGAACAGAATACAGGAAATCGTTGATTACGTGATTGATAACGGTATGTACTGCATCCTGAATGTTCACCATGATACAGGTGCAGACGATAAGGATGTGAAGCACTGGATTAAGGCTGATGAAGCCAACTATAAAGAGAACAAGGAGAAGTTTGAATATCTCTGGACCCAGATTGCCACCCGTTTCAAGAACTACGACCATCATCTGGTGTTCGAAGGTTACAACGAGATGCTTGATGCCGACAACACATGGAATGCACCAAAGAGCGCAAGCAGCTATAAGGGTTTGAACGGATATGCCCAGAGTTTCGTGAATGCAGTACGTGCTACCGGTGGCAACAACGAGACCCGCAACCTCATCATCAATACCTATGCTGCAGCTAATGGTGACGACGTATTGAACAACCTCGTCATCCCTACAGACAAGGTGGATGGACATATCGCCGTAGAAGTTCACACCTATGATCCATGGGATTGGTTTGCCCAGAAAGGCAAGTGGGATGCTTCCTGCAGCAATGATATCAAGAATATGTTCACCCGCCTGAAAAATAAGTTCATCAGCAAGGGCATACCTTGCATCATCGGTGAATACGGAACTCACGGAAGCAAGAGCGTCAACAAGAACAGTTCTGCCAGCGAGATTCAGGCTGCTGCCGACCAGGCTGCCGACATCGTGAAACAGGCAAAGGCTTACGGCGTAGCGACCTTCTATTGGATGAGCATCTTCAGCGAAAAAGACAGAACGGTTCCTCAGTGGACACTCCCTACCGTAGTGGAAGCTATGAAAAAGGCTTATAATGAATAACAAATTATGAGAATCAAATATATTATATTGATGTTCGCGGCCCTCCTGGCTTTCTCTTCATGCGGTGAGAAGAAAAAGAAATCGTATGACGAGATTGCCATGAGCGGTCTCACAACCCGCACAGAGAATCTGAAAACCAACATCAAGGCATATGCCAACAAAGGTACGCTGATAGGCCAGATGTATGGTACCTTAAGCGGAATAGGCTGGAACCGCTGGCAATGTGACAGCGACCGATGCGACTTGAAAACTCTCTGCGGTTACAGACCGGCTGCAAATGGATATGAGTTGGCTGGCATTGAAAATGGAAAATCACAGAACATAGACGGCGTTCCGTTCAAGGCTATCCGGGAAGATGTGCTGAAACACTTCCGTAAGGGAGGCTTACTCATCATGAACTGGACAATGCCTGATTATAACGGCAATGATGATATGCTGGAGGAATATACCAAACAGGTTGCCAAATATCTTGATACACTGCAAGATGGTTATGGTATCAAAGCACCTGTAGTACTCAATCTTCTTCCTATAGACGGTAAGACATGGTACTGTAAACTCAGCAAAGACGACTATATCAGTCTTTACAAGAAGATACAGGATCTCTTGGATGACGAGGATGTAACGAATGTAGTTTATAGTTATTCTGAAACCTACCAGCCGGGCAAGAATCTGATGGATCGCTATCCGGACAACAAGATTGATGTGATCAACGTGACATATCTGCAAAGCAAAAATGCCATCGACCTCCCACTCTACCAGAAGAGCATCAAGGAGATTGTGAAGCAGGCTCTGCCTTTTGCCCAAGACCACAACAATGCCTTCGGACTGACAACAGGAGTAGAATCTATTGGTGATTCCAGTATTTTTTCAGAGACATTGCTTACAGTACTCAAGCAGCATCACATAGCTTACCTGATGTTTGGCAGAAACCAGGGAGAACCGATTGAGGAGCATTACTATACTCCATATCCTGGTGTATCGAACAAGAAGACTCATGGGTTCATGGAAATGATAAATGATGAAGTTTGTGTTTTCCTGGAAAAGCTAAACGGACTATATCTGGAACATTAATCAATGTTCGAAACGGATAAAATCAAAAAGAGAGGGCATTCACATACCCTCTCTTTTCTTTTCAACAAACTAAAAATATAACTCTATACTATTTCTGAACGTACTTTTTACCGTTCTTGATTACTACACCCTTATAAGATGCATCAACCTGCTGACCAGCAAGGTTGTAAACCGGAGCATTCTTAGCAGCTGGAGCTACAAGCGCATTTGATATATTAGTTGGAGTATTGTCTTCCAATAATACATAAGCGTGAGCTAACTTGCATTCATTATAGATATTGAAAGTTACACCACCCTTATGATGTTCACCATCAACATAAGCATCTGTACCATTTTTGGCAGCCTTTTTGAAATCACCAACAGTAACAAAGATATCAAAATTCTTACCATCAGCTGCTTTCAATTCATAGGTTGGACTCCAATTATCAGAATTGGCAAATCCACCAATATCCCAACCATTGCGAGACACATAAGGATCTGTCGTATTCTCGAAGCTTAGTTTCACCTTTGTATCATCAGCATATTTATCAAATTCTGAAGCCAAAATAGTATGACCTTCAACCAATGTCAATTCAACCTCAGTCTGCTTAAACAGTTTCACCATCCTTCACATTGTTGCTTGGCTCTCCAATATCAAGAGTAGCTGCGTTAGCAAACATAGCAAATAATACGCCACACACTAGAGTAAATAACTTTTTCATAAGCTTTATATATTTTATAGGTTTAAATATTGTTTTTAGAATCAACACGTTTATTGGTTCTTTTCGGTGGCAAATATATGACAAAAGTAGCGAAATACATGATATTATCTTGCTCATTATCAATACTATTCTTTCTACATGCCATTTTTTTAGAATTTGATGCAATTTATCTAAACTAAACTTTCGCATGTGATTTAAGTACGGGCTGAAGGCCGTTTCTGTGTTGGCCTCATGTTTGCCTTCAACTCTGCCTTCTTCCATACTTCCGG
>OLFV01002831.1_pt1 | contig 12042 bp, 11 predicted proteins | sample 1605551 | NCBI WGS metagenome assembly OLFV01 (sample SAMEA3888922, study PRJEB22519) | human gut metagenome | biome: human gut; feature: human-associated habitat; material: faeces | place: Denmark | collected 2011
TTTGTTGCTCAGGAACTTATAAATAAAGTTAAATCAAAGTGTTGCGGAATTAAGGTACATATAAAAGATTATCATGAAAGACAATAGAGACAGTATAGACTTTGGAAAAGAACCGGTAGGCAAGATATTTCGCAAGATGTTTCTCCCTACTCTCGTAGCAATGGTCACTATGGTGGTGCTCAATATCACAGACGGAGCATTCGTAGGACACGGTGTAGGAAGTGATGCTCTTGCCGCTGTCAGCATCATCGCGCCGGTATTTCTCTTCATCGCCGGCATCGGACTGATGTTTGGTATCGGAGGTTCGGTTGTGGCAAGTATTCACCTGTCTAAAGGTAAGGTGAAGGCAGCAAGGATTAACATCACCCAGTCACTGATTGGTGGATTCATTGTGGGATGTATTCTTGGCGGACTGATAGTGGCATTCCAGCGTGAGACGTGTCTGTTGTTCGGCTCAAGCGAGAAACTTATCCCTCTGGCTAAGAGCTACTTGGTATGGATTGCATCATTCATGCCACTGTGTATTGTGAGTAATGTGGGAATGTTTATGGTGCGCCTTGACGGTTCGCCACGCATTGCTATGTATCTGAACATCACTGGTGCAGTGCTGAATATGCTGGGCGATGGTCTCCTTATCTATGGTCTCGACATCGACTTCGGCTTTTATCATCTGATAGTACCTACATTCGGACTTGCAGGTGCAGCCATAGCCACCAGTTTCAGCTATGCTCTGACGGGATTGTGCACCATCGGTTATCTGCTCTTCTTTAGCAAGACATTGCAGCTCTATCGCCTTAGAATGACGATGAAGAGCCTCAAACTCACTCTGAGAAACCTCGGTTACCAGATCAGAATAGGCGAAAGCGCCATGCTGGGCGAGATTGCCATCTCCGCACTTATCATCGTAGGCAACTATCAGTTTATCAGATATATGGGTGAAGACGGCGTTGCCGCTTTCAGCGTAGCTTGCTATATGACTCCGATAGCATTCATGTTTGGCAATGCTATAGTGCAGAGTTCCCAGCCTATCATCAGTTTTGCCCACGGCAGAAGGAACGAAAAAAGCTTTGATCACGCACAGCGAATAAGGCAAGCTATGCGTATCGACATCGCAACAGCGGTGCTCTGCGGCATTGGAGGCACACTGGTGATGATATTCGGTGCTGACATTCTCTCGTCCATATTTCTGCCTTCGGGATGCAAAGCCTGGGAATTGTGTCTGGAAGGTCTGCCACTTTTCGGTGTCTCTTTCGCTTTTGTGGTGCTCAATCTCACTATGATAGGCTACTACCAGAGCACCGAACAAGCCTCTGCAGCTACAGTATTTACCCTCCTTCGTGGCTTTATCATCCTCATTCCGTCATTCATTCTGATGCCGTTATGGTTTGGCACGTCAGGACTTTGGCTCTCTCTCGGCTTCAGCGAAATGGCTACTTTCATGATTATCTGCGCTAATTACTTGATGAAAAAGCGAATGTAATCAATTTGTAATGATGTTTTTTCTTCTTTTTCACGGATATTTATTACTTTTGCACCACACAAATTTGATGAATTATGAAAATTCTTGTTGTAGATGACGAGCAGGATATCTGTGAGATACTCCAGTATAATCTTGAAACTGAAGGATATGAAGTAGAAACGGCAAACTCGGCTGAAGAGGCTCTCGCACTTCCCTTGACCGACTATTCACTCATCCTTCTCGATGTGATGATGGGCGAAATGTCCGGATTTCAGATGGCGAGAAAGATGAAGGACAATCCGGAAACTGCTGATATTCCTATCATTTTTATCACTGCGCTCGACAGTGAAGACAACACTGTAAGGGGACTGAACATCGGTGCTGACGACTATATCGCCAAGCCTCTCATGATGAAAGAGGTGAAAGCGAGAGTGAGAGCTGTGCTCAGAAGGACGGCTTCTGCCACTAAGAATAATAAAGAGGAGGCGGAGGAAGAGAGCAATATCATCAGATATAAGGGCATTATGCTCAATATGGACTCCAAGACTGCCGTCGTGGATGGAGAGGAAATAGCTCTCACCAAACTGGAATTTGAACTGCTATCGCTCTTCCTTCGCAAGCCAAACAGAGTGTTCGGACGCGAAGACTTGCTGGAGAGGTGCTGGCCACGCGACGTATATGTGCAGGACCGCACGGTCGATGTCAACATCACTCGACTGAGAAAGAAGATAGGCGACTACGGAAAACAAATCAAAACTCGTGTTGGTTATGGCTACTGCTTTGAGAATTAAGTCGTTCCGAAAGAACCTTATGGTCAGCGTAGGCGGAGTGTTCCTGCTCTTCGCCGTTTGCTTCAGCGTCTATCAATACCAGAGAGAGAAGGAATACAAGATTGATATCATGCACTCTCGACTGCAGATGTTCAACTATGAAATGATGCAGACCCTGGATAAAGACAGCATTCTCAATCCCAAATGCTTTCATGACTACGTGGCTAAACATCAGTTGGAAGGACTTCGTGTCACCATTATTGGCAATGATGGCAAAGTGTTGCTCGACAGCTCTAATGATAATGTTAACGCTTTAGGCAACCATCTGCAACGCACTGAGATACTTCAGGCTTTCAATCATGGTAGCGGTTACGACATCAAGCGCACTTCTGAATCCACACATGAGACGTATTTCTATTCTGCTACACGGTTTGGCAAGATAGTGATACGAACTGCTGTGCCTTACTCTGCCGAACTGACAGAATCTCTTCAGGCTGACAATACATACATCTATTTTACCATCGGCATCACATTCCTGCTGGGTGGCGTGCTCTATCTTAGTACGAGGCGCGTAAGTCGCCATATCGAGTATCTGAGAGAATTTGCCATCAAAGCGGAAAAAGGCGAAGATCTCGACCACGAACTGGAACGACAACTGCCTGATGATGAACTGGGGGACATCAGCCATACCATCATTCTGCTCTACTGGAAACTGCGACATTCGGAAGAAGACAAAGTGCGCATCAAGCGACAGCTCACACAGAATGCCGCACATGAACTGAAAACACCGGCTGCAAGCATTCATGGCTACCTCGAAAGCATACTCGACAATCCTGATATGGACCCGGAAAAGCGACAGCATTTCCTCGAAAGATGCTACGCCCAGAGCGAGAGAATGACCAAATTGCTACTCGATATGAGCGCTCTTACCAAGCTCGATGAGATGGAGGATAGTCCTGTCTCTGAGAAAAGAGATTTCAGAAAGGTCAATGTGGTGAATATTATACATAACACTCTCGACGATACCGCATTGCAACTGCAAGAGAAAGGCATGGAATCTACGCTCAGACTGCCAGATGAAATCAATGTCATCGGTGACCAAAGTCTGATTTATAGCATTTTCCGAAACCTTATAGACAATACTATTGCCTATGCTGCCGGTGCCACAAAACTCACCATTTCTTGTCATGAGACAAAAGTAAACGGCAAGGAATACTATGAATTTACGGTCAGTGATAATGGTCTGGGTGTCGAAACAATCCACCAACAACGCATCTTCGAACGCTTCTATCGCATAGACAAAGGACGCAGTAGAAAGCTCGGAGGCACTGGACTTGGTCTCGCTATCGTCAAAAATGCTGTGGCTGCACATGGTGGAACTGCTGATGCAGAGACCACTCCAGGCGGTGGTTTGACCATTAGATTTACTCTGGAGAAACCTATTGGCGAGAAGGAATGATGACTGCTGCAGTGAAGCAATCATTTTGATTCTACATCAATACAGAGCCAAAAGTGTTCGATTTTTCCGATAGTAAGTCCTGGCTATAATAATCTCTTGTAACTATTTGATTATAAATATATTGCAAAAGCATAGCTTTTAGGCTGCAATATCTATGCTTTTACCCTCTAATATCTATGCTTTTACGTTGTAATAACTATGCTTTTGCAACGTGAAAGCATAGATATCGTTATGTAATAGCATTCCTATCCCTTTTTTGTTCGATTTTTCCTTGCTATATAAAGAAGAAATAATCAATAATAAATACAGCTTTGACCATTCTTCAAAGCCACAGTATGAAGTGAAAAGAAATTTCCTCCTTCAGAATAATGCTTATTCCGAAGGAGAAAAATTTTTATATATCCGATGTGAGTCAACTGAAATCAGTCAGCCCACGGAATCGGTTTCTTGATGCTTTTACACCATCTTGAAGCCGTGATCGATAATTGTCTTATAAATCTGATCAATGTGAGCCTGGTCTCTGGTCTCAAGAGTGATGCGGAGAATACAGCTATTTACAGCAACAGAAACATTGGTGCGGTCATGATGTACGCCTACGATGTTGGCTCCGAGGTCTGCTAAGAGCTTAGCAATCTGCAGCAACTGACCTGGACGGTCGCTGATTTCGAATGAGAGAGTACACTGACGACCATTCTTTATCAGACCACGGTTGATGATACGGTTGAGGCTTGTCACATCGACATTACCACCGCTGACTACGCAAACGGTCTTCTTGCCTTCAAGCTCAAGGTCGCGGAACAAAGCCGCTGCTACTGATACAGCACCTGCTCCCTCAGCAATAAGCTTGTGACGCTCAAGGAGGAAGAGAATTGCAGCGCAGATTTCATCCTCGGATACGGTAACGAGCTGATCTACATAATTACGCACAAGCTCGAAAGTATTCTCACCTGGCTGCTTTACTGCGATACCGTCAGCGATGGTAGAAACTGAAGGGAGACATTCGATTTCACCGTCGTTGATACTCTGTACCATACTTGCAGCACCGGCTGCCTGTACTCCGATAATCTTAATGCTTGGCTTGAGGCACTTTGCAGCAAATGCCACACCACTGATAAGACCACCGCCTCCGATAGGAACAATAATGACATCAGTAGATGGAAGGTCATTGAGAATCTCAAGACCGATAGTGCCCTGACCTGCAATAACCTGCAGATCGTCGAATGGATGAACGAATGTCTGCTTGCGCTCTTCGGTCAATTCCATAGCTCTGCGATAAGCATCATCATATACACCAGGCACAAGACAAATCTCTGCACCATAGCTGCGAGTAGCCTCAACCTTAGAGATTGGAGCGCCCTTAGGCAGACAGATAATGCTCTTGATACCCATACGCTGAGAAGCAAGGGCTACACCCTGAGCATGGTTGCCTGCTGAGCAAGCAATCACACCGCGTGCCTTCTCTTCTTCAGAGAGCTGGGAAATCATATAACTCGAGCCTCTAACCTTAAACGAACCAGTAACCTGGAGGTTTTCAGGCTTGATGTAAATGTCACAACCTTTCTTCATAAGAGGAGAGGCGATGAGGTCAGTTTTTCTGATTATGTCCTTTAGCACAAACGCTGCACTATAGACTTCTTTAATGTCAAGCTTTTCCATATGTTTTTCATTTTCATTTTTGGTTATGCAAAGGTAGGCATTTATAATGAAGAAAAGAAGAATAATCACGGGATTTTGCATTTTTTATACTTAAAATGCCCAAAAATCACATCTGCACATTGTATTGTCATGGTTTTATTTGCGTAAAAGAAAAAAACTCACTATTTTTGTATTTCTTAAAATGATAATAAATAATGAGAAGGAAAGAATATTTTGAATTCAAGCAGTTTACAGTTCATCAATGCAACGCAGCCATGAAAGTGGGAACCGACGGAGCCCTGCTCGGCTCTTTAGCAGAAGGAGGAAAGAGAATTTTAGACATTGGAACTGGCACTGGTCTGCTGTCATTGATGATGGCACAACGTTGTCCCGAAGCTGAGATTACGGCAATAGACATTGATGAAAATGCCATTATTGATGCTAAAAGAAACTTTGCCGAGTCGGCTTTCGCTGAGCAAATACAGCTCATTCACACTCCTTTCAATGACTTTGTGGACAATAACTTGAAGGCTAATGCTGACTTTAAGCCCTTCGACTGCATTATTTGCAACCCGCCTTACTTTGACGAAAGTCTTGAGAGCAAAGACGAAAGCCGCACAAGGGCACGCCATACTTCCAGCCTTCCTTTTCGTGAACTCGTGGGCGGAGCATACGAATTACTGGCTGATGAGGGTGTTTTCTCCGTCTGTATTCCGCCGGAAGTGCTCAGCAAATTTACGGCTGAGTGTATCATCAAGGGCTTTTGCCTGAAATATTCCTATGCTGTCAAGAGCGTGCCACGCAAACTTGAACCTAAGCGTTATGTCCTTGTCTATAAGAAAGGCAAAATTGTTGAGCCGCAAGAGTTTACTTATTGCCTCCAGAATGCTGACGGTTCACGCTCTGAGTGGTATTCCGAACTAATGAAAGACTTTTACCTCTAAAGGCATCGAACTACGTAAACATTACTTTTATAATAAGTAGGTAATCGAAATTATATAAATAAAGCCTCCACATTACCAAAGAATGTGGAGGCTTTACTTATTTACCCAATTATGTTTCTAAATTGTTTTATAACGTGTATCTACTGATTCGAAAGTAAATGCGAAGCTACATTAGCCTCCGACATTTATCCTTTAAAGTAGATTTAAGAAGTAGCGATGCACGAAAGTGTTATCGTTCAACTCTGGATGGAATGCGGTGACAAGCATATTATCCTGTCTCGCTGCTACGATATTACCATCTACTTTGGCGAGGATTTCCACGTTTTCACCCACCTTATCTATATAAGGAGCACGGATAAAGGTCATAGGTATCTCTCTGTCAGCAAACAGTCCGTTTGTCACAAAGCTGCCAAGCTGTCTGCCATAAGCATTTCTCTTAGCTGTGATATTCATCACATTGAGATGCTCACTGTCGAGCATTATCAGTCCAGCACATGTACCGAAGACAGCAAGACCGCCAATAATGGAATCCTTTATAGTGTCCCAAAGGTCGAGATCGTGCATCAAGCGCATCATGGTAGTGCTTTCTCCGCCTGGAATGATGAGTCCTTTCTTATCTACTTTTTCGTCATTGATAAAGTCGTCCCAATCGTTTCTGTTGCGGATTTGCACTGTCTCCACTCCAATTTTTTCGAGCATCTGCTGGTGCTCAGCAAAGGCACCTTGCAATGCTAATATGGCTATGCGTGTCATTTACTTACCTCTTTCAGCCATTAACAGTTGGATTTCGCTCTCGTTGATGCCTACCATTGCCTCACCAAGGTCCTCACTCAGTTCTGCAAGAATCTTAGGCTGGTCGTAATTTGTCACTGCCTTCACGATAGCCTGAGCACGCTTTTCAGGGTTACCACTCTTGAATATACCACTACCTACGAAGACACCTTCTGCTCCGAGCTGCATCATCAGTGCGGCATCGGCTGGAGTTGCTACGCCACCTGCAGCGAAATTCACTACTGGAAGCTTGCCATTGTCATGCACATACTCCACGAGTTCGTATGGCACACGAAGCTGCTTAGCTGCCTCATAGAGCTCATCGCGATTGAGAGAAGTAAGACGGCGGATCTCGCTCTGCATCATTCTCATGTGGCGAACTGCCTGGATTACGTCACCAGTTCCAGGTTCTCCCTTGGTACGAATCATGGTAGCACCCTCATTGATACGGCGAAGAGCCTCGCCGAGATCCTTTGCTCCGCAAACGAAAGGCACCTTAAATTCACGCTTATTGATATGATATACGTCATCAGCTGGTGACAATACTTCACTCTCGTCTATATAGTCAATCTCAATAGCCTCAAGAATCTGTGCCTCAACGAAGTGACCGATACGCACCTTAGCCATTACCGGGATGCTGACAGCTTCCTGAATACCCTTGATCATCTTAGGGTCGCTCATACGGCTAACGCCACCTGCTGCACGGATGTCAGCTGGAATACGCTCCAATGCCATTACTGCACATGCACCAGCAGCCTCTGCTATGCGTGCCTGCTCTGGTGTTGTAACGTCCATTATCACTCCGCCCTTAAGCATCTGGGCAAGATTACGATTGAGAATAACTCTTTCTTCCATTGTCGATATATATTTTATTAGTTTGTAATTTCTTCGACAAAGGTCCGCATAAAAAGCGATTTTAGCAACAGACCATTCCGTTTTTGTAAAATAATATTCCTATTATAACAAACTAAATGCTGTATTTACTGTACTTATTCCACGTGATTTGCGTTTGAGAAGGCTTTACGATAGTCGGAAGGAGATTGTCCTCGCTGCTGTCGGAAGAACTTACAGAACTGCGCTTGTGAAGAGAAACCGAGGCAATCTGATAGTTCTTGGACGGTGAAACCGGAGGTATTAAGCAGCAAAAGAGCCTCATTCATCAAGTAATCACTTATGATTTGCTTCGGCGATTTACCGATATTCTTGTCTGTTATCTGCGAAAGATAACGCTGGGTGATTGCAAGTTTGTCTGCATAAAAGGCGACATCATGCGCTTCGCGGTAATGGTCTGCGATGAGAGACATAAACTTATTGTATAATTCAGCAGAGCGATAAGCATGGCCTTCTTCGGGAATTGCATAGACCAACTGGGCATGTATGAAGGCGTGGGCATTGCTAATGGCTTCCTCTATCTCGTCTCCAAAGGCGAGACGAGTGGCTATTGCCGTGGAGAGAGCACCGCCTACACCATGCTTTTGCCATCCTTCTGTGTTGCGAGAACTGAAGAATTTATGCCCTTTCTCTGTGTAAAGCAAGGCAGAAAGCATTCCATCGACATGCTTACCACCACGCAATAGGACGGCTTTAACGCCCATTTCAGTTAGTTCTTGCGCTGCTTTCAGCATCTCATCGTCAGCATTTACGGGATGATGGAGCAGATATTCGGCTTCGATACACTTGAGCACGAGGATTGTTGTCTCAGGTATTATGTGGCGTTTTATCTGCTCTACTGCTTCAGCAGTGCAGAGTAGAGTGCCGTCTGACGACATTATTCCTGGGTCACAAACGATATTTCGGCATGCTACAATCTCGTCACGCAAGGGTTTTATCAATTCTGCATTACGGAGAAGTCCCACTTTCACGGCTCTTGGATGCACGTCTTCGATGATTGCTTTCACCTGACTTACGATGAGCTCTTCAGGCAAATCATGGATATTATGAATGCCATGACTATTCTGCACCGTCACCGACGTGATGGCAGTCAGCGCATATCCCCCCATTGCAGATATGGTCTTGATGTCAGACTGGATACCTGCCTTGCCGGTGCTGTCGGAACCTGTGATGCTTAATACTGGGAGATTTGCCATTGTGGGGTGGTTGGTTGTGGGTTTTTGGTTGTGGGTTGTTGGTTATGGGTTATTGGTTATGGGTTGCTATCTCATTGTTATGTGTAGGCTATCTCTTTGCTATGTAGAGGCTATCTCATTGCTATGTGTAGGATATCTCTTTGCTATGTGGAGGCTATCTCATTGAGATTTGATAGCCGAGCCATGTTGCTGAGAGCCCGAAAACGAGGCTTACGCATATATATAACAAGGAGATGAGCAACTGTCCGCCTCGCATCATCGTCAGACTTTCATTCATAAAGGTGGAGAAAGTGGTAAATCCTCCGCAGAAACCAGTCATGAAAAGGAGTCTGATATGCTCGCTTCCTGGAGCTAATCGCGTAAGGAATCCGAGGACGAAGCAACCTAATATGTTTGCGATAAACGTGCCTATAGGGTAATGACCGTTAAAATATATGCTCAGGACCCAGCGACATACGCCACCAAGTCCTGAGCCTATGAATACTGAAATCAGTGAGATAATATTCATTCCACTGTCTTTTTAGATTGTAATAGCTATGTGGAAGGCACTCATTAGAACTGCTCAAGGATTGCGATACGCTTGGCAGTGTCGGGATGAGTGGAGAAGAGTCCTGAGAAGAAACTCATCATTCCGCTTGCAAAAGCTTGTGGATGAATGATGTAAAGCTGGGCTATATCATCACGATCCACATTCTGGAGTCCTGGGTCTCCGCTGATTTTGCGTAGTGCTGACGCCAAAGCAAGAGGATTGCCACATAGTTCGGCGCCACCAGCATCTGCCATATATTCTCGCTTTCTGGAAATGGCGAAGCGGGTAACGATGGTGAAGAAGTAGCCTACAAAGCAGATGACAGCGGCAATGGCGAGGACTACAATTATGCCAGCTCCATTGTTTTTGCCTTCTCGGTCACGGCTACTGGTCAATGAACCATAAATGAAAGTGCGGTAAAGCATATTCACTACGATGGAAGTGAGGGTGGAAATGATGCCTACGAAGATGATGCTGGTGATGAGAAGGCGTGTGTCGTGGTTGCGGATATGAGTGAGTTCATGCCCTATAACGCCTGCCAGTTCGTCATCATTGAGGAGACTAAGCAATCCCGTCGTCACGGTAACGGTGTATGATTTCTTGTCTATTCCAGATGCGAAGGCATTAAGTTGCGGGTCATCGACTATGTTAATCTTTGGCATATCCATGCCGCAAGCCATTGTAAGGTTTTCTACTATGTTGTAAACCCTTGGGTTTTCCCTTCTTTCGAGAGTTCTTGCTCCTGTGGCAGCCTTGACCATAGAGGCATTACTGAAGTAAGCTATGAGGAACCAAATCGCTACTCCACCCACAACCCATGGCATTGTCTGGATGAAAGCATAGTTTACAGCGTCCTTATCCATCCAATGGACAGGCTCGCCATAGGCATTATAGTCTGTATTTCCGAAGTAATTAAGGGCTGCGATGAAAGCCCAGACCATTGCGAGGAGTATCATTGGGAATGCGATAAGCAGGATTACGCTCATCGTATTGTTCCTCGAAATCTGGGTTTGCATACCTACGTATCTCATTTTGGTTTGCTTTTGGGGTTATTGTTCTTTGGGATTATCCGCCGATAACGCGGCGGACACAGGGGCTCTTCAGGGAAGTGAAAAGTGAAAAGTGAAGAGTGAAAAGTGAAAAATCGCGCTGACGCAGGGACGGTAACTAACTAACGTCCGTTGGAAACGCCGACGGAGACAGGGGCGAACCCTTGTTCTTTTGCTTTGGAACAACTGTTAGAACTTGATTTCTGGGGCTTTATCGTAGGCTGCGCGCTCTTCTCTTGGAATCTCAAACATAGGCTCTTTGTGGAATCCGAACATGCCTGCGATGAGATTAGCAGGGAAAGTCTGGACAGCATTGTTGAGCTCCTTGGTAGCAGAATTGAAGAAACGGCGGGTAGCAGCGAGCTTATTCTCGATGTCGGAGAGCTCAGCTTGCAACTGAAGGAAGTTCTGATTAGCCTTCAAATCAGGGTAAGCCTCAACGGAAACCTTGAGTCCTGCAAGAGCAGAAGATAGTGCATTCTCAGCCTGAATCTTGTCATTTATGCCAGTAGCACTCATTGCTGCAGTTCTTGCAGCAGTGACCTTCTCGAGCAATTCACGCTCATGAGTAGCGTAACCTTTAACGGTAGATACGAGTTGAGGAATGAGATCATAGCGCTGTTTGAGCTGAACATCGATATTAGCGAAAGCATTTTCACGGTTATTGCGAAGCTTTACGAGGTTGTTATACATGCCAATAAGGAATAATACGACAACGATGGCTACAATAATAACTATAAGAGTAGTTGACATAATTCTGAAATGTTAGATGGTTTATAATAATATTATCTTGCTATTAGCGTGCAAAGAGGCTGTGAAACGAGCGCTTTCACGGACAGAGAGCAGGGCTTCCACTGATGGAAAGAAATTATTCCACTGACAGAAAGAAGGGATTTCACTGACAGGAAAGGCGGTTTTCACTGCGAAGGTGGCAAGCTATTAGCGTATGAAATCAAGGTTTTAATATCACTAACGGGCACAATGTTATTAGAAAATGGTTTCTGATAGCATTGTACCCGCAGTATAATAATCTGATGACGATTTCGTCAAACCGTCACGAAAGTCCTTGGCTTAGTTAGCTGGAGCGGCAGGAGTCTCAGCCGCAGGAGCAGCTTCTTTGCTCTGTTCAGCAGCAGGAGCGGCAGGAGCAGCAGCGTTTTTCTTAGCATCAGCAGCAGGAGTAGCCTGCTGAGTAGCTCCGAATCCCTGTACGTTGTTAGGGTTAGTGGTGCTCTGCTCAGTAGCAGCCTTCTCGATAACGCTTGCGTCAGCGTGGGTGGTAGGAGCGACATAAGCGCATACGATGCTGATGATTACCATAGCGGCAGCGAGGCCCCAA
>OLFV01002838.1_pt1 | contig 12006 bp, 10 predicted proteins | sample 1605551 | NCBI WGS metagenome assembly OLFV01 (sample SAMEA3888922, study PRJEB22519) | human gut metagenome | biome: human gut; feature: human-associated habitat; material: faeces | place: Denmark | collected 2011
CGCAATCACGGCGGCGCAGGAAACGATCTGGAACATCGCGGAGCGGCTGTGACATGGCATACACCAAGGTATTCGCCATCCGCGCAAGGCTGGACGACCGCGTGAAGTACGCCGTCAATGGGGAAAAGACCGAGCTGGACGAGCGGATCGTCTACACCGCTGACCCGGAGAAAACCGATACCGTGCGCTTTGTGACCACGCTGAACTGCCGGCCTGCCGAAACCGCCTTTGCTGCCATGCAGAAAACGAAAAAGAAATACAAAAAGATGGGCGGCGTTCTCGGCTACCACTTCATCCAATCCTTTGTACCCGGCGAGGTGACGCCGGAGCAGGCCCATGAGATCGGATGCGAGTTTGCACGGCGCTTATTCGGTGAGGATTTTGAAGTCGTCATCGGGACGCACTTGGACAAGGCTCATCCCCATAATCACATCATCGTCAATTCTGTCTCCCGCACGGACGGCCACAAATACCACTCCAGCCCGGAAAGCTACTATAACGATGTGCGCGGCACTTCGGACGCACTGTGCCGCGAAAATGACCTATCCGTCATCACTCCGCAGGGTAAGGGCAAGCATTACGCCGAGTGGAAGGCGGAGCAGGGCGGCAAGCCCACCGTGCGCGGCGTGATCCGCGCCGACATCGAGCCCAGGGCCACCGAGCACATTCAGGAAATGCTCAACCTCACCGAGCGCCTCATCGCCGACGGCAAGGCCTACGCCACGCCTTCCGGCGACGTGTATTTCCGCGTGCGCTCCTTCCCCGGCTACGGCAAGCTGTCCGGCCGCACGCCCGACGACCTGCGTTCCGGCGCGCGCGTCGTGCCCGGCGACGAAAAGGAAGACCCGCTGGACTTCGCCCTCTGGAAAAGCGCCAAGCCCGGCGAACCCTACTGGGAAAGCCCGTGGGGCAAGGGACGCCCCGGCTGGCACATCGAGTGCTCGGCCATGAGCGAGAAGTACATCCCCCTGCCGCTGGACATCCACGGCGGCGGGCTTGACCTCATCTTCCCCCACCACGAAAACGAAATCGCCCAGACCGAGGCCGCGCTCGGCAAGCCCCTCGCCAATATCTGGATGCACAACGGCTTCGTGCAGGTCGATTCCGAAAAGATGTCCAAGTCGCTCGGCAACTTCAAGACCATCCGCGACATCCTCGAAAGCTACCTTGCCGAAACCCTGCGCTACTTCCTCGCCGGGAAGCACTACCGCAGCCCCATCGACTTCTCGCTCGACAACATGGACGAGAGCGAGCGCAGCCAGAAGCGCGTCTACGAATGCCTGCGCGAAGTGGACAAGGCGCTGGCCCGCGAGAACTGGAAGCCCGGCGCGGCTCCCGCCGAGCTGGTGGAAGAGCTGAAACAGCAGGATCAGTCCTTCATGGACGCGCTGGAAGACGACGTGAACACCGCCGCCGCCATGGGGCACCTCTTCAACATGGTCCGCATCGCCGGGCGCGTGCTCGAAGACAAAAAGCTCCGCAACAGCGAGGGCGGCCGCGACATCCTCAGGGCCTTCCGTGACGCCACCGCGAAATGGGACACCCTGCTCGGCCTGTTCGCGCAAAAGCCGGAAGGCTTCCTCGCTTCCCTGCGTGAAATCCGCGCCCGCCGCAGGGGATTGGACATGAACAAGGTAGCCGGGCTCCTCCGCGAACGGCAGGAAGCCCGCGCAGCCAAGGACTTCGCCCGTTCCGACGCGGCCCGCGACGAGCTCGCGGCCCTTGGAGTGGAAGTCCGGGACACCCCCGAAGGCCCTGTATGGGATATCATCTGAACGCACGCTACGGTGCGGCCGGGAACGCTCCCGGCCGCCTCTGGCGCGGCCTCGTCGCCGTGATCCTCTCATTCGCCCTGTTCCTGCAGGGCGCGATCCCGGTGCAGGCCGCGCTTTTCGGCAGTTTCGGCGTCAAGGACGAAAAAGAACTCGGACGCAAGTTCGACGTGCTCGTCCGCTCCCGTATGCCGCTTGTGGAAGACCCCGAAATCAAGGGCTACATCCAGTCCATTGTGGACCGCCTCTCCAAAACCTTCCCCCCGCAGCCCTTCCCTTTCACCGCCAACGTGCTGCTGCACAACAGCATGAACGCCTTCGCCGTGCCGGGCGGTTCCGTCTTCGTCCACACCGGGCTCATCATGCAGCTTGACCACGAGTCCGAGCTCGCGGGCGTGCTCGGCCACGAACTGGCCCACGTCACCCAGCGCCACATCGCCACCCGCATGGAGCGGGCGCAGGCCGTCACCATCGGCAGCCTCGTCGGCGCGCTGGCGGCCGCCCTCCTGGGCGGCGGGCAAGGCAGCGGGGCCATCTTCGCGGGCAGCGTGGCCGCCGGGCAGGCCGCCATGCTCAACTACAGCCGCATGGATGAAACCGAAGCCGACCAGATCGGCCTGCAATACCTCACCTCGGCGGGCTATCGTCCGCAGGGCCTGCAAGGCGCGTTCGAGAAGATCCGCCGCAAGCAGTGGGCCTCGGGCATCGACATTCCCGAATACCTGTCCACCCACCCCGACGTGGGGGGCCGCATCAACGAGATCCACGCCCGCATCCAGGGGCTTCCCGCCGCCGTACGCAACCGTAAGGACGACGACACGCGCTTCAACCGCGTCAAGACGCTGATCTGGGCCCGCTATGGCGATCCCGACGCGGCGGCCCGGTTCTTCGCCAAACAGCTTGAAGGCAAAAAGCCCGATTGCCTCGCCTACATGGGGCAAGGCATCCTCGCCGAGCGCCGCAATCAGATCAAGGACGCTGACGCGGCCTTCTCCAGGGCGCTGGCCTGTGCGCCCGGCGACGCTCTCGTCGTACGCGAGGCAGGGCGGTTCTATTACAACAAGGGCGATGCCCGGGCCGGAAGAACACTGCTCCGGGCGCTGGAGCTGGACCCCAACGACATCATGGCCCAGTTCTTCTACGCCCGGCTGCTGGACGGCAGCGGCGACAAGGCTTCCGCCCACAAATACTATCAGCAGGTCCTCCGCAGGCTCCCGCAGGACGCGGAAGTGCATTACTACTACGGACGTTCGCTCGGCGAGGCGGGGAAGGTGTTCGACGCCTACCTGCATCTCGCCTACAGCTCTCTGTATCAGAACGACAAGCGCAAGACCGAAAGCTGGCTCAAGCAGGCCCGCCCGCTTGCCCGAACGCCCGTAGAGCAGGATCAGCTCAAGCGCTTTGAAGCCATCTACGCCGAACGCCAAGAGGTGTGGAAATAAGTGGGGGAGTAGGATGGATGCTTGGGGAGGCCGAGCTGAAGGGGTTCATCCCGGCGGCGCTAATGCCTGAACGCCCCTCTTTCTGAGAAGGATATTCCCATCAAAAACGGTTCCGCGGCGGGGCGAGCCCGATGCGGAACCGTTTTTTTGTATCTTCAATGGAACTCTCGGGAAGGAACGGGAACGGAAGGCGTTCCCCGAGAGCCAAGGGAGCGTCTTCAGTGGGCGGTGCGTGCCTACAGAGAGTTGAAGTCGCGCAGGTTCGAGCGTCCCTGAATACCGAGCTTCCGGTAAATGCGGCGCAGGTGGACACGCAGCGTCGTCTCGGTGATGTTGAGCTTCACGCTGATTTCCAGATTTTTCATGCCGGTCTGCACCAGTTCGGCGACTTCGCGTTCGCGGGGCGTCAGCTGTTCAAACGGATCTTCCTGAATGATCGGCACAAACGCCTCTTCCAGCGACCGCCTCGGCGTCGTGACCATCAAGTGCCGCAACGGACGCCGGATCAAGTACACGAAGAACAAACCGAGAATGGCACCGATGGTCAGCAAATGCATGAACAGCGCATGTGAACTGAGATAGCTGTTGTGGATATTGTCCGCAAACTTCCACAGCAAATACCCGCCCATGGAACCAAACAGCGTCAGCAGGAAAAGTGCCCTGGATAACGTGCGGAACAAGAAACCGCTCCTCTGGAAGAATTGGTGCAGGACAAACAAGCCGAACGCGGCGCAGCAGCCGGAAGACAACTGCATGATATAAAAGGCTACGGAATTCAGCGGCTGAGAAGGGAAAACCGAGGTCAGCAGGGAGCCGCATCCGAACAGAGACAGGCCGAGCATAGGGACCAGCAAGGAGTGGCTCGGGAAGAAGGCGATCAATGACGAAGCGAGAAACGCCCCGGAAATTTCTCCGGACATGATGAGAAAGGCATGTCGCTCCAACGGCGGTTCGAGCATCAGGTTGAAGGACACCATCGGACAACCAATTGAGAAATCAAGTAAAATCTGAACACCATACATAATTGGGAACACGCACAGAACCAGATAGACGCTTCCCTGCTTGGAGAGAATATCCAGATAGGAAAGGCGGCGCAGCAAAAGCCCGCGCAAGAGGACGCCCTTGACCCGAGTCGAGAACAGGCGTTGGCGGTAGTGGCGCCGGATACGCCTCCGGATGTCGTCTGAAGGCGGCATGGCGAAGAATATCAACGGGATCGCCAGAATGGGAAACAGCATCCTGAAACGGGCCAGCGACTCTGCCGGGGCCGTATCCAAAAGCAGGGAAATAAGGATGCTGAACGTGATTGCCAGGCCATAGGAGATGCCGCTCCAAACTCCGGGCAGCAGGGTCACAAGCACAAACCAGATCAGGCCGAATAAAGCCGAAATCGTTCCGAGCAGCCACGGCATGAGGCCATCCAGACAAGGCGGCAAGGAAAACGTCAATACCAACAGCAGCAGGATGGCGCAGAGTTGAGAGAGGATGAGAGGCGTACTTAAATAAATGCGCTCTCTTAAGGCCGGAGGGAGCAACGCATAGTCGGCATTCGGAAAGGGCTTCCGGCGAAAGGCCACGCGATCCAACGGGAAAGCGTGAAAGAGACGCTCCATGACGGGACAAAGCGCGAGCAGCATGATCATTTTAAAGAAAATACTTCCCGACAGCGTCCCGAAGAAACCGAACGGCGTCGGCATACTGACCGCCTCAATGTAATCGCGAAGCCACAACGTGTGCATCGACGGAAGCCAGTCCCATCCCGCAGACATAGCGAAACCGAGTGCCGCCGTGAAAGCTTGAACGCAGCTCATTACCTGTTTCTCCCCGGAAGGAGCGGCAGACGGCGGATAGGTTATGATTTCATCAAACTCGGAAACATTGCGTTCCTGATGTCTCATGTCAATATCCATCTTTGGTGTAGAGGGTCCCCCGAGCGCGGTATTCCCACACTCCCCTCATGGCCCGGCGCTGTCCTACGCCGAAGCCCATCCAGCGTGTTGCCCCTCCGGCATCCAGCCGATTACGGAAACAGCACCCATTCCGTATGTCCCGGAACGTGTTCCCGAAGTTGCGTCCCTATGCGAATGTGCCCACAAAAGCACATGCGCTGACAAAGATCAACAGAAAAACTATATCTAATATGCTATTTAACAATTTTCCCCTCTTCAAGTAATGGACGCCTACCAAGGATTCTGCAACAAAGAACCGATCGCCACTGTAGCCGCCGAGGAAAACCGTGCCTTCCAATACCCCTGCCGAAATCAGCCCCCTCCTGTCGCAACTTGGCCCTTCCGGGCCTGAAGGGCTCCGGCGCTGTGCCCGAAATGCCAGCACGCGCTGGAAAATCCTGCTCCCGCTCTCCGTGTGTTTCCTGCTCGCCGGGCTTGCCGGGCTTTTCCTCAGGCCGGATCGGCGGCCCGATCTTCCTTTGCTCCAGAAGCGCTTCGAACTGCTCATGACCTGGACGCTTCCCGAAATCCATTGCGATGACATGCACCTTTCCGGGCTGCACAAGCAAGGGAAGGAGTGGCTTGCCACCTATCGCTTCGTGGTCTACGCCACACAGGGCTCGGAAGCCTCTCCCGTCATCAGGGCCCGCCTGAAACGGCGTTTTCCCGAATGCGGCGAACTGCTCTTCCAGACCGGAAAAGCCTGTACGGTGGAAGAACGTGTCCGTTTCGTCCCCGTCCAACAACACGGCCTCGTCCCGGAAAAGGTCATCCTCGATTACCCCGAGCTCCTTTCCCAGATGTGACCGCTCCAGCCGGCTTTCCTAGGGAGCCCGGCATCAGTTGAGCACGAGCGGCGACCAAGCTTCAAGCTCCCTCCGGACGGCCTTCCAGTTGGGCAACAGCCGCCCAAGGACGGCGTAATACCGCTGGCTGTGGTTATGTTCCTGCAAATGAGCTATTTCATGAAGTAAAACATAATCGAGGCACTGCGGGGGCGCTTTGATGAGATGCGTATTGAGCGTAATCACCCCGCTTCCCGTGCAGCTCCCCCAGCGACGCCGCATCGTGCGCACACGCCACGTGGGAACCGCCGTAAGCCAAGGGATACGGGGGCATAACGCTGCTAACCTATACGCTATATGCTTTTGTATTTGTGTCTTATACCACAAGAAAAGCTGTTTGTGTACCGTCTCGGGATCGTCCGAATCCACTCTTAACTGAATAAGTTGTGATCTTCCAGTAACAACGGACTGTCCAATTTTTTCATCGGAGGACAAAAAATTTTTTTTGACGCCGCATACAACGAGTTGAAGCCGGCAGTAGGTCCCTAAAAAAAGATGCTCCTCACCATCTGTGTAATACAACGGAGACGGCTGTGGACAACTCTGTATTTCACGTAAACGATCTAAAATCCACCCCCCTCGCGACTGAATGGCGGCGAAAGCCTCTTTTCGAGGCAGGAACGGGGGAAGGATGACTTCCACCTTCCCCGCGCGGGTCACCCGGATAAGCGTGCGCTTACGCCGGAGCGATCCGCGACGGATGGTAAAAGCGATGGATTGGCCGTTCCAGAGAAGGTGTTCGACACCTTCCTCCGGGCCTTCGGATGATTTCTGGGCAAAGCAAGAGAACCGCACGGAACACTCCTTAAAAACAGGGAAAGGGCACCATAAGCGGAATAACGAAAAGAGCAAAGGGGTGTCCCTTATAGCCGGATACGTTCCTTGAGGGAATCATAAACAGGGGGACAGTGCAGGAGGTTGGCTACCTTACAGGCGATCAGCCCCGCGAGCAAACTGCCCGGAAGGCAGGTGTACGTGCCCGACATCTCCGTAACGAGGACAATGCCCGTCAGCGGCGCGCGCACCGTTGCCGCAAAATAGCTCACCATGCCGAACAGCACATACGGCTGCACCGAACCGGACGCCAGCCCATGCGCGGCCAACGCCGAGACGGGCAGTTCCGCCCAGAGCCTCCCCCACAGCGCGCCGAGGCACAGAATAGGCATAAGGAGGCCGCCCGGAATGGACGCTACGGTGCTGTACTGGGCGAACAGGTACTTGAACGCGAGCAAAAGGATAAGCGTCTTCAGGGCCACATCGTGCTCGCCCACAAAGATGATCAGGCTCTCGCCCCCGCCGATCAGCAGAGGCGCGAACAGCGCGAGGCATCCGGCGAGCAGCAGCGGCGGCAAGGCCCTCCAGCGATCCGGGATCAGCGTCTGTCCGGCCTCCCTATCGTGAAGCCACAGCAGGGTCTTGTTGTATCCCACGCCGAGCACCCCAAAGACGGCGCCTTCCAGCGCCACGATCCAGAAAGAGGACAGCGGAGGCGCTTCGAACCCCGCAAACGGAAGGATGCGCCCCATGCCGAAGACAATGCGGATCATGAGGTGCGCGCCGATGGCCGACGCACACGCCGCCACAATCAGCGAGGTATCCCGCCGGGACTTCATTTCCTCGAAGGCGAACAGCACCCCGGCGGCGGGTGCCCCAAAGGCGGCGGCAAGGCCCGCCACGGCCCCGGTCACAACATAGGGGCTTCCGGTCAGGGCATGGGGAGCCGCCGGCCTCCAAAGCGCATGAAACCCCGCGCCCACGGCCCCGCCCATCTGGATGCTCGGGCCTTCCCGGCCAAGGGCAAGCCCGCCGAACAACGCCAGCCAGCTCCCTAAAAATTTTGCGAGCAATACACGCCACCATGTAAAGGAAAGACGCCCGGCCAGCGCCAACTCCGTCTGCGGAATACCCGAGCCGCTGATGAGCGGCTCCTCCCTGACGATGCGCCTGAGGATCACGGCCAGCGCAACCAGTACGCCGAACCAGATCGGTACCGTCCACCATACCTCGCGCCACTCTTCCAGCCAAAGCGCCACACGCGCCGCGGCCCGATCGTGGGACAACCGGAGAAGCCCGACCACGCACCCGGCGCAAAGCCCCGTCGCCAGGCCGCGCATGGCCAGCATGGGCAGGACGGACTTTGCGGATGTGGAATGAATCGGATTGGACATGAAACATGCTCCTTGTTCCCGCCCCCCGCACGCCGGAGGAACGAATCTTTATGATGAGACAACCTGCTTTCGTTTGATACTATTTATTCCATATTGCCTTATAGGTGAATATTCCGTACTTCTGCCTACAGGCATCATCAAAAACAGGACAGGCCACCCTGTCAAAGGAGACTATCATGTTTTACGACCTGCTCGTGCATGTGGATCTGCCTGATGAATCCCGCTTCGTCATGGCTCTCGGCAATATCAACAACTATCTCGCCGCGCTGAACGGCGAACCCTGCACCGTCGTCCTGCTCGCCAACGGCGGGGCGGCCAGCTTCCTCGCCCGGAAAGACAACGCGCAAACCGAAGCCATCGAGAAACTGGCTCAGGCCGGGGTTTCCTTCCGCGTATGCGCCAACGCCATGAAGAAGGTCCCCATCACCAAGGAAGACCTGCTCCCCTGCGTCGAAGTCGTGCCCGCCGGCGTCGTGGAAATCGTCCGCCTCCAACGCGAAGACTTCGCCTACATCAAGCCGTGATCACCAAAACAGCCGGGGCCTCGTTGTCCTGAAGGCCCTTTCCCCTCCACCGAAACCTTCGGCGGAGGGATTCCTTTTTATGAAGGCGACATGAAAAAACACATCATAGGCACCCTCTTCGCGCTTGTCCTGCTCGCCTCCGTGGCGCGGGCTTCGGAAACCGTCGAGCGAACCGATTTGGCGGATATCTTCCAAGGCTTTGACGGCACATTCATCATGTATGACGAAGGGGCCGACCGCTATACGGTCTTCAACAAAGCCCTGAGCGAAACCCGCCTTCCTCCCTGCTCCACCTTCAAGGTTTTCCATGCGCTCATCGGGCTGGACAGCGGCGTTCTGGACCGCGACGACGCCCGCACCCTCATGAAATGGAACGGCAAGCCCTCTTCCATCGCCGCGTGGAACCATGACCAGACGCTGGCCTCGGCCATGCGCCATTCGGTGGTCTGGTATTTCCAGCGCGTCGCAACGGGCATCGGAGAGGAACGGATGCAGCGGGGGCTGGACCGTATCGGCTACGGCAACCGCGACATTTCCGGGGGGCTGACCCGGTTCTGGCTTCAGTCCTCGCTCAAGATTTCCCCGCGCGAACAGGTCGGCCTCCTGCGCGCCCTCTTCAACGGCTCCCTGCCCTTCGCCGCCGAGGACATCGCCGTCGTCAAGCGGGACATCACGCTGTCCTCCGGGAAGGGCTTGCGCTTCATGGGCAAGACAGGCTCAGGCTCGGACGACGCCGACAGGGGCATCATAGGCTGGTTCGTCGGCGGCGTGGAAACCCCGCACAACCGCTGGTCATTCGCCGTGAACATCCAAGGGCCGGACGCCTCCGGCGTGCGGGCCCGGGGCATCGCCGAAGCGGCGCTCAAACGGCTCAGCATCCTGCCCTAGCGTCCCTGCCCCACCGAAAGGCGGTTGCGCCGCCGCCCCTCAAAAGTTACAACTCTTTCCGGCAGTTCACTCGCTCACCATTCCCATGTCACACGCGGGAATGGTGAGCGCGCTCGCAAGCGCGAACCGTTTTTCCGCCGTGCGGCCTGCCTCCCTATCCAGAGCTTCACTCTAACCCACTGAAACGTCATGAACAAACCTTTCAAGCAGGATTGGCGCTACGCGCAGGCCAACCGCGAAGCCCTGCTGACGCTGGGGGCCTACGGCCTGTACTTCGTCTGGTGGTACGCGTGCGCCTACGGGCTCGGCGGCGGCGACCCGGAAGGGTATGACTACATCTTCGGCCTCCCCGCATGGTTCTTCCTGAGCTGCATCGCGGGCTATCCGCTGCTGTCGGCGCTCCTGTGGTTCATGGTCCGCCGGTTCTTCAAGGACATCCCCCTTGATGAGGAAGGCGGCGCGCCCAAGCGGGAAAGCCTTGAAGTCACCGACGAACGCCACCCGGAGGCATTCTGATGGCCGAGCTCAACACCATCGTCCCGGTCGTCATCTACCTGTCCTTGTCCTTCCTCGCCGCGCTGTGGGCCCGGAAGCAGTCCCAAAAGACCTCGGACTCCCACGGGTTCATCGAGGAATATTTCATCGGCGGCCTCGTGCTCGCCATGTCCATCATCGCCAGCTACACCAGCGCGAGCAGCTTCGTGGGCGGCCCCGGGGTGGCCTACAAGCTCGGCCTGAGCTGGGTCCTGCTGGCCATGATCCAGGTCCCCACGACCTTCCTCACGCTCGGCGTGCTCGGCAAGCGCTTCGCCATCATGGCCCGCAAAACCCGATCCGTGACTCTGACCGACTTCCTGCGCGCCCGCTACCGCAGCGACGCCGTGGTCGTCCTCTGCTCGCTGGCCCTGCTGGTCTTCTTCATGGCGGCCATGCTGGCCCAGTTCATCGGAGGGGCGCGGCTCTTTCAGGCCGTGACCGGCTATCCCTACATCGTCGGGTTGGCGCTGTTCGGGCTCACGGTCATCCTGTACACCGCCGTGGGCGGCTTCCGGGCCGTGGTGCTCACGGACGCCATCCAGGGCATGGTCATGGTTTTCGCCTCCGTCGTGGTGCTCGTCGCCGTGGTCAACGCGGGCGGCGGCATGGAACGGTGCGTCGCCACCCTCAAAGCCATCGATCCCGGCCTGATCACGCCCACCGGCCCCGGCGACGCGGTCCCGCAGCCCATGATCCTGTCCTTCTGGGTACTCGTGGGCCTCGGCATCCTCGGCCTGCCGCAGACCTCGCAAAAATGCATGGGCTACAAAGATTCGCGGTCCATGCACGACGCCATGATCATGGGTACGCTCATCATCGGGTTCCTCCTCCTGTGCGTGCACCTTGCCGGGACGCTCGGCCGCGCCGTCATCCCCGATCTGCCCGCAGGGGATCTGGCCATGCCCACGCTGATCATGAAGCTGCTTTCGCCCTTCTGGGCTGGCGTGTTCATCGCCGGGCCGCTGGCGGCAATCATGTCCACGGTGGACTCCATGCTCCTGCTCGCCTCCGCCGCGATCATCAAGGATCTGTACATCCATTACGGGCTGAAAGGCGACGCGTCGCGCATGACGCCCGCACGCCTGCAAACCATGAGCCTCGTCTGTACCGCCGTCATCGGACTCATCGTTTTCGCCGCCGCCATCGAACCGCCGGATCTGCTGGTCTGGATCAACCTCTTCGCGTTCGGCGGGCTTGAGGCCGTTTTCCTTTGGCCGATCATCCTCGGCCTCTACTGGAAGGAAGCCAACGCCTCCGGCGCGGTCGCCTCCATCGTGGCGGGAGTCGCCTGCTTCTTCGCCCTCAGCATCCTCAAGCCCGGCATGGGCGGCATCCACGCCATCGTGCCCACGTCCATCGTCGCCTTCGCGGCGTTCGTCATCGGCGCGAAGTGCGGCCGCCCGGCTTCGGAGGAGATTATCCGCCTGTTCTGGGGCGAAGGGAACGGGACAAGCTGAACTCATGAAACTCTTGGGGAAGGGAGGGAAAACATTTCTGAAGAAAAAGGGGGCGTGTCCCCATGCGTTTTCCTCCCTTTCCCCCATCCCTCCCTTCCCCAAAAGACTTTTCCATATATCGAATCCCCGCTCAGAGTTTTTCCCGAGCGGAACGCCTTTGACCGGCTCTGAAATATGAAGAAGGCCTTGCCCCAAAGCCGAGAACAGCCTATCCGATCTACAAACACCTTCCCTTTCCAGACTTGCCACGGGTTGATCCCTTAAAAAGGATTAACCCGTTTTTCTTTGTCTTTTCAAAAAGATACCCTCACATCCCAGTTTTTTCCTCCCCTCTGACCTTTCCCCTTATTGACAAGATTCATCATACATCATATTTCGTTAATCAACGAATTAAGAGTGGCGTACAACGGAACTCCTTCCGCGC
>OLFV01002841.1_pt1 | contig 11991 bp, 10 predicted proteins | sample 1605551 | NCBI WGS metagenome assembly OLFV01 (sample SAMEA3888922, study PRJEB22519) | human gut metagenome | biome: human gut; feature: human-associated habitat; material: faeces | place: Denmark | collected 2011
AAGCTGCTATTGTTTCGTCATAATATGAGTACGGCAAACCTACCTGAGTAGTTACAAAAGTTGTGAATATATGTTAATTTGGGGTTGTTTTCAATCAAACAGTATCAATGTCAGTCCATACCAATCTTCCCCAAGAAGCCATCCTGAACGTTTCCCTTGAGGAGTAAGCCCTACTGTCCACCTTTGGGCGAGGAATAGTTTCGTGCTTCTTCTTGAGACCCAAGATGACACAATTCGTAACTAAAAAAATCCCCTCCTGGGAAGGGGAGGGGATGATTATTGTAAAAGCTATGATATTGGGCGGTAAAAGCTATGTTATTGCAGTGTAAAAGCTATGTTATTGCATTTACCTCAATGCTCTCGCTCGTTATTGTTGTTCAAGACAAGGTTTGTTGGTTCGTTGTCAGTATTAGCATTCAACAAAATCACTAAATCACAAAACAACAAAACCACTAAACCACAAAATCACAAAACAACAAAACCACATTATCTAAGATCGATTACCTCAGCCTTAGGATAGTCTTTAGCATTGAAGGTGAAAGTGGCATCAGAGAGAGTTCGCTGTCTGATATTGGAGATAGAAATCGTAACCCAACCAGAAGCTTGACGCATCTTTACCTCCTTGATATTATTGTTGCCGTCCACGAGAATATATGCCTCCTTGATGCTTGCTTTCTGATTTAGAGCCTTGAGATGCACTTGATTGCCACTCGCGGTCTTGTTGAGCTGCATGCTGTAACCCTTCTTGTAGAGATTGACGAAGGTGTAAGGATTCATGGATGACTGCTGAGCGGCAGAAGGAGTAGAGACATTGACCTCTTCATTCTTCTTCACATAGGTCCACTGTGTCTTGCCATTGTACCATACTATTGCGCTGGCAGTAGAAGCGTGGAATTTGTTGCCTTTGATGGAGATGTTGCCCTTCTGAGTGCCAAACTTGTTGCCTTTGATGGAGAAAGAAGCGGTAGTACCGCCTTTGATGTTGAGCTTTGCTACAGCTTTGTCGAGCACTTTCTTTGCCTCATTAGAATTGTTGTTGGCAGAAATGGTTGTAGTGAAGGCGCAAATCGCCATCATAACTATCAGAGAAAAGATTTTTTTCATAGACTTTCTGTTGTTGATCCGTCCCTTTTAACGGTTTTCTTTTTATTAGTTTGTTATCTGAAATATCAAGTTATCGAGTACCGCCTCTGAGCGATGCAATACGGTTTTCCAAAGCCATCTCATCCATTATCAGCACTTCGCGAGGCTTACTGCCATGAGCAGGACCTACGATACCAGCCTTTTCGAGTTGGTCCATCAATCTTCCGGCACGGTTGTAGCCGATGGAGTACTGTCGCTGAATCATGCTCGTAGAGCCTTGCTGCGTGTTGACGATGGTGCGTGCAGCCTGTTCGAAGAGAGGATCCCATGAAGAAACGTCCGTACTTCCAGTGCTTCCGCCATCGCCTCCATCATCCATAGGTTCAGGGAGATCCATAGGATGCTGTGGAGTAAGGCCAGCCTTCTCTTGCTCTTGTATATGCTTAGCGATAGCTTCCACTTCTGGAGTGTCGAGGAAGGCACACTGTACGCGGGTCGGTTCGTTGCCGTTGAGATAGAGCATATCGCCCTTACCTATGAGTTGGTTGGCACCGGGGCGGTCGAGAATGGTGCGTGAGTCAATCATCTGTCCTACGCGGAAAGCTACACGTCCTGGGAAGTTTGCCTTGATAGTGCCGGTGATGATGTTGGTGGTAGGGCGCTGTGTGGCTATAATCATGTGTATTCCCACGGCGCGAGCCAACTGTGCGATACGGGCGATAGGCAGTTCCACTTCCTTTCCTGCGGTCATGATAAGGTCGCCAAACTCATCTATTATCACTACGATATACGGCATATAGTCATGGAGTGGGTTACCGTTTTCGTCGGTCATGCGCAGGCGGTGGTTGATGAATTTCTCATTATATTCCCTTATGTTGCGCACTCCAGCAAGTTTCAGGAGGTCGTAACGATGGTCCATAAGCGTGCAGAGGCCCTTCAGTGTGCGCACCACCTTGGTGACATCAGTGATGATAGGTTCTTCGTCAGTGTCTGGAACCTGAGCCATAAACGCATTGGCGATAGGATTATAGACGGAGAATTCCACCTTCTTAGGATCGACAAGCACAATCTTCAGCTCGTTAGGATGCTTCTTGAAGAGCAAAGAGCCTATCATGGCATTCAGTCCGACAGACTTACCTTGACCAGTAGCACCAGCCACAAGGAGGTGAGGAATCTTGGCAAGATCGACCATAAAGACCTCATTGGTGATGGTCTTACCGAGGGCAAGAGGCAGTTCCATCTTGGTGTCCTGAAATTTTCTGGAGTTGAGAATGGATTCCATTGATACGATGGAAGCATGGGCATTAGGCACCTCGATGCCGATAGTGCCCTTTCCTGGGATAGGAGCGATGATACGAATACCCTCAGCCTTGAGTGAGAGAGCAATGTCATCCTCCAGATTACGAATCTTGGAGATGCGCACTCCCTCGGCAGGAGTAATCTCATAGAGCGTGATAGTAGGACCGATAGTGGCTGTAATCTCACGTATCTGCACTCCGAATGAGTTGAGCACAGTGATGATCTGCTTCTTGTTGGCTATGAGTTCCTCCTTAGTGGTCAGGTCTTTCTGTTCCTCATATTTCTTCAGAAGGTCGAGGGTAGGGTACTTATATTTTGTATAAGGCTCACGTGGGTTGATAGGAGTAGATAGCACCTCCTCGGCAGTGAGCGTCTTTCCCTTGGCTTTGTCTTCGCTGATGCTTTGGTTTACGCTGAATGTAGGCTCGTTATTGGCAGGCTGTTTCTGCTCAGGAGCCACGCTTTCGCTTTGCTCTGCCGGCGCAATATCTTCCTCGTCAGTGAGGTCGATAGGCTGGCTTGCGTTCTCATCTGGTACGTATTCTTCGGTCTTCTCTTCCTCTTCAGTCTCAGGAAGGGTGTAAGGATTAGCTAAAACGGTGTCAGTAGCTTCCTCTTCCTCCTTGTTGTTGTTGATTTTAAACTTCACTCTATTTGAGATATAGTCCACAGGATTAAGCACTTTGCGGATGAAATTGATGGTCTCTGTGGAGACGAAAGTGAGGAAAATGATGGCTGTCAGCGCAAGGATGGCTGTCAGACCTGGTGTTCCGATTATGCATTCGAGGTATTTACAGATAAACTCACCGTGTCCTCCGCCAGCATTGAATATCTGTCCGTTGAGCAGAGGGTTGATGAATTTCGCACAGGTGATGCTGCTCCAGATGAGCAATATCATTGAGCCGAAGAACCATTTCCACAGGTTCAACTTGAATGCGCCCACCAATCGCAAGCCTACAAGGAATATAAAGGTAGGGATAAGGAATGCGGGAAAGCCAAAGCAACACTTGATAAAGAAATATGAAATGTATGCTCCGATGCTTCCGCAGCTGTTTTGTATCGCCATATCTTCATTCCTCATATCTCCAGGAAGCGGATTGGTAATGATGCTTTGGTCATTCTGTCCTGTAGAGAAGAAGGAGCAGAATGACCAAAACATGAAGATGGAGATGCCGAAGAGGATAAGTCCCACGGTGACATTAGTCTTTTCATTGTGTATGAAAGACGAAACTCCGATGGCTTCACTGAATGATACGTTCTTGGAATTGGCTGTTTCTTTTTTCTTTTTTGCCATATATATATTTCTTTTCTTATGCTTGGTGTATGTGAAGTTGGAGGGGAAAAGCAATACGTTTCTCCCAAACCAACTGCAAATTTACATGAAAAATCTCATATAATTGATGAAAAAGCGAGAGAATATGTCAAAAGATATGGTTTTTTCAGCATTTTTTTCTAATTTTGCACTTGTTATATGTAATTTAGAATGTATTCCATACCCTTTGCCCCCTTAAATCTACTGAGGCAAAGGTCAATTTCGCTATGAATAAAATATTATACAGTAAGTTTGACAAAACCAAGATAGGTGACTTGCCAAGGGCGGTTTTCCCAGGCAGAATAATCACTATTCTTTCGCCTGGCGAGGCGCAGAGGGCTGTAGATTACTTGCTTCAGAGTGACATCCTCGGCTTCGATACCGAGACAAGACCTGTATTCAAGAAAGGTGCGAGAAATAAGGTGGCGCTGCTTCAGGTCTCTACACACAACACATGTTTCCTGTTCAGACTCAACAGGATAGGACTTTGTCCAGCTGTAAAGCAACTCCTTGAAGCTGAGGGACCATTGAAAATAGGACTCTCATGGCATGATGACATAATGGGACTCCATAAGAGAGGCAACTTCGAGCCTAAGGGATTTATCGACCTACAGGACCACATGACTGAATTGGGAATCAAGGATATGAGTCTGGCAAAACTCTATGCCAACCTTTTCCGCAAGCGCATCAGCAAGCGTGAACAGCTCTCCAATTGGGAAGCCGATGTGCTTAGTCAGAAACAGAAGGAATATGCTGCCACGGATGCGTGGGCATGTATCATGCTTTATGAGGAATATATGCGCCTGAAAGAGACGCAAGACTTCTTCCTCGAATACGTTCCAGAACCGGAACCGCAGCAACCTGCCGCTCATAAGGAGCAGGAAGAGCATGTTGATGGCGCTGACAATGTGGAGGAGAAAAAGCCTGCCGCAAAGCGTATTGCACGCAAGACCACTACAAGGCGTAAGACTACGTCGGCTGACGGTGAATCAAAGACCACGAGAAAGCGTTCCACTACCAAGGCTTCTACCAAGGCTTCTGCTAAAGAGACGACGGCAAAAGCCACTGCTGCAAAAGCAAAAGCCAAGGATACGACGGCAAAAGCCAAAGCTCCTGCTAAGCGACGCACTGCAAAAAAGAATAATGTAGAACTCCAATTGACGGGTGATAATCCGCAAATGGCAGTAGAGATAGAAAATACAATACAGAATGTATAAAAACGTATATTTGAAAAGAGGTAAGGAAGAGAGCATGAAGCGCTTTCATCCTTGGGTGTTCTCGGGTGCACTGCACCATATGGATGAAGGCTTGCGTGAAGGCGAGATAGTCAATGTAATCTCTGCCGAAGGCGAGTATATCGGTCGCGGACACTTCCAGATAGGAAGCATTGCAGTGCGAATACTTACTTTCGACGATGAGATGATTGACGATGATTTCTGGTACAATCGTCTCAAGATTGCCCTCGATGTGCGCATTGCCATCGGTATTGCAGATAATCCGCAGAACAATACCTACCGTCTCGTTCACGGAGAAGGCGATAATCTCCCAGGACTTGTCATAGATTGCTATGGTAAGACTGCTGTAGTGCAGGCTCATAGCGTGGGAATGCACGAGTACAGGATGGAAATATCACGCCAGTTGGTGCGTGTAATGGAGCATCGCATCGAGAATGTATATTACAAGAGCGAGACCACACTGCCTTACAAGGCGGAACTCGGACAGGAGAATGGCTTCATCTATGGCGATACTGACGAGAATGTGGCTTTGGAGAATGGACTCAAATTCCACGTCGATTGGCTCAAAGGACAGAAGACCGGTTTCTTTGTTGACCAGCGTGAGAACCGTTCGTTGCTTGAACATTACTCTAAAGGACGCTGTGTGCTCAATATGTTCTGCTATACAGGTGGCTTCTCTTTCTATGCTATGCGTGGCGGGGCAAAACTCGTTCACTCCGTTGATTCTTCAGGAAAAGCCATCGAACTCACCACTAAGAACGTGGAACTCAATTTCCCTGGCGACAAGCGTCATGAGGCTTTCTGTGAGGATGCTTTCAAGTTCCTGGACGGAGCGGATGATAAATACGACCTCATTATCCTTGATCCGCCTGCCTTTGCAAAGTATCGTGGCGCATTGCACAATGCTCTGAAAGGATATACACGCCTTAATGTCAAGGCTTTCGAGCGCATCAAGCCGGGCGGAATACTCTTCACATTCAGTTGTTCGCAAGTGGTGACTAAGGATAATTTCCGCAATGCTGTCTTTACTGCTGCAGCGCAGTCTGGACGTAAGGTGCGTATCCTTCACCAGCTCCATCAGCCAGCCGACCATCCTATCAACATCTACCATCCTGAAGGCGAATACCTCAAGGGGTTGGTGCTCTATGTAGAATAGGATTCTCCAATGTTCGCCACAGTGTTGCCCGCATTACCGTGCAATGCAGAAACGATGTAGCAATAATCTCCAATGTCCGCCACTGTGTTGCCCGTGTTACCGGGCAATAAAAAAACAAGCACCCCATGCATCCAATAGAGCAGAAAATAAAGAAATTCATATCTTCAGAATCCCTTATTCCCCAGCAAGGGAAATGGAAAGGGCTCGTAGCATTGTCGGGCGGAGCGGACTCCGTCTGCCTGTTGCTCGTCTGCAAGTCGATGGGCTATGATGTAGAGGCGGTGCATTGCAATTTCCATCTACGTGGAGAAGAGGCTGACAGGGATGAGGCTTTCTGCGAGAAACTGTGTGAAAGGGAGGCAATACCATTCCATCGTGTGCATTTTGACACACTCACTTACGCTTCTCTGCATAAGGTGAGCATCGAAATGGCAGCGAGGGAATTGCGCTATAATTATTTTGAACAGTTGAGAGTGAGCATCGAAGCCGACGATATTCTCGTGGCGCATCATCGTGATGACTCTGTCGAAACGGTGATAATGAATCTCATTCGTGGCACTGGCATTCATGGATTGCAGGGCATAAAACCAAGGAATGGACATATAGTGCGCCCACTTCTCTGCGTGGGAAGAAGGGATATAGAGGCATGGCTGAAAGAGAAAGGGCAGGACTTTGTCACTGACAGCACCAATCTGGAGGATGATGTGGTGCGCAATAAGATAAGGCTTAATATTCTCCCACTGATAGAAGAGATAAATCCTTCTGTGTCAGAGAATATCGCTCAGACCGCTCTCAGAATGATAGAGGCTGGTAAAGTCTTTGATAATGCCATGCGTAAGGATGTGGACCGTGTGGTGAAATCCACGCTTTCATCTGCCGATATAGTCCCTGCTGATCGCCTTATGTCGATAGATGTCAAGGCTTTGTCGGGAGTGGCATCGCGTGAATACACCCTTCAGACCATTCTTTCACCATTACTTTTCTCCCCATCGCAGGTGGAGGAAATATCTCGTTCAGACCTTTCTCAGCCGGGAAAGCGATGGGAGAGTGCAGGGCATACTCTGATAGTGGATCGCGGTTGTCTGCTCATCAAGGAGAAATCGGTAGCAGAACGCAAGCCTTTCCGCATTCCAGAGGCAGGCACTTACGTCATCAGTGAGACGCAGTCTGCCACAGAAAAGGTCTCCGTCAAAATGCAGCAAGTGGATGAAAGTTTCACTATCGACCGCTCATCGCTCTGTGCCACGCTCGATGCCGATAAGGTGAGGTTTCCTCTTTGCCTCAGGAATGTGAAGCCTGGAGAGCGATTTGTGCCTTTCGGAATGAAGGGAACAAAGCTCGTAAGCGACTATCTTACCGACAGAAAGCGTAATATCTTCCAAAAGGAAGCCCAACTCGTAATCTCTGATGCAGACGATAATATTCTGTGGCTCGTGGGTGAACGTCCCGATGGAAGATACTGCATTGGCAAAAATACAATAAATGCCCTTGTAATCCGTTATTTCAAATAATGAAAAAGAGCATTAGAAACATATTAGTATTTCTTCCGTTGCTTGCCCTAATCCTTACGGCTTGCAATGATGATGACAGTTTTTCCGCATCCCCATTCAATAGTCTTACACTGGGTGTGGATACGGTATTTATGGACACGGTATTCTCCAAAGTACCGGCTTCCACGCGTTCTTTCTGGATTTACAATAAGTCTGGAGACGGAATACGCTGCTCTAACGTGAGGTTGCAGAATGGCAATCAGACGGGTTTCCGTGTCAATGTGGACGGAATAAACCTTGGCGAGCAGACTGGATTTCAGACTTCTGACATTGAAATAAGAAAAGGAGACAGCATCCGCGTCTTCGTGGAACTGACTTCTCGAACCACTTATCAGACTGCTCCAAAGGAGATAGAAGACAATCTTATCTTCACCTTGGAGAGCGGAAAGCAGCAGGTGGTCAATCTCAATGCGTGGTCATGGGATGCTGATCTCGTGCAGGAAATGCGGATATCACGCGACTCTCTCATAGACAATGCAGGCAAAAGACCTCTCGTAATCTATCAAGGCATAACAGTAGATTCTCTTGCTACGCTCACCATAGCTCCTGGTTCTATCATATATTTCCATGATGATGCAGGCATTGAGGTGAAAGGCAGATTGGTATGCAAGGGCGATTCCACAAACAATGTGGTGCTAAGGGGCGACCGTCTCGACAATATGTTTGACTATCTGCCTTACGATCTCGTGCCGGGAAGATGGAAAGGCATTCATTTCTCTGCCTCTTCCTACGATAATATCATTGATTTCACTGACATACATAGTGGATATGACGGCATAGTGTGCGACTCAAGCGACGTCAACAGACTGAAACTTACGCTTACTGCCTCCACCATTCATAATTGTAAAGGCTATGGCATAAGCACTTCAAATGCGAAAGTGGTAATCGAAAACTGTCAGATTTCCAATACATTATCCGACTGTGTGGCGGTGAATGGTGGCGATGTGTCGTTGCTTCACTGTACGCTTGCGCAGTTCTATCCATTCGATTCTCAGCGTGGAGCGGCGCTCCGTTTTTCTAATGGCGACGGAACGAGCGTTTGGCCATTACTAAATCTTAGCGTTAGAAACTCGATAGTGACGGGATATGCTGATGATGTCATTATGGGAACTAAGGCGGACACTACTGCCACCTTCCATTATTCTTTCGCTTATTCTCTCCTTCGCACACCAGAGATAAAAGATTCTACCGTATGTGATAGCATTATCTGGGAGAATGTCAAGGACACAATCTCTGCCGGATGGAAGAATTTCAAGCGAATAGACACTGAGCTTCTGCGTTACGATTTCCATCTCGACTCCATCTCAAAGGCTGTCGGCACTGCTAACAAAGCATGGGCATTGCCATATAATCGCGATGGAATAAAACCTAAAGACGTGGTCAATATGGGATGTTATTAGTAGTCTGGTTGTTTAGTTGTTTAGTAGTCTGGTTGTTTGTAGAATTCGCTCGCAACTGGGCTATCAACAAACCAACTATCAACAAACCGACAACCAATAACCGACAACCCACAACCGACAACCAATAAAAATAATAACGATATGAAAACAATAGAATTGAACCTGAAGATGATGCTCGTAGAGCTATCTGAACTGACCCCAGAAGACAATGAACTCGTGGAGAAAGCAAAGAAGGCTACAGAGGCTTCGTATGCACCATTCAGCAAGTTTCGTGTCGGAGCTGCACTACGCCTAAAGAATGGGGTAGTGGTGACTGGTTGTAATCAGGAGAATTCCGTTACTCCGCTCACGCTTTGTGCTGAGCGTGTCACTATCTTCTCTTCACAGGCACAGTATCCAGGCACTCCTATCCTTACTCTCGCTATTGCTGCACGCAATATAAACGGTGAGTTTGTCAATGACCCTATTTCCCCATGCGGTTCATGCCGTCAGGTAATCCTTGAGCATGAAGTGCGCTATAATCAGCCTATCCGCATTCTATTGTATGGAAAAAAAGGAGTTCTGATAGCAGACTCTATCAGAACTCTCCTTCCTTTCTCCTTCTCCGTAGATAGTTTAACGGATTGATTTGGTTGTTTTGTTGTTTTGTTGTTTTGTTGTTTAGAGGTTTCGTTGTTTGTAGAATTCGCTCGCAACAAGACTATCAACTAATCAACTAAACAACAAAACAACTAAACAACAAAACAACACCTCCCCTTACTTTACTCCCCTCTCATCCAAAGCCTTACTGTATTTAGCGGCGTTTGCGAGATGTTCATTGTATGACTTGGCAAAGTTGTGTGTGCCAGAGAAGTCCTCTTTAGCACACATATAGATGAAGTCATGGTGCACCATATTGAGCACAGCATCGATACCTGCCACGCTTGGAATGCGGATAGGTCCAGGAGGCAATCCCTCATTTCTATATGTGTTATAAGGACTAACCACATTGAGCAGTTTGGTATAGATTCTTCTCAGTGAGAAATCCTGCAAAGCAAACTTGATAGTAGGGTCTGCCTGGAGAGGCATATTCTGCTTCAGACGATTGTAATACATTCCTGCAATCATAGGCTTCTCAGCATTGTTGGCAGTTTCTTCATCCACTATACTTGCAATGGTGATTACCTCCACCGGCGAGAGATTGAGCTCCTTTGCCTTTGCAGAGCGAGTGCCCTTCCAGAAATCATCACTCTCATTCTTCATTTTGTTAAGAAACTTTTCGAGAGGTATGTTCCAGTACACCTCGTAAGTGTTAGGTACAAACATGGAGATGATAGTGGCAGTGTCGAGTGCGTACTTTCCACATATCTTCGGATCGTTTAGTGCATCGAGGAAATCTTCCTTGGAAAACATCAGTCGCTCAGCCATTTCCTCAGCCAGACGTTCCTTTGTCCTCACGCTCGGAATGGTCAGTTTGACAGGTTCCTGATGTCCGTTTCGCAAGTTGCGGAACAGGGTAAAAGCGCTCATGGAAGGAGTGACAGCGTATTTACCTGAGCGGATATGGTCTGCATAGTGTAGATGGCGCGCCATGGTGCGTATGGCAGTGCGTCCCTGTTCGGTGGCGATAGTGTCAAGTTTCACGGTCACCGAGTCGAGATTATCGTCATTATCGATATAGAGATAGACGGTGTAGTCATGCTTTGAGATACCGGCAAAGAGATAATAAGCCACGATGCCAATGATTACTACAATGCATCCAATGGCGGAGATGAGGTATCCTTTCTTCTTTTGATTCATTTTTATTAGTGTTGGTTGTGAGTTGTTTGTTATGGGTTGTTTGGTGTTTTGTTGGCTTGTTTCAGCCAATTATCTATAAGCTTTCGTGCGATAGACAGTTTTTCTGGGATAGTAGGCAAGCGATGACGGTCAAACCATCCGCCTTCTGCCAGTTCTTCCTTCTGCAGCTTTATCTCGCCAGAGACGTAATCGGCATTGAAGCCCACCATCAGTCCGCATGGATAAGGCCAAGGTTGGGAGGCATAATATCGCAGATTGGTAATTTCCAGTCCCACTTCCTCATGCACTTCGCGCCTTACAGCTTCCTCCAGAGTCTCACCGGTCTCCACAAATCCCGCTACAAGACCATGGAAATTGCTTCTGAAATTGCGTCCTCTGACCAGCAATACCTCATCGACACCCTTATGGATGAGCACGATGACGGCAGTGGCAAGTTGAGGCCATACTTCCTTTCCGCATCCGGTGCAACGCTTTGAGATGTCTGTCTCAAGTTTCATTGGAGCGCCACACACGCCACAGAATTTAGTATTCATGTCCCAATAGAGTATCTCATGGCATTTGCCGGCTTTCTCATAGAGAGGCTTGCTGAGCTTGTAATACGACTGCCTAAGTGGGCACATCTCATGATTAGCGAGGTCTGTGATAGGATTATCCACCCTGACAGCCTTGACTATGGTGCCATCATCCATTGGTGTGATGTTGTGTATGGTGTTCCATTCCTTCAGAGCCACAGGGGGTTCATCGCCGTAAGGGATGGTAAATGATCCGTCTGCAGTCTTTTCTATCAGAAGATCACTTTTGCAGAATATAAACCAAAGATTCATAATCAGGTGTTACTTTGTTTTGTTGTTATGCTGTTTGGTCGTTTTGTTGTTCAGATGTTTGTCATGTTATTACATTCAACAAAACCACTAAACAATAAAATCACTAAGCAACAATGTTTTTTTTATGCGCACGCATATTAAGTGCAAAGGTAATAATAATTATGTAGAAACTTGCAATTTGTGTTGACTTTTTTAGGAAACGATGCTGTTTTCTGTGTGTAATTGCAATCCATATTTCTGCGGATTGCACTCTCTTTTCCCCTTTTTGGCGCATAATTATTAAAAATCCTTATTTCATTATCATTTTATGATTATCATTTTATGATAATAAGAATAAAAGTTGTAACTTTGCA
>OLFV01002843.1_pt1 | contig 11975 bp, 10 predicted proteins | sample 1605551 | NCBI WGS metagenome assembly OLFV01 (sample SAMEA3888922, study PRJEB22519) | human gut metagenome | biome: human gut; feature: human-associated habitat; material: faeces | place: Denmark | collected 2011
TCATTCTCAAGCGGATCAACGGTATAGAGGTATGGATCTTCATTATAAGTGCCAGACAGGCTGCTGGTAAGTCCATCATTTGTAGAGTAGCTATATGATGGGCGGAACATGATATTTGTGGCTGTATCAGGTTTCCACTCCAGTCTGCCACCGAAATAGATAGAATTACTGCGTGAGAAATTATGGCTAATACTATTAGAGAATGATCCAGTAGTAGCTACGAAGTTCTCAGATGACGATTTACTGAAAGCATCGCCATCACGATGACGCCACATAAGTCCGAAGTCAAAATTGAGCTTATCCTTATCGTAATTGACATTGAAAGCTCCATTCTTCGAAGCATTCAGTCCGTTGCGGTTGCCTCCGAATCCACGACGACCGCCTCCAGGGAAGCCCATATCATTGGTGTTGTTTGCACCGCCAAAGCCCATAAAGCGCAATCCGTCCTGAGTGTACATACCCATCAATCGCTCAGCGTAACGGTCGTGGTTGCCATAGCTACCGTCAAAATTGAACATATATCCCTTGTTCATGCCAGGCTTGATTCCGAAGTCGAGCACAGTGGACTCCTCACCGTCATCAATACCTGTCACGCGTGCGAGGTCACTCTTCTCGTCATACGCTCGAATCTTATCTACAATGGATGTAGGCAGGTTTTTCAGGGCTGTCTTTGTGTCTCCTGACATAACCTCCTTACCATCCACCTTAATCTTCTTTACAGACTTACCATTGATGGTGATATTACCATCATCATCCACTTGTGCTCCTGGAATCTTCTTTACCAGTTCCTCAATGACGGAACCTTCTGCAGTGCGATAAGCCGAAGCATTATATACAAAGGTGTCTTCCTTGACAGTCACTTTTGCGGCAACGCCATTAGCCACGACCTCCTTGAGAAGCACAGCATCTACTGCAAGATTGACTTTACCGAGAGCAATGTCCTTATTGTCAGCGACGGTAATGTTTTTCTCATAAATCTTATATCCTATATTGGTCATCTTAAGGATATATTTTCCATTCTTAGGAGCTTTCAGAGAGAACTTACCATCTGCGTCAGTCACTGCGCCTGTTACGTAAGAACTGTCTGATTTCAAGAGTTGTACGGTCGTTTGCATCAAGGCTTCCTTTGACTCCTTATCTAAGACCGTTCCAGTGATGACCCTATTCTGTGCCATCATCATTACCGAACCCATTACGAGTGCGATCAATGTGAGTAATGATTTTCTCATCTGTCGTTATAGTTATGTTTTTATTGTTGTCATATTTCATCTACTTTTTCTCTTTCACACAATATAATAACGAATAAAAATGAAAAAAGTTTAGAATCGCCCAATCATTTTTTTCGATTTCAAAAGCAATAAAAAAACTACGTCTGCGCATTTCTACAATATTTTAACATTTATTTTTGAAGAAAAATAATCTGGCTTGAAATACGCGATTCTCGCTATTTTTGGAATTACCTATAAATCAGCAAATTACAAAAATCGAGATTTGAAAAGATAATTTTCATGCAGAAAAAGCTTAGTTTTTGGACTATAAAAGCATAGTTATCGCAACACAATATCTATGCTTTTGCATCCTAATAACATAGATATTACAAGGTAAAAGCTAAGCTATTGCAAAACCGAAGCAAAAATTTCAGAAGACGAAGGCACTTTTTCATCGTCAAAGAGCATTTTTCTCTCAAAAACGCGAAGTAGAGACGGGGGATTTTTGACAGACTTTTAACAAATCAAAATAAATGTAAAAAGCAATTTTGGCAATATTTCCGTTGCGTGAAACATTTTCCTCATTGCACACAAAAACTATTCTCCGACCTGCTATTCCTAAAGGAATTGAAGAAATTATTTGTCAGTATGATATTTTTTTAGTAATTTTGCATTCGATAACAATCAAAAAAAATCAATACTACAAATAATCAACTACTGACATGAAGAAAAGACTATTAGGCGCATTGCTATTGGCATCCACCATTGCCACAAGCGTTTGCGCTCAACAACTTAAGGAGAAACTCAACCGCGCTCCTGTGGCTGTAAAGACTTCTACCGGAGTGCTCGTATCATGGCGCTCTTTCTCAGCTGATGCAAAAGACCTCTCATTCGACGTTTATCGCAACGGAACGAAGATTGGATCCAACATCACAAGGAAAACAAATTTACACGACACCATGGGCAAAGCCGGCTACACCTACAGGATTGAGGCAAGCAACGGCGAGACATTCGAGACAAAAGCGTGGGCTAATATATGCACTACTTTCGATGCAAAGCGACCTGCTCCGCAAGTCACCGCTGGTGGCTCGAAAGGAAAATACCGTCCTGACGATATGAGTGTAGGCGACCTTGACGGCGACGGCGACTACGAACTCGTGCTGAAATGGATGCCTGACAATCAGAAAGATAACAGCCAGAAAGGATACACTTCTCCATGTATCATAGATGCTTACAAGCTCGACGGCACATTTCTTTGGCGCATAAATCTCGGACTGAATATTCGCTCGGGAAACCATTACACTCAGTTTCTCGTCTATGACTTTGATGGAGACGGCAAAGCGGAAGTGATGTGCAAGACTGCTCCCGGCTCTAAAGACAGTGAAGGAAATTATGTCACCGAGGCGACAACCGATGCCACTATCAGAAAGATAAACAATTCAAAGACTTACGTCAACAGTAACGGCCATGTGACTGGAGGTGAAGAACTTCTGACCGTATTCAATGGAGAGACTGGCAAGGCAATGCACACCGTATGGTACAACCCAAACCGCGCTATGACAACCGGAAACAAGAGCATGAGTTACGGCAGTTGGGAGAGTGAAAACGGCAAGAGCGCAAACTACAACCGCGGCGAGAGATACAATGCCGCAGTGGCTTATCTCGACGGACTCGATTATCTGCCTTCAGCAATCTTCCAGAGAGGCTACTACTCCAGCTGCTTCATCTGGGCTGTAGATTGGAACGGCATAGAAATATCCACCAAATGGATCCACAAAGGCAGAAAAGGTTCATGGTCTGTCGATGACAAAGATGGCAAAAGCATCGCTTCAGGCACGGGAAAATCAAGCTTCGGCCAGGGCGTCCACGGCATTTCTATCGGTGATGTCGATGGCGACGGCAAGGACGAGATAGTCACTGGTTCGGCTACCATTGACCATAACGGTTCGCTGCTCTGCTCTACAGGCAAGGGACATGGTGACGCTATCCATCTCGCACCGCTTTTTGCTGACAGTAATGTGCTCAGTCTGATGATGCCTCATGAAGAGAAACCTTACGGATATGACGTCCACAATCCTTCTACTGGCACCCTCCTAATCGACAAGACCAGTTCGGGCGACAACGGACGTGGACTTGCCGCTGACTTTATCCCTTTCAATAAAGGTTACGAATTTTGGACCAGTGCTGACGATAACATCTATTCCTGTACCACAGGCAATGTAATCCTCGACAAGAAACCGGACACCAATTTCCGAATCTACTGGACAGGAGACCCATTCGACCAGACATTCGATGGCAGATACGACAAGAATGCGGATAAGTTTAATCCAAGAATTAGATATTACAACACCAATTCCAAGTCTATCAATACATTCATCGAATTCAACAAGCACGGCGAACCACAGGCGTGCAACACCACGAAAGCAACGCCTTGCCTCCAGGCTGACATCCTCGGCGACTGGCGCGAAGAACTGGTAATGTTCCAATATGAGGCTGATTATTCCTCTGATGTTGTGAAAATCATGATTTTCTCTACACCGGAACCTACCAATTACAAAGTACCTTGCCTGATGGAAGACCACGTTTATCGTATGGGAATTGCTTGGCAGAATAGTTCTTACAACCAGCCTCCTCACCTCGGATACAGCCTTGCTGAATACGTGGGTGCTGGAACAAAATACACCATCAACCCTACTTCTCATGCTCCTGCCTACAAGGATGTGGAGACTGGAATAAAAGACGTGAAGGTGACAAAGCCTGGCAACGGAATTATGTATAACCTGAAGGGTCAAAAAGTCTGCAGACCTGTGCCTGGAGAGATATACATACTCAATGGCAAGAAATTCATTTTCAAGAAATAAGGTAAGCTTTTAGCAACACCTGCAACAACAAAATAACAACGCTTATGCAAAGAATAATAATCTCAACAGACCTCGATACGGAGCTCTCACAAGCCATCGCAGACTGCGAACATGACAGAATTTTCATTCTCACAGATGAGACGACACACCGACTGTGCCTGCCATTGGTAAAGGATTTTGACTGCCTGAAGGACGCTGAGATTATTACCATAGGCGCTTCGGACGTAAACAAGACTTTGGAGTCCACCGCACGCGTCTGGGAAAAACTGCAGAAAGGCGGAGCTACACGCCACTCTTTGCTCATAAATCTCGGTGGCGGAATGGTGACTGACCTCGGAGGCTTCGCCGCTTCCACATTCAAGAGAGGAATCAATTTCATCAACATACCGACCACTTTGCTCTCTATGGTCGATGCCTCGGTAGGTGGAAAAACGGGATTCAATTTCGGCGGACTGAAAAATGAAATCGGAGTATTCAATGATTCAAAATACGTCATCCTATCTACGGCTTTCCTAAAATCACTCGACAGCGAGAATATCGCATCTGGTTATGCTGAAATGCTGAAGCATGGACTCATCAATCGCAAGACAAATGCGATGTGGGCAGAACTGATAAACTTCGACCTTGCTCACCCAGACCTTGGCACACTCCAGCGTATGGTGGCTGAAAGCGTCGCTATCAAAGAGGAAATCGTGGAGGAAGATCCGCAAGAGCATGGCATTCGCAAAGCTCTCAATCTCGGACACACCATCGGTCACGCCTTCGAATCATGGGCAATGCGTGAAGCGGCAAAGGCAGACTCTGGCAAAGCACGACTCGAAAAGCCGATTCTCCACGGTTATGCTGTGGCTTACGGCATAGTTGCAGAGCTCTATCTTGCTGCAAAGAAGACTGGTTTTCCTACAGACAGGATGCACCAGACCGTGAGATTTATCAAAGAAAACTACGGTACGCTGCCTATCACCTGCGATGATTACCCTACCCTTCTCGAACTGATGACTCACGACAAGAAGAACGTCGCAGGCGAAATAAACTTCACTTTGCTGGGCGGTATTGGTGACATTCGTATCAACCAAACTGCCACGAAAGAAGAAATAATGGAGGCTCTCGATTTCTTCCGTGAAGGATAATTAACATTTTTTATTTGCGTTTTTTCTCTTTTAATATTGAAAAAGCGTACCTTTGCAAAAAGATTACACCAACCGAGATATGAATATACAATTAAATCCAAATATTGATGCCTGCAAGACATCTGTCCTGATAGTAGATGACATTCCTATCAACGTCACTCTGATTGAGAAAATGCTCAAGCCATTCCACTTCGTAATCGAGAAAGCGAATGACGGACAGACAGCGCTTGACATCGTGGCAGACAACAAACCAGACCTCATACTGCTCGACCTTATGATGCCTGGGATAAACGGTTACGACGTGATAAAGCAACTGCGGGCTAAAGAAGAGACTAAGCAACTGCCTATCATCGTCATTTCCGCACTCAATTCTAACGAAGACGTAGTGAAAGGTTACGACCTTGGAGCCAACGACTTCCTGACCAAGCCAATTATCATGAACCGCCTCCACACCAGCGTAATAACGCAACTCAATAAGGCTATGGAAGCTAAAGGGATGGCATAATGTGAGACAGTATTCAGGTTGCAGCTGTCACCATCCATTTCTTATTAGTGGTTTAAGGCTTTGCAATATTATCTTTATGGCGGAGCTATTACTGAAACCCACATTCTAACACAAAGACAATGATTATTGGCATACTCATAATCATATCAATCATAGTAGTGGCTATTCTCTTAATAAGACGACTTTCAATGATTAAAACTGGAAATGAAAACATCCAGGATATGAATAAACAGATTGCTTCTCTCACGCAGGAACTGGAGGAAGCAAAGCAGGAGAGTAAACTCAAGGACGTTTATCTCCACAATATTTGCCACGAAATACGCAATCCACTCAATGCTGTGGTGGGATTTGCGCAACTCGTGTCTCTGCCAGACGATGTCGTCAGCCAAAAGGAAAAAGAGGAATATAACGATTATATCACTCAAAACTCCAGCCTGCTGATGCTTGTCGTCGATGATATACTGAATATTTCGGACATAAAGAGCGGAAACTACAAGATAAGCAAAGCGCCAGCTCCGCTCAACAACATAGGCGTTTCGGTTGTCGCAAGCGTGAAATACAAAGTCACCGATAAGATAAAACTCTCATTCACATCTGATTTCGACGATTCATTCATGCTCGTCACAGACGTAAGAAGAGTGCAGCAGATACTCATCAATTTCCTCACCAATGCCATAAAGCATACGTCAGAGGGAAGCATCGTGCTGCATTGCTCGCGTGATGAAAATCCCGGAATGGTAACATTCTCCGTCACCGATACGGGCGAGGGAGTACCTTTGGAGCAAGCTGACAAGATATTCGACCGCTTCACCAAGCTCAATGACTTCGTGGAAGGCACTGGACTGGGGCTCAATATCTGCAAAACTCTCGCAGAGAGACTTAAAGGCAAAGTCTATCTCGACAAGACATATAGTGAGAAAGGCGCTCGATTCGTCTTCGCTCATCCAATAGATTGAAGCTTTAGAGCCTAAAAAGTTGAGCACAAGAACATTACTTCCACTGCGCTCTGATGTTAGTAGAATAGAATCGGGAGTATTTTTTATAAAAACAGAACAGAAAACAAAATAATATAGATAATACATGAACATTTTAGAACTTAGCGAACAGGAAATAGGCAGACGTGAGAGTCTGAAGGAATTACGCAACATGGGTATCGACCCATATCCTGCAGCCGAATACCCGGTAAACGCATGGAGCAACGACATACGCGACAATTTCGTTGACCTTCCAGTCATTGGTAAAGACGAAGAAGGCAACGATATCCATGAACAGGCTACTCCAGAAAATAGCCGTTGTGTCTCTATCGCAGGACGTATGATGGGACGCCGCATCATGGGTAAGGCTGGTTTTGCAGAAATTCAAGACTCTAAAGGCAGAATACAGGTTTATGTTCAGCGCGATGAAATATGTCCGGGCGAAGACAAGGCACAATATAATAATGTATTCAAGAAGTTTCTCGACATCGGTGATTTCATCGGTGTGAAGGGTTATGTCTTCCGCACTAAGACCGGTGAGATTTCTGTTCATGCTCAGGAACTCACTCTCCTCTCCAAGTCTCTCAAACCACTTCCTATCGTAAAGTATAAGGATGGCGTGGCTTACGATAAGTTTGATGATCCAGAACTCCGCTACCGTCAGCGCTATGTGGACCTCGTTGTAAATGACGGAGTGAAGGAAACATTCCTCAAGCGTGCCACTATCATCCGCACAATGCGCTCTATCCTCGATGGCGCTGGCTACACTGAGGTGGATACTCCTATCCTTCAGAATATTGCTGGTGGCGCTTCTGCAAGACCTTTCATCACTCATTTCAATGCGCTCAATCAGGATATGTATATGCGTATCGCTACTGAGCTCTACCTCAAGCGCCTTATCGTAGGCGGTTTCGAGGGCGTTTATGAGATGGGCAAGAACTTCCGTAACGAGGGTATGGACAAGACTCACAACCCTGAGTTTACATGTATGGAGCTCTATGTCAGCTACAAAGACCTGAATTGGGGTATGTGTTTCACAGAGACTATGCTCGAAAAAATATGTACTGCCGTAAACGGTAAGCCTGAAGTAGAGATTGATGGTCAGGTAATATCTTTCAAAGCACCATTCCGTCGCCTCCCTATCCTCGATGCTATCAAGGAAAAGACTGGCTACGACCTCTATCCTATGACTGAGGATGAGATTCGCGAAGTGGCTAAAAAACTTGAAATTGAGGTGGATGAGACTATGGGTAAGGGCAAGCTTATCGACGAAATATTCGGCGAAACTTGCGAGGGCACATTCATTCAGCCTACTTTCATCACCGACTATCCTGTAGAGATGTCTCCACTTACTAAGATGCACCGCTCTAAGCCAGGACTTACTGAGCGCTTTGAACTTATGGTCAATGGTAAGGAATTGGCTAATGCTTACTCTGAGCTCAATGACCCTATCGATCAGGAAGAGCGCTTCGTAGAGCAGATGCGACTCGCAGATAAGGGTGATGACGAAGCTATGATCATCGACCATGACTTCCTTCGCGCTCTGCAATACGGTATGCCTCCTACATTTGGCATCGGTATCGGCATAGACCGTCTCGTGATGTTGCTCACTGGAAAATTTGCTATTGGTGAGGTAATGCTCTTCCCTCAGATGAAACCTGAGAAGAAAGCACCTCGCTCTACTACTGCAGAATGGACTGCATTAGGCGTAGCAGAGGAATGGATTCCACTCTTCAATAAGGCTGGCTACTATCTCATCTCAGACTTAAAGGACGTCAAAGCACAGAAACTCCAGCAGGACGTCTGTGGCGTAAACAAGAAATATAAGCTCGGACTCGACAATCCTAAGGTAGATGAGTTCCAGAGCTATATTGACAAAGCTGCACTCTAATATTTTCAGAATAATGTAAAGAAGGAAAAGGAGAAATTGACATTCAGGCTGTCATGATACTTCTTCATGGGAAAAATGATGTCACTCTCCCCTTTTCCGCTTTCCTTAATCTTACCAAGAAAAAGAATAACTATGTTCAATTGTGGTAAAATAGCAATAATCGGAGGCGGTAGCTGGGCGACAGCTATTGCTAAGATTGTTGTAGAAAACACTCACCACATAGGATGGTATATTCGCCGTGACGACAGAATCGAGGAATTCAAGCGCATCGGCCACAACCCTGCTTACCTGACAGGTGTCCATTTCAATCTGGACGAAATCAATTTCTCAAGTGATATCAATAAGATAGTGCAGGCTTACGACACTCTTATCTTCGTAACTCCATCACCTTATCTGAAGAATCACCTTAACAAATTGAAGGTCCGCATCCGCGATAAGTTTGTCATCACTGCAATCAAGGGTATCGTGCCTGACGAGAATCTCGTCTGCTCGGAGTATTTCCACGATGTGCTTGATGTGCCAAATGACAACCTCGCTTGCATCGGTGGACCGTCTCATGCTGAAGAAGTGGCGCTTGAGAGACTTTCGTATCTTACCATTGCCTGCTCGGATACAGACAAGGCTAAGGCGTTTGCCGAATTGATAAGTGGAAGCTATATCAAGACGAAAGTATCAAAGGACGTGCTCGGAATCGAGTATTCGTCAGTCTTGAAAAATGTTTACGCCATCGCTACAGGCATCTGTTCCGGACTGAAATACGGTGACAACTTCCAGGCTGTGCTCATCAGTAATGCGCTGCAGGAGATGCGCCGCTTCCTTGACAGTGTGCATCCTGTGGATGAAAGACACATAGAGGATTCGGCTTACCTCGGTGACTTGCTCGTAACCTGTTACTCCAAATTCTCACGAAACCGCACTTTCGGAACGATGATTGGTAAAGGTTACTCTGTGAAGTCTGCGCAATTAGAGATGGAAATGATTGCAGAAGGATATTTCGGCACTAAGTGTATGAAAGAAATCAATAAGCACATGCACGTCAATATGCCAATTCTCGATGCTGTATATAATATCCTCTATGAGCGCATCTCTCCGCAAATAGAAATCAAACTGCTCACTGATTCATTCAGATAAGCATCTTACCCCACCTATAATAAGTATGTGGTCATATCAATACCAGATAATTTCAACCACATCAACATAGGATAAAAAAAAAGAGCATTGCCCCAAAATTGAAACTAATCGTATCAATATGAAGGACAATGCTCCTTTTAATTATCAATATTATGAAGCTATACGAATGTCGTAATGCAGATTACATCTTAAGATAAGATAGTAATACAAAAGGTTTAATGCTAATTACTTCTTGTAATAAGGTGTATTATAAGTCAAGCGCACACCGCCTGCAATCTTAGTAACGCAAAGAGAGGTACCATCTGTAGATACAGAATACTGCATACCCCCCTTGTCACACTTGCCTGTAAGGTGATAGATGACATTGAAAGTTCTTGTCATTACATCGAAAGCATTAGCTTGTGTCATTGGAATGTCAACAATCAACTGTCCAATCTTACCCTGTGTAGTTACATTGACATAATTAAATGTGAGGAAGATTTCTGTGCCCTGACAATTTCCTTTGAGAGCATTTCTTTCCAGATCAAAGACATAACCCTTAGCACTTACCTGCTTAGTGATGTCAGCTACATTACCATTAAGGTCGATACCATCAAATTCGAATGCATTAGCACCGATGCTCATAAAGAGAGCAATTACAGCAAAAAATATTTTTTTCATAGACTCATTGTTTGGTTTTGTGTATTATGGATTCTAGATTTAGTACGTGCAAAAGTACAAAAATATTTGAATAATCCCAAAATTATATAGATACATTTTAACCAAAAGTCGATATTATTACCCCCAAAAGGTATAAAAAAGCAAATAATCAGTAACAACACAATTATGATAAAGCATTTATTATTCGATATGGGAGGAGTAATCTTCACCCAAAACACACAAGAAGCATTCAAGCGTTTCAAAGCAATAGGCCTTGATCCGGAATACTATATGGGCGAATATGGACAGAAAGATTTCTTTCTCGATGTAGAAACAGGAGCGATAAGTGATGATGATTTCGTCAAGAAAGTGGCGGAAGTGAGAGGCGATAATCGTCTTACATGGGACGATATACTGCAATGTTGGCTCGGTTTCTTTGATGGAGTAAAGAGTAAGGTGGTGAATGATTTAGACTGTTTGCGCAAGGATTATCATCTATGTCTGCTCAGTAACACTAATCCATTCATCATGTCTCACACTAAAAGCAATGCTTTCACCGCAGGAGGTCGCCCTATCACCGATTTCTTTGATACGTTATTCTTAAGTTATGAGATGGGTATCTGCAAACCAGACACTCGCATTTTCCTCAAAGCTTTAGAGTCGAAACACCTCAAAGCGGAAGAATGTCTATTTATAGATGATAGCAGGAAAAACACAGACGCTGCGGAAAAGGTAGGAATACACACGCTTTATGTACCTTCAAACACCGACTGGATGCCAGCTCTGAAGGAGAGATTGAAGGAACTTAATGAGAATGTCTGACAAGAAGCAAAAAGTAAGAAAAGTGATATTTATTTGACATTGCGCAAGGTCATATTTGACACAGGTAAAGAAAAAGGCAAAATAAGGGAGATAATTTTGGACAAACAAATTATTATTTGTATTTTTGCAATGTCTTTTGGACACTAATATTAACATACAATTCTAAATCCATAAATATGAAAAGTATTTCACTTGACATTACAAAGGCTCAGCAGTTTCTTCCTGCAGGAGCAATTATGGCTTACGAGCCAATGGTAGCAGAAGCACAGAAAGCACTTGAAGAGGGTACTTGCCCTGGTAGTGACTTCCTCGGATGGTTACACCTTCCATCAAGCATTACTCCTGAATTTATCAGTGAAGTAAAAGCTGTGGCTGAAACGCTCCGCCAGAACTCTGAGGTTGTGGTAGTTGCAGGTATCGGTGGTTCTTACCTTGGACCTCGCGCTGTCATCGAAGGAATATGCAATTCATTCTCTTGGCTTATCCAGGATAAGAAGAATCCTATCGTCGTTTTCGCAGGAAACAATATCGGAGAGGATTATCTCGCAGAACTGACTGAATATCTCAAGACCAAGACATTCTCAATCATAAATATCTCAAAATCTGGTACTACTACTGAGACAGCCCTCACTTTCCGTCTGCTCAAGACCCAACTCGAGAAGCAAGTAGGTAAAGAAAAGGCTAAGGATCTCATCGTTGCAGTGACAGATGCTAAGAAGGGCGCTGCTCGCACTTGCGCTGATAAGGAAGGATACAAGACATTCATCATCCCTGACAACGTAGGCGGACGTTGTCAGGGATGATGAATGTCTTG
>OLFV01002851.1_pt1 | contig 11956 bp, 15 predicted proteins | sample 1605551 | NCBI WGS metagenome assembly OLFV01 (sample SAMEA3888922, study PRJEB22519) | human gut metagenome | biome: human gut; feature: human-associated habitat; material: faeces | place: Denmark | collected 2011
TTTCGTTGTTGAGAAACCTTTTGTCTGTTGCTTTCTCAAGGAGAAAGCTTGTATATTATAGCAAAAAGGGGTACCTCTGTCAACAAGTTTTTCAAAATAAACCGTAAGGACCTCCCGGCGTGAGGCCCTTACGGACAAGATCCCACAGGAGCCTTTGTTCCCTACTTCAATACCTGTTCTGCTTTTTCCTTTACGTCCTGGTTTCCTTCCTGGAGCAGGAGCTTTTCCACCCCGTCCCGGATCTCCCCACTGAGCTTGTATCCCAGTTCTTTCCACTGGGCGAGGATTTCCAGGGCGGTGTTCCGGTTCATCAGGGCCGGGGACTGGAGAGCGGTGAGGAAAAGTTTTTCTCCTGTGCCCGGGAATCCGTACAGCTGGCTGAGGATCCGGTTCAGGTCCATATAGACCCCGTTCAGCTGTTCCTCAAGGGAAATTTCTCCGGGCCGTTTCTCTCCGAAGGCCTTCACAAAGCCGGGAATCAGCGCTTCATACAGTTCCATCACATGATGGTCATGGTGGCTGTCCCCGGTAAGGGCATAGGGCAGCAGGTCCACATGGTCCAGAGGGGCCTGGAGCACCAGTTCCACAGCCTGTTGGGCATAGGGCAGGTCCAGTGTCCGGGCCATTTCAAAGCCTTCCCCTTTTTTCATGGCCTGCTGGACGGTCTGGGCACAGGCAAAGGACAGCAAGAGTTTGCCGCAGGCCTGTTTCACCGTTTCCTGCTCTTTGCCGGCAAGCCTGCTCTGGGCGTATTGGAGGATGTGGAGGATCACCTGGTACTCTTCCAATTCTTTTTCCTGTTCCTCGCAGTGCCGGAGAAATTCCGTCAGCAGTTTCACCGGCTGCCGGATCCGGGAAATCCCGGGCACCGGTTCGTCCACCAGCAGGGCATCCACCAGGGCTTCTGCCCCTTCAAAGGCTTTGGCCGTCAGGGTGGGCTGTTCCAATACCCCCAGCAGGTCCACATTTTCCGCCAGGAGCCGTGCGGTGTATTCCGGGTTCACATCGTTGTCCCATCCTTCCTCCAGCATCCACTGCCGGATCTGGGCCGTCCGGGGATCCAGGTATTCCAGGGCGGCGATCCGTCCCCAGCCGTACACCTGCCGGGCGGTCTGCCAGATTTCCTCCTGACCGTTTTCCCACTGGAGGAAGTTCCGCACACAGAACAGGGTGAATTCGTTGCACTTGGCCAGGAGACGGATTTCTTCCGCCAATTCTTCTTCCTGGTGCAGGTCGAAAAACTCCAGGAGACTCAGGGCAAATTTGATGATCTCGCTCTGGTCCGCTTCCTGGAGCAGCCGGTCAGCGAACCAGATCAGGGGTTCCGGATCCAGGGTATCCCGGTGGTCATCGATCCACTGCTGGACGGATTCCACATAGGCATTCATCAGATGGTCTTCCCCGTCGCTGAAAAACGCCTGCAGGGTCTGGACCGCCCGGTCATACTCTCCTTCCAGGATCTGGCTGAGCCCGTCCTGCAGTTCGGGGCTTTCTTCCCCTCCCTTGTCCAAGCCGGTGATGTTTCCTTCCATGAACCCGTCGCTGTAGTAAAATCCCCCGGCCGGTCCTTCCGGCTCCAGGGCCTGCTGCAGGGAATAGTCCCGGGGCAGCCGGCCCCGTTCATCCAGGGCATCATAGAGACGCTGGAGGATGGATGGTTGGGTAAAGGCAAAATTCTGCATGGTTTTCTCCTTATCGATAGGAACTTCTGGATATACGCAGCCGGACATTCCGGTCGTCATATCCGTTGGCGGCCAGGAACATCTTCAGGATGTCCAGATGGTCTTTCATGTCATTTTTGGGCCCCAGCACCACTTCCCGGACGGCGCTTTTGGCAAAGGGCATTTCCGTATAGGGCACCAGCCGGCTGGCTTCGGGACGGAAACGGATCTGCCGGTAGGCTTTCCGGTTGCCGGCGGCCATGTGGCCCTCCTGATCCTTCAGCAGCACCGGCAGCCACAGGGCCCGGAGTTCTTTTTCGGAAGCAAAGCTGGCGTCCTTGCAGTAATACCGGAGGGATGAGAAGGCGGCGTCGTCGGCAATGGCCCGGCGGATCTCCCGGTCGTTCAGATGCCGTCCCCGGGTGAGCCGCATGCGGATCCAGTTCTTGGCCAGGGGCAGAAACTGTTCTCCATATTCCTCTCTCATGTAGATGACTTTTTTCAGATAGTATTTGTTGGCAAAGTCCGCATTGAGATGGACGGTGGAACAATCGAAATCCATTTCCCGGGAGGAGAAGCCGATGGCAAAGCCCTGGCCGTCATCCGCATAGGACCGCCACTGGGGCAGGATGTCCCCCTCTTCGGAAAAACACCCAAGGTAGATGAAACAGGCGGAATGATGGTAGTACAGATCCCGGGCCGTATCCATCCGGGCCCGTTCAATCTCGCCGTCATCAGCCAGCTCTTCCAGGGCCTGTTCGAACACCGGGTCCAGCATCCGGTTTTCCCAGGCATCGTTGGTAAAAGACGCTTCGGTCAGCCAGAGGCACTGGTTGCGCAGTATATTGAAAAAGCCACTGGTGGAACAATAGTGATAGATCATGCGGTCTTCCTGACACGTGGACATAGTGCGCCTTCTTTCTCTTGGTTTTCCCTGCAGGAAGATTTCCTGCAGCCGCTCACAAAAGATATTATAGCGTACCTGCCGGAAAATTGCTCGCCGATCTTGGGGAAATCCATGGGAAACGCACAAAAAAACAATAATTTTCTGCTATTTTTGAATATTCATGATATACTGTACAAGTGTCCAGTTTTACAATTTTTCAGAAATGGAGGCCCCATCATGTTCCACGTTGCCCTGTGCACTGACAATTCCCGTTCTCTCCACCAGCTTTCCGTCAATATCCAGCGCCTGCCCCACCCCACCGATGCTCTTGAGATCCACCCCTTTCTCCAGGAATACGATCTGCTCCGAAGCTGCCGCCAGGGCATCTGCTACAATCTGATCCTGTTGGGACCCTTCCAGGAGGCACACCATGTGCTGGATACGGCCCGGCGGATTCGGAAGCTGGACCCGGGAGTATCCATTTCCCTGATTTCCCATGATCTCCGGGATTCTCTGGAAGGCTATGAAATCCCCCTGTTCCGGTTCTATGCCGACACTGTCCCCATGCCGGTGCTCCAGCAGGACCTGGAGGAACTGATGCAGAAAAAACAGGAAGTCCAGAATGCATCCTTCCTGTTCAGCAACTGGCAGGGTGTCCACCGCTTTTTTCTGAAGGAGATCCTCTATTTCAAATCGGAAGGCTCCCGGATCCAGGTGGTCACCCGGCTGGGCAGCTATATATACCGGGAAACCATGTCCACGGTGGAACGGCGGCTGGGCCGTTCCTGTTTCGTACGGATCCACCGGAGCTACCTGGTGAATCTCCACTGGGTGCGGAATGTGTGGGGCACAGAAGTGACCCTGCTGAACGGAAAGATCCTGCCCCTGTCCAAGCACCGTTCCCGGGAAATCCGGGATGCTCTGCTGCAGCTGGGGGAGATATGAAAAAGGGGTGCTGCACGCATCGTGCAGCACCCGTCAATGGTCAATGGCCCATGGGAGGAACCCGCATCAGCGGGTTCCTTTCATTGTTTCATTCTTTCCCCGATGATCCGGGCCACGTAGACGCCGCTGGCGCTGGCCTGGCTCAGACCACGGGTGATGCCGGCGCCGTCCCCGATGGCAAAGAAGTTGGGCAGCCGGGTTTCCAGCTGGTCATCCAGTTCCAGCCGGGCACTGTAGAACTTCACTTCCACCCCGTAAAGGAGGGTGTCGTCATTGGCCGTACCGGGCGCCACCTTGTCCAGGGCATAGATCATCTCGATGATGTTGTCCAGATGCCGTTTGGGCAGCACCAGGCTCAGATCCCCGGGCACCGCATTGAGGGTGGGCCGCAGGAAGCTCTGGCTCAGCCGGTGGGCATTGGTCCGCCGGCCCTTGATCAGGTCCCCGAACCGCTGGACCAGCACCCCGCCTCCCAGCATATTGGACAGGGAAGCAATGTGTTTGCCGTACCGGTGGGGTTCCTTGAAGGGTTCCGTGAACCGGTTGCTCACCAGCAGGGCAAAGTTGGTGTTGCCGCTGTTCTTTTTGGGATCACTGAAGCTGTGGCCGTTGACGGTGACGATGCCATCGGTATTTTCCGCCACCACATAGCCGTTGGGGTTCATGCAGAAGGTCCGCACCCGGTCCCCGTATCCCTTGGTCCGGTACACCAGTTTGGCTTCGTACACTTCATCGGTGATTTCCTGGAACACGGCGGCGGGCACTTCCACCCGGACCCCCACGTCCACCTGGTTGTTGGTAAGTTCCAGGCCCAGTTTCTCGCACTGGCCGGAGAACCATTCCGCCCCGGCCCGGCCAGGAGCCCCGATGAGATACCGGCACTGGATGGTATCCTCGCTGTTTTTCAGGAACACTTCATACCCTCCCTCACAGGGCTGGAAGGTATCCACCTGGGTATCGCACTGGATCTGGATTCCGTGTTCCACCAGGTACCTGTAGATGCTGGCCATAAGTTTCCGGTTGTTGTCGGTGCCCAGATGCCGGACTTTGGCGTTGAGCAGATGGAGGTCGTGGCCCAGGGCCTGCCGGCCGATCCGGCAGTTCTTGGTGGAATAGACTTCCCCGGGAGCCCCATGCTTCAGGTTGATCTCATCCACATAATCAATCAGGTCCATGACGGTCTTCTTGGGGATGTAATCACTGAGCCACCCGCCGAATTCGGTGGTGAAATTGTATTTCCCGTCGGAAAAAGCCCCGGCGCCCCCGAATCCCCGCATAATGCTGCAGGGGGTGCAGCGGACGCATTTTTCCACTTTTCCGGCGATGATGGGACAGCTGCGGAAATCGATGGCGTGGCCTTCTTCCAGGATCAGGACACTGACCTGGGGATATTTCAGGACAAATTCATAAGCGGCATAAATGGAGGCCGGGCCCCCGCCGATAATGGCTACATCGACTTTTTTCTTCATTTTTTGAACACCTCTTTGTCGTTGACTGTATTGAAGATAATGGAGGAAATCTGGTTGAGTGTCTTGCGGCTTTCTTCCGGGCGCACCGCTTTATCCATCAGGACCACCAGCACATATTTTTCCTTGGCATAGACGATGCCGGCCGCCCCCAGCACCTGCCCCTGGTCGGACTGGAGTCCGGCGATCCTGGCCTTTTGGGGCAGCAGGGCCCCCAGCATATCCCGGGCCGGCTGTTTCCGCAGCAGGTCCAGCAGATACCCGTCCTGCTTCGGGGACACGCATTTCCCCTGGTACAGCCGGGTCAGCAGGTTCACCGTATCGTTGACGGAGGTGTAGCTGAGCTGCCGTTTTTCTCCGGGAGCCAGGGTATCCTGGCCATTCTCGCCCCGGGGCAGCTGGGCCGTGCCCACCACCGTATCCGCATATCCCTGTTTGGCCAGCCATTCATTCAGGTCTTCCCGGCCGGCGATCCAGATCAGCTTGTACAGGGCCGTGGTATCGTTCTGGAGCACCATGTCTTCCAACAGGTTCCGGACCGTCAGCCGGCTGCCCGCAGGCAGTTTGTCCAGCACGGGACTGCCGGGCCGCCGGTCTTTTTCCCGGAGGGTATATACTTCGTCCAGGGACAGGTCCCCGTCCTCCGCCTGCCGGAGCACCCCGGCCGCCACATAGAGCCGGACCAGATCCCCGGCGGGCATCTTCCCGGAATAGTTGTAAAAAACATCATCATTTTCCAGGGAATGGTAGTACACAGAACAGGCGGCTCCGCTCTGAGCGATCACATTGTTCAGGTAGTCATAGGGCAGCTTGGTGTCCTGGGAATGGACCGTTTGGGCATTCTGGGCCTGCTGCTGCTGTTCCAGATACTTGGGACTCCGGTGGAGCAGGGTCAGGGAAACCGCCCCCACCACAACCAGCGCGATGAAGCAAAGGAGGATTTTCTTGTTGATGCTCATAATGTACTCATGACCTTTCTGTGGACTTTCAGCCAGTTTTCCCGTTCCCGGTAATCCGGCAGCACCTGGGCCACCGATTTCCAGAACGCTTTGTTGTGAGACATGTTCCGGATGTGGCACAATTCATGGACCACCACATAGGCAATGACCTCCCGGGGACAGAACACCAGGGGCCAGGAAAAGCCGATTTCGCCCTTCCAGTTGCAGTACCCCCACCGTTTCCGGGCCCGGCTGCATTTCACCACCGGCAGGGGCAGCTGCAGCTGGGCAGCATACCGTTCCACCTGGCTCCGGATCACATCCCGGAGCAGGCTGATCAGAAACCGGGCCAGGGATTCCCGGGTTTCTTCCCGGCCCATCACAAGGAGGCTCTCCCCTTCTTCCAGGGCAAAGCCTTTGCCGGCCCGGAGCCGCAGGGTGCAGGGTTTGCCGAACAGCAGGAACTGTTCCCCCTCCTCCAGACGGAGGGGGGGATGCTCTTCCCGCTCCCGGCGGACCCTGGCCTGGGCCCCGGTGATCCATTTTTCTTTTTTCGCCACCACCCGTTCCAGTTCCTGCCGGGAGACCCCGTAAGGGACCCGCAGCACCAGGGTACCGTCTTCCACCACTTCGAAGCCGATGCTCCGGCGGAAGGACTGGATGATCCGGGCATTTTTCAGAATTGATTCAGCAACCATAGCTTTCCTATTATAGCATAGAACATTGACCAGTGTCATACTTTCTCCTAGTATGGCCGTACAGCTTCGTTATTTCCTATGATTCTCTGGAACCGCATAAAACCTAGTTGTTTAAATTAATAACGAGTTTGCCATTTTCCGTAAGACACGGTATTTCACGGCGAATTTTTGCCGAATTTTTGCCGTTTTGGGGTCAGGAAGATCCCCGCACCGCAAGGCACGGGGATAGGAATTACTGGAAGTCGGCAACGGCATCGAGGTACCGGGCTACTTCTTCCAGATGTTTTGCACGGTCAGTAAGGTATAGAGCCTCGAATCGCAGGATTTCCTCCTGTTCTTCTTTGGTTTTGGCCTTCGCATAATCGTTGGCAAAGGCTTCCATGACCTTTGCTGTGTTGTGCAGGTTGTCGACGAGTTGACTTTGAATTTTCTTCATGGTTATCATCCTCCTTCACTAGTAATAGGACAGTAGGATGACAGTTAAGTATTACTTTCCCAATTTTTTCTATGCTTTTAAACAAAAAAAGTACCCGTAAAGCCAGGCGTTTCCTGACTCTACGGGTTTTTCTTCATTTCGCTGCCCAGGCAAGTAAGAGCCCTGCAGCTACTGCTTCCCAGGTGTTCCGCTGTGCCTTAATCCGCAGCCGGGTCCTTTTCTCCTTTTTCGCGGATTCCATCAAGGACCTGTTGACTGTCTCTAATGAGTTTTCCTGATTTTTGGAGGCCATCGTCAACAGATCCAGCTGCTTCTTCAGCTCGCTGGACTGCTTCCTGGCCTCGTTCAATTCTGTTTTCGACGTCGCCAGCTCTTTGCGCAGCGCTCTCACTTCCTGCTGTGATTGCTCGTTGCTGTTCTTGAGCTCGTTCAAGTTGCTGCTGAGCCGTTCCAGTTCGCTCTGCGTCATCATATACACCGGCTCCCGTGTAGTAGCCGATGCCGAAGCCGAACCCGAAAATGAGCAAAGCAGCAGCAATCCGGCGGTACCAATCAGGGAGGCAAGGAGCCTTGATCGTATCATCATCTTTATTCCTCATTTCCCATTTGAGCATAGTCTGTCACCCCACGGGCAATGGCCCGGGCAAAGTCATCATATCCGTCCCGCAGCAGGTCCGCGTCTGCATCGTTGTCAATGAATGCGGTCTCCACCAGGCAAGCTGGCATATCGGTATGCTTTAATACCATGAGTCCCGGCATGACCTTGACCCCTCTATCTGTGGTGGCGATGCTTCCCACCATTTGGGCCTGGATCTTTTCGGCCAGTCTGGCCCCGTCCGTACCCTCTGCAAAGCACCAGGTTTCAGTTCCCCGGGCATCATGTCCGGCGCAGGCATTGCAGTGGATGGAAATAAAAACATCCGCTCCCCAGTTATTGGCATCATCGCAGACAGCCACTGGACGGTCCGTATATTCGCTATCATTACAGAGGTTATCGCTCTGGAGCATCCGGACCTGGCATCCAGCGGCTTCCAGGTACTGCTTGGTCAACGCTCCGATTCTGGCAGCCACGTCACACTCTCTCAGGTCCACATCCCCATTTCCATCTGTATGGATAGCGCCGCTGTCATATTCCAGGTCATGGCCTGGGTTGATGTATACTTTCATTTTCTTCTCCTTCTTTCTTTTCCCATTCATCAGGAACACCGTCTTCATTTGCATCCACCAGGCTGCGGCCGATGAAGCCTATGGCTGCAATGAAGGACACCCCTGTCAGCGTCTGGATCAGCATGTTCATGGCTGGCAGGTCAACTTTTCCCTGGAAGGCCCATAGCCACACCCATCCAGATAGATAAAGCAAGATACTCCCGATGATCAGCAGCATCAGGACAATTACCAGGGCCCGGGGCAGGCCCCGGACCTTCATGCGGCCCAGGGAGCCCATGAGATTCAGCAGCAGCCCATGCAGCCGTTTCATTTCCGGACCTCTTCCGGCATTTTCAGCACAGCTTCGTGTTTGGCACTCATAATGCCATTTTCTGCAAGCTTTTCATATACTTCATACATTTCCTGCCAGATTTGTTTTTCTTCAACTGTTGGTGGAGTCTTGTTGAATCTTACATACATGTCATTCAGTGATGCTCTTAGAATCAGCTGCATTCCTTTTCGGACTGCCCGCAGTCCGGTTACATACGCAATTACGTAGCCAACTAAACCGCCCACTGCAAGACTTACAACAGTACTCAGCCCTTCGATGACAATATCGTTCACTTTTGGTATCCTCCATATATTGAAAGGTTGTGATTTTATGAAACTCCCGAACGGATTTGGAACCTGCTACAAATTAAGCGGGAACCGCCGCCGTCCTTGGGTCGTTAAAAAGACCATCAACGGAAAACAGAAAACACTAGGGTACTTTGCCACCTACGTGGAAGGACTCAGCCATCTCTTTGCCGTCAACGAAACAGACACAATGCAAGCGGAAATCCCGTTCTCTTCCATCTACAAGCGATGGAAGAAAGAGCACTTCCCGTCCGTCTCTGTTTCTTCCCAGAAGGCTTATGACATTTGCTTTAGACATCTTTCCTCCCTCCATTCCAGGCCATTCGCTGCTCTCAGATACCGAGATCTGCAAGCGGCCGTTGACCAGGTTAAGCAGATTGCTGGATATGCCACACAAAAGAAAGTTAAAGGGTTGCTGGAACAGCTTTACGATTATGCCATCAGATACGACATAGTAACTACGGACTATGCCAGTCGCCTTTCCATTGACCCCCACATTCCGGTACACAAGAAAAAGCCCTTCACCGTCCGGGAAAGGAATCGGTTGTGGGCTAATCTTGAAACACCATTTGCAGTTGATGTATTGATTCTGATTTATACCGGGCTCAGATGCGGCGAGTATCTCAACATCAAAGCATCTGACGTTAAAATCCGTCAGCGTTGTCTGGTGATCAGAAAAAGTAAAACGAGGGCAGGCATCCGGCAGGTCCCGGTCAGTAAAAAGATATGGCCTTTTGTCATGGCCAGAATCCAGGAATCCCCCTGGCTCTGCCCCTGCCGTTCCTACGACTCTTTCCGCCGCCAGTGGGATAAGACCATGAAAGCACTAGCCATGCGACACACACCCCACGAGGCACGCCATACAGCTGCATCCTTGCTGGATTCAGCAGGCATCAACGACACCGTGGTTAAAATGATTTTGGGCCACGCCAGAAAAGGGGTGACGAAGGCCGTATACACGCATAAGACCTTGTCAGAGCTCAGAAAAGCAGTGGATATTTTGTGAGTAACTAGTTTTTTTTCGAGCGTCGGCTATCTCCGCACAAAGGCATCATAAGCCGCTGGAAAAGGTATTTGACTTGTGCTTAACGTGGTACTGTTGCGTCCTTGTCAATGACATAAAATGGAACAAAATGGTGTCAAATTGCTTTTCCAGGTATCCACCGATGAAATGCCAAAAATTAAAGGTAGCGTTTCGTCTTTACTGAGATGGAACACTGGTAAAGTTCAAAGTGGCGTTTTGAAGGCCGTAGAAGGAACATCAAAATTCCCTTCATCGTCGTCTGAAAACGTCTCAAACACCACCGTTTCTATCGAGTTTGGCAAGGACGTCGCCCACGAAAACCTGCCTCCGATGGTTGCGGCCTATGGGTGGAGGCGCACTGCATAGCCACCGATGAACTGGCGAAGCACACCCATCGAATTGCGTTGACAAAAAGCGGGTATCCGAATACTGATCCTCAATCAATTCTTTACTTAGCGGGGAAAAGCAATAACACTCTGAATGGCACTTTTTCTGACCGTCGTGTTAGTGGCACTTATACCGATGGAATTAAAGCTTACTACTATGCGAGCGAGTTTTTGGAAGAAACTGGAAGTAGCAAAGCAGTATCTTTACTTCCATTTTGCATTGCTGTTTACGGCTGGCGCAGGACCGCCTAGGCCGTGCGTTTCCAGCAGTATGCCGCTGCGGATGGCTGGAGGTTGTTGTGGGGTTGGTTTCCGCCAAATTCCATGTGCAAAACGTCCGTGTTTGCCGTTGCGCTTTTACTGCTAACGGCAATGGAGCCAGTCCAATTACCACCAGCTTGCTTCTGGTAATTGAAAGCACCACTTACGGAGCTATCATCGTTTTTATTTCCCACGATGTTACTGTTTCCGTCAATCAATCTGAATTGGGCATCGCCAGTGACACGAGCTAACTCATCGGTGGTCAAGCAGTCCGCTTCCAACCGTAAGAAGCAATCACTGGAGGAATGTTTTCGTGCGGCTGGTCGCCACCAGTTGACCCAACATCTCCGGTTTGCCATTTTGTCACACCTTCATGGTCGACGAGGTTCCATGATTCGGTTCCGGTGACGCTGTTTCGGTTTAACGTGTGGCTGTGGGAAGGCATTTCATCGGTGGTGAGCGGGTGCTTCCGTTCACCGTATTTTTGGCCAGCCGTGTACGTAAAGTTACCATAATCATCGGTGCCACTACCCTGCGCAATCAGTGTGTACCCTGCTGGCAAGGCTTCCCATGTTCCCCCGAAAAGGGTAGCCGGGTTCGTGCTGTCGTTGCTCCAGTAGTAGGACCCGACGGGGTGGGCGTCCAGCTTGGCCTGTTTGTAGATTTCATTTTTGGCCGTCTTGAGTGCTTCGGCTACCAGCTTCTGGACCCATGCTGTGGTGGGTACTTGTCCGCTGTTCTCGCCGCTGGCCGGGTCGGACGAATAAACCGCTCCCCATTTAGCCGTAGAGGTACCCAGGGAGCCTTCCCCATCGCCATTGGGTACGATTGCTCTTGTTGTCATTTGCTGTCACCATCCTTCTTTTCAGCAGCTTGCTGTTCCGGTTTATAAGCAATGCAGGCCGGGTTAACGCACTTGCCGTCCACCAGCTTATGAGCACAGTATTCGCAACGCTTCGGGAGCTTAAACATTTTCGACCGCCTCCTTGTATGCTTTTTGCAGGTCTTTAAAATCTGCCCGGATACTTTCCTGTGCGTCCGTGTCGCCGGTCAGGAGAGCCACGGCCATAGAGTCAGTCAGCTCTTTGACGGCACTGTCATAGTCCGCCTTGAATCTGGCTCTTTGGTCCTCTGCTGTGGGTTCCGCCGGTGGCATATAGGTCCGTTTAGCCTGGGCATCCAACATGTCCTGGATGCGGTCACAGTAACCGCTGTAGGTGCTGTTGGGATATGGCAAAAAATCTCCATCCACCACGCAGCATTCCTGTGCATCGTCATAGATGACGGATTCCGGGACGGATACAGCCCCGGCGTCTGCTAAAAAATTGTCGACGGTATCCGTATAGGACTTATCTCCGTCGATGATCAAAACATTGTTTTTTAAAATCTGAAAAACACTCATTGAATCAATCCTTTCTCTGCTGATGAGATGCCGGCTCATGGGCACAGCGCCAGCTGTAGCACTAACGGCAA
>OLFV01002852.1_pt1 | contig 11953 bp, 10 predicted proteins | sample 1605551 | NCBI WGS metagenome assembly OLFV01 (sample SAMEA3888922, study PRJEB22519) | human gut metagenome | biome: human gut; feature: human-associated habitat; material: faeces | place: Denmark | collected 2011
TTTGTTGCAGACAACCAGTCAAAGAAGGCCTATCGCATCTCCATGAATGATTATCAGCAGGAAGATTGGGTTACGAATGTACCGCTCTATGCGGTAAATGGTCTCGAATTTTAGCGATAGCACCGCCCTAACTATATAAAAATAGGTAGTTAGGGCGGTGGTATCGCATTTGCAAATATATATATGAAGTTCTGGGAAATGAAAATCCCCAACCCACTATATGAAAGCTGGTTGGGGAAATTATGATAGATTTTGCTTTTTCAGAAATATCCGATTGTGAATTACAGAGGATACTCCTCGAAAGCGTAGAGTACAGTGCTTAGATATCGCTCGCCAGTATCTGGCAGGAGGGCTACAATCTTCTTGCCCTTGTTCTCTGGACGCTTTGCAATCTCGCTGGCAGCAAAGGCTGCAGCACCAGAAGAGATTCCCACCAGGATGCCTTCGGTCTGAGCCAAGTCGCGGCCAGCCTTGATGGCATCATCGTTCTGTACGTCGAACACTTCGTCGATATATTCCGAAGAATAGGTCTTTGGCACGAAGCCGGCACCGATGCCCTGAATCTTGTGAGGACCACTCTGCTTACCATTGAGAACTGCCGATGTGGCTGGCTCTACGGCGATGACCTTCACGTCAGGATTCTGCTCCTTCAGGTATTTGGCAATACCCGATATGGTGCCGCCTGTTCCTACACCTGCCACGAAGATGTCTACCTTGCCATCGGTGTCTTCCCAAATCTCAGGACCTGTAGTGGCGTAATGCTTGGCTGGGTTGGCAGGATTGACAAACTGTCCTAAGATGACAGCGCCGGGGATGGAGTCGCGGAGTTCCTCGGCTGCCTTGATGGCACCGGTCATTCCGTCTTTACCACTGGTCAGTCTTACCTCTGCACCATAAGCCTTTACCAGGTTGCGTCGCTCGATACTCATCGTCTCGGGCATGGTGAGGATGAGGTGGTAGCCCTTCACGGCAGATACCAATGCCAGTCCTACACCCGTGTTGCCACTGGTAGGCTCGATGATGGTGGCTCCTGGTTTCAATATGCCTTTCTTCTCGGCATCTTCTATCATGGCGAGCGCTACGCGGTCTTTCACGCTTCCGCCTGGATTGAAGAACTCTACCTTAGCTATTACTGGGGTGTCGAGACCCTTAGAAGCTGAAAACTTGCCAAGCTCCACCAGGGGAGTCTTGCCGATAAGATCTGTTATCTGTTTATATATCTTTGCCATTTTTGTTTGTTTTTTGAAGTTAAAGAAGTTAAGGAGTTAAAGAAGTTAAGACAAATGCTTTGTAATGTTTACTTTACGTAAGTGAATGCCTCGTCGAGTGCCTCGATCAGGTCGTCGATGTTCTCGATACCGATGCTCAATCGAACAGTAGAAGGATAGATGTGCTGCTCTTCCAACTCCTCTGGACTCAACTGAGAGTGGGTGGTGGTGGCTGGGTGGATAACCAGTGACTTCACGTCGGCTACGTTGGCCAGCAAAGAGAAGATGCGCAGGTGGTCGATGAACTCCCATGCCTCTTTCTCGCCGCCCTTGATATCGAAGGTGAAGATAGAACCACCGCCGTTAGGGAAGAGTTTCTTGTAGAGTTCGTGGTCGGGATGAGAAGGGACGGCTGGGTGATTGACCTTGGCAACCTTTGGATTGTTCTCCAAGTACTCCACTACCTTCAATGCATTCTGAACGTGGCGCTCTACACGGAGGCTCAATGTCTCCAAGCCCTGAAGTAGAATCCAGGCATTGAATGGAGAGATGGTAGCACCGGTATCACGAAGGATGACCGCACGGATTCGGGTTACGAAGGCAGCTGCTCCGGCTACATCTGCGAAGACTGCACCATGATAAGATGGGTCTGGCTTGGCGAGGGTAGGGAACTTGTCGGCATTGGCCTTCCAGTCGAACTTACCGCCATCTACGATGACGCCACCGAGAGAAGAACCATGACCGCCGATGAACTTAGTGGCAGAGTGAACCACGATGTCAGCTCCGTGCTCGATAGGACGGATGAGATATGGAGTGCCGAAGGTGTTGTCTATAATCAATGGGATGTTGTGGCGATGAGCAATCTCAGCCAACTTGTCGATATCGGTTACATCTGAGTTAGGATTTCCGAAGGTCTCGGCATAGAGAGCTTTGGTGTTGTCCTGAATGGCTGCCTCTACCTGCTCGAAGTTGCGAGGATCCACGATGGAGTAGCTGACGCCCTGTGTGGATAATGTATGAGTGATGAGGTTATAAGTACCACCGTAGATATTGTCGGCTGCTACGATGTGGTCGCCATTCTGAAGGATGTTCTGCAGAGCGTAGGTAACAGCGGCAGCACCAGAAGCGACAGCCAGACCAGCCACACCGCCTTCGAGGGCAGCCACACGATCTTCGAATACACCCTGAGTAGAGTTGGTCAATCGACCATAGATATTTCCTGCGTCACGGAGTCCGAATCGATCAGCAGCATGCTGAGAGTTGCGGAACACGTAACTTGTAGTCTGATAGATTGGCACCGCACGGGCGTCGGTAGCTGGATCTGGATTTTCCTGACCTACGTGCAACTGAAGTGTCTCAAAGCGAAGTTTCTTTTCTGTACTCATAATCTATGTCCTTTCTTTAAATTGTTTATTATTTCTGATTGACGATGCAAAGGTACGGCGAAAAAACGAGTTATGAAATCGCATAATAGTGGCATTCTTACTACCACGTTTGTGGTATATGACTGTTTTTACCCTCTTTTTCTCCCTTTATACCTTATTATATATAGGGAATGGGGAGATTTGCTTTCTGTCTTTTTTATGTATAAATGACGAAGTTGGCAGTAAAAAGTAAGCGAAAGATAGTGATTGAGAGATAAAACGTAAGGAAAGGGGAGTTATCGTAAACGTTTTCGTAATTAATTGCGAAAAAATAAAATACAAAAAGGCGACATTTTTAAATTTTTACTAATTTTGCCCCTGTGAAAGAAGATATACGTTTAAAACGTTCATCTGGGAAAAGATAATTCACAAGAACAAAAAATATACTCAAAATAATCAACTAAAACTGTAAGTAAAATGAAACGTTTAATTCTATCTCGATTATGGATGCTGATCGGTATCATCATCCTCACCACAGGACAGGCTTGGGCTCAAACGACAAGTACGCCAACAACGCAGAGGGTTTTTACCTCGATTAAGGAATTGCGCGATGCTGCTCAGACTATTTCTGATAAGACATTGAATGATGTTGTTATCCAGTTTAATGAGGCAACCGTAGTGGCTGTGATGAAAAATGGAGACGAAAAGATCAAACCAACAAAATTCGTCAATTCATTTTTTGTTGTAGATAATAGCAATTATGGTCTATGGATTTCGCCTAATGATGAAAAAGGTAAGAATTTGTTCCCTGAATGGAATTTGGCAATTGGTAGCAAGATAACGGGTTCTATCATAGGAGACTATAATGAGGGCGAGAAAGGTATGCCGTATTTCGGTTCTTTGTTAAATTCAGTTGCAATTGCCGGAACATCTTATCAAACGACTCTTACCATAAATCGTGATGATGAGGCAAGTGGAACAAATAAGGCTGTTTATCCTTGTACAAAAGTCGATGATGTGAATACTATTGCTAAAAACAATGATGCTGATGGAAATACGGTTAATGCTTCGTATGGTCCCTATCTGAATACGATTATCCAGGTTCCAGGAACCATCAAGAAGGGAACTCAAGGTGAATACTATTTGGTACAGGATGAAAATACTGGTACGGGCACTGATTATAAAGATAAACGTATTTACTTTAGCTGTTCGCAGTTGCCCAACATTAACATCGATGACTATGTAGGCACCAGCGGAACCTTCGAGGGCATTTTGATTAAGCGAAACGACAGTGAGTCAAAACTCATTGTACTGAAAGGCGATTTCTTTAAGGTAAACAAGATTTATCTTGATGAGAATGATGCTGAGGGTCGTGTAGAATACTTGGTACAACAGGGCGCTCTTCAAGATAAGGTGGATGTCTATGTGCATCGTACGAAACTGGTCAACACCGATGCATGGAATACAATCTGTCTGCCTTTCGACCTGACAAAAGAAGAATTTAAGACGGCTTTTGGCTGCGAACTTATTGCTCTTGCCAAACCTGCAACAAGTGATGAGACTGCTCAGCAATGGGCTGGACAGGTGAGCGATAAAGGTGTACTTGCCTTTACCAAACTGGCAGATACTGAGCTTGCTATTAAGGCTGGCGTGCCTTATCTGATGCAGGCATCAGGCACACAGACAGCTTGTTTAAAGACCATTCCAGGTGCAGAGAACATGGAGCCAGAAACTCTTATGAAACAGGAGTTAACCTATTATGCACCTGTCGGAAAGAAAACAATCACCGTTAAGTCTCCTTATGAGGTTAAGGCTTCGTATAGTGACAATATCGTGAACGGCGATTTTTATTTCCGTGGATTGTATGGTCGTAAGAAATATGCAGAAGATGCGGATGGTAAACTTACAACGACTCCTATTGCCGACAACGGCAGCCAGAAGTATCAGTACATCAGCACAGCTGCTGGCAACTATCTGAAATATCTGCCTAAAGATTCTCCTCTTCAGTTCAACGGAATGCGTGCTTATTTCTATTTCCCCAACTGGAATGCGGCGAACAACGACGCAGCACAGGCTGCAAGCAATAACACCAACGCCAAGATTCATGTGGCAGTGATGGCAGCTTCGACAACAGGTATCAGCAACATTTCGGCAGAGGAAGCCTCTAAGCAAGCCGAGGTTTACAACCTGAGCGGACAGCGTGTGGATGCTTCTCACAAGGGCATCGTGGTGCGCAACGGCAGAAAATATCTCCGTAAGTAAGAGTGTGCCGAGAATGCACATGAAGGGAAAATGATGTAAAAATAATAGTAAAAGGAGAAAAGAAAATGAAAAAGATATACGACAAGCCAACTATGATATTGGTGAAGATGGAAACAGAACATTTCATAGCCGCATCGCCCGTTTATGACCAGAATCAAGTTCGTACAGACGGGAGTGGAAGTACTGGCACTAATGTGGGTGGAACTTCATCAAAAGGAGGAAGTGAAGACAACGGCAACGGCAGTGTTGCCGATATGGCAAAACCCTACAACCCCTGGACAGCATGGGATGAATAAATAGGAGAGGGATAACCCCTAAAACGAAGCCGGCTTCTATGGCAATCGCAAGTACTTTCAATCAACAACGAAAGTACTTGCGTTGCCACATGAAGCCGGCTTCGTTTTTTCTGCATGTTTTCTTTCATCAGACTTCATATATTGGGGCATAATTGTTGCCTTAAAAATACTTATTTCTTTAAAAAGAATATATACTTTTCTCAAAGAAAATTGTTATATTTGCAGGCAAAAACATAAAATCTGAATAACTTATGGCATCTATTATTTCTATTGTACCCATTGTGTTGCTCTTCGTCTTGATGCTCGGCTTCAAGATGGCAGGACATAAGAGCGCCTTGTTGACACTCGTAGTAACTGTATTGCTGGCTCTTTTCGCCGCCTCTCCACTGGGGATGATAGCCCCGGAACATGCGGGGGACAGCATCCTCGCCCTGACGGGATGGGCTGTGGTGGAAGGTCTGCTGAAGGCGGTGTTCCCGATCCTCATCATCATCCTGATGGCTATCTATAGCTATAATATATTGGTGGAAAGCAAGCAGATTGAGGTTATCAAGAAACAATTCACTTCTATTACCGACGACAAGGGATTGCTCGTGCTGCTGCTCGTCTGGGGATTCGGCGGATTGCTCGAAGGCATGGCTGGCTTCGGAACGGCGGTGGCGATTCCTGCCGCCATCCTCATCGGACTGGGATTCAAACCCATGTTCTCGGCTCTGGTGTCCTTGGTCGGCAACACGGTGGCAACGGGATTTGGTGCCGTCGGTGTGCCTGTCACCACGCTCTGCAATGAGGTGGCGGATAGCGGCTCGGCATCGGTGGCGCAGATTTGCGAGACATCGGCGTTCGCCATCATACAGTTGTCTCCGCTCTTCATTATCCTGCCTTTCATCATCCTTACCCTTACCGACAGGCATAATCTCGTCAAAAACCTTGTCATATCCATTTGGGTGGGAATGATTTCCGTGGCGGTGCAGTTCGTCTGCGGCTATTATCTCGGTTCGGAGACTCCTGCCATCATTGGCTCTATCGCCGCCATCGTTGCCATTATCGTTTATGCCAAGGTGTTTGCGAGAAAGAGCAAGGTGCAGAAACAGGAGACCTTCACTTTCTCCGAGAGCTTCAAGGCGTGGAGCGTTTACCTCTTTATATTGGTGTTTATCTTGGTGTCGGGTGCGCTCTGTCCTCCAGTCAACGCCTTCCTGAAGACGCATTTGGTGAGTGCTGTCCATCTGCCGGTGCTGGGCAGTACCTTTAAGTTCGGTTGGATTTCGAATGCAGGGTTGATGCTCTTCCTGGGTGCTACGATCGGTGGATTGGTACAAGGGTTGAGTTTCAAGCGACTGATGGTCATCTTGGCCCGAACCACGGTGAACTTGCGCAAGACGGTGGTTACCATCTGTTCGCTGATAGCCTTGGCGAGTGTGATGAACTATTCGGGTATGATAACTTCCATCGCCTCGGGCTTGGTGGCTGTGACGGGTGATTTCTATCCATTGGTAGCTCCGATGATTGGTGCCATCGGTACCTTCGTAACGGGTTCTGATACTTCATCCAATATTCTCTTCGCCAAGCTCCAGGCGCATGTTGCCAACCAGCTCGGCATGACGGGCACTGATACTTTCTTCGGGGTGGAGGGAAGTCAAAGCAACTGGCTTGTTGCCGCCAATACCACAGGTGCCACGGGTGGAAAGATGATCAGTCCGCAGAGCATCGCCATCGCCACTGCCTCATGCGACATGGAGGGTAAGGACGGCGAGATCCTCCGTTCCGCCATCCCATACGCCGTGTTGTATATCGTACTGGGTGGACTTATGGTTTACTTAGGATGCTGATCTCTTGCCCGTAAATGTTTTTTTGAAAGAAAAGTGTCAAAGTATCATTCTTGACTTTGAAACTTTTTGTAATACATTGACAGATAGACATATATAATAAATGAGACTTTTCGGATTTTGTTCCGAAAAGTCTCATAAAAGTATCATGGAAGTCTCATTTTAGGCTGCTTTATCTTTTCTTTACCAGATACTTCATTCCATCGGCGAAACGCTTGTGGTTCAGTTGCGTCATGTTAGCCAATTTTCGTCCGAATCCCATCAAGCTGTTTACTTTCAGCGACGAACCTATCTGCTTTTTCAGAAAGTCGAAAATCTCGGCGGCCGTCATGTACTCACCTTCCTTCTCGTCGTCGGCAGGTTCGAAGTAGAGACGGAAATACTGGTCTATCGGCTGAACCACCTCAAACTGGCAGTTGCTCTGCATGATGAGCTTCACCTGCTCGGCGTCAAAATAACACTTCTCGCCATTGCCCAACGCCACAAGCGCCTGGGCGAAAAGCTGCTGGTGGTTGGGGCGGACACTCACGTCGATGGGGCCCGTCAACTCGATGCCGATGAAACGGCGGTTGCCGGATGGGTCGGTGAGGATGTCGTTCATGTTGCTCGTGGCGATGAAGGAGGCGAGGCGTGGAAACTCCATGACGTGACTTCCGTACGGCGGCTTGTATTTCAGCGTAGGTAACTGGATAAGATTCTTCAGAAAACCCTGTTGCACCTGTGGTGAAATCTGGTTGAACTCGTCAAGATTGATGAGCATGAACTGTGCCATCGCCTGGTACACCTGTCGTTTCTCCGAGAGAATCAGGTTGTCGCTGTAACCCCATTGCAGTTCGGGCGGCAAGAGACGGCGGCAGAATGTGCTTTTGTTGAAGCCCTGTTTGGAGATGAGGAGCGGAGCCACCGAGTTGCCGTACTGGCGATGCGTGTATCCACGCCATTGGTCCACCATGCCGAGAAACCACGTGTAAAACCAGTCTGCCCAGTATGGATTGTTGGTGGGCACGGTGCGGGCCAAGGCACGGATGTGGTCCTTGCCGTCCCACTTGTTGTGGCACGGATGGAGATACTCTTCTATCGGATTGTAATTCTTGATGTAGTCCGACTCCAGAAAATTCCTCACGTCCTTGATGCTCACCCTTAGTCCAGCCAACTGTACTTCGAGCGTCATTCTTTTCATCACCCTCGGCTCCACGGGTCGGTATCCGTACCATCCTTTCTCCTTCGGTTGGTATTCCACGTATTTCATTACCGAGTTGTATCTGAAATTGTATTGGTTTCTCAACAGCAGCATCATGCTTGCTATGTCGTTTTTCTCGTCCTTGCAGTCCATGTCCTCGTTTCTTGCCTTTCCTTTCGCTTCGGGATCGGCTTGCTGGTCGGTGCCTTCCGTGCGGTAATGACAGTCTATCCTCATCGCCACCGCCTTGGCATTGTAATAAGGGTGGGCATCCTGTGTCATCATGAAACTGTTGTGCAGCGAAGGCTCGTTCGACATGGCTGAGGAAGCCTCGACGGAAGCAACCTGAGCACCGATGGTGAGCGATGCTTTGACCACGGCTTGGTAGATGGGGTGGATCTGTTGGTAGGCGATGCGATAGAGCTGCTCTGCCTCAGGCTCGGAAGTTGGCAGCTTGTCGTTCTGGTTGGTGAATTTTACCAGCACGATGACGCTCTTTCCGTCAGCACTTTCCAGTGCGGCAAAGGTGGAGGGAAGGATGGCGACCGAACGCTTCACGCCTTCCGTGCCGTCGGGGTCGGTGATGTTGTTGAACTTGAGGAGCAGGATGCCATTACAAGCCTTCATTTTCAGGTTGCTGTTCTCGTCCTTCGCAAACTCGGCGGCAGGATAGATGTGCATCCATGTAGGCATGTCCTTGTAGAAACGGTAGTCTTCGTCGATGTAGGCGGCGTAGTCTCTGAATCGGGTTACGCTCTGCTTACTGTCGTCCTTGGCGATGCGTTCCAGTAGTTTCTCCATCGTCTTTGTGCTGACGAGGAGTTGCTTTTTATTGTCGTTGTGTACGATTGTAATCTTCATGATGTTTTTTTTGAAAGCTTGTTGGAAAATGAAAGTATAGTGCCCAAAAGTGGGCTTCCAGTTTGGGCACTTGTTGCCCACTGTGTTGGCAGTGTGTGCCCGAGGCTTGTTCAGTCGATGCCCAAGGCTTGTTCAGTCGATGCCCGTCCGTCGGTCCGTAAGGGAACATGTGGTGGGCACGGAGAAACCATGGGTGGCAGGATTCTTCATCATATACTCGTGAAGTCGATTTCCTCGGCGAAGTATTCGAAATCCACATCCTTGTAACCGAAGCGAGCGAAGAGTTGCTTGATGTGTTCCTGCTGTTCGGGCACGAGTTTCTGTTGTCCCAGTTTATATCGGTAGTACTGTCCCTTGCTGCCGAGGTAGCTTCTCATCTCGGAGCGGAGCAGGGGAGCGTCCTTCACCTTCACCTCGGCAAAGAGCTTGTCGAATCCCCAGGCCATTTTCACGATACGCAGTGGGGCGAAGAACTCGCATTTTCCGTCTTTCAAGGCATTGGGGAAGATGGCATGGCCTCGCTTGGTGTTGTCGTCCTTGTAGAGCGAGGCGAGATAGTGGATACAGTTGTTTTTCATCGGACAAAGTTCGGTGAAGCAGTAGGTGATGATGCCTGGCACCTCGCCAGACTCAAAAGCTTTTCTCAGCAGTTCTTTTTCGTCCATGTGTTATTGGGTATTAAGTTAATAATTGATTATTTTAATAACGTGGAAAATGTCAAAATATTGCCTCGAAAATGATATTTTTTCGCCAAAAATGAGACTTTTATGATACTTCTATGATACTTCTCGGCATATTTCACGAAAAGTCTCATTGCCGGCAACTGCTAATATATCAATTAGATATAACGGTGTTGAACATCAAAAATGATACTTTGATACATTTTTATAAAAAATAAACTATACGTACGTGTGAGCACGAACCATAATTAATTAAGCTGTCCTCATCTACTGGTAATTGTTTTATGTTCCTTAGTCGTATACATCTAAATTTCGACATAATCATCTCTTTTCGACAGAGGAAGTTCTTCAAGGATGACAACATACTCTCCATTTACCAAATAATAATCTATTCGGTCATCCAATATCTTGTCGGCACGGCAGCGACGGCTTTTTAGCATATCGCCCTTTTCTATATCCTCCTTGGAGATGCTTCTATCAGGACCAGGACAATTGAGTATAGAGATTCCGCTTTGCTCAATGGTAATTAATCACGAAGAAGCACCAGAGAAAATATCGGTTGGATTTTCGGTCGGAACATCGTCAAACGGTCGGATTTTCGGTCGGATTGTGGGATTTTCGGTCGGATTATGATTAAACCGACCGATTGTAGTCATTCAATATCCACCTCAGCCCTATTCTGTCTATCTGTTTTTCTTCATTTAATTCTACCAATAGTCTGCCTACATAGCGAAGCTTTTGTTCTTCCGTCTTGTTGGCAGGAAGCACATCCTTCAGATATTCGTATATGCTATCTCGCTTGGCCCCTTCGTCACCTGCATTTTGTAAAAATTGCAGTATCATCTGGCGTAATTTCTCCTTATCCAATCCTTTTGTTTTTGTGTAAGAAGGCAGTTGGTGAGTGTTCTTGGCGATGCTAAGAGAAATACTGTAATAGGGAGCATCACCTTCAATAAGTCCACGTTTGAGCAAGTCTTGCGCAATATCCTCATGAATGGTTCTGCCTTTTTGTACTGCGTCAAGCGAGATGCAATCCCATAGTGAGAGAGTGTCGTTTGTCTTCAACAGATCAGTGTATCGCTTGTTAATTTCATTGCCGTAAATGCGGACAACTACTTTCTTCTTTATCTGGTCAATCTCATAGTCTGGCATAGGGAAATGTCTGCGCCATTGCTCATTGAACATTTTCTTGATACCACGGCTTACAGTATCAATCATGTTGAAATCTACCATAGTCCTACACAGACATTCGTTGCGGTTTTGCAAAAATACAATATTTATTTGAAATCGGAGTCATTTTGACGAAATAGTTTTGTCTTATTCCCGTTTTTCTTTTGTATGTTGTGCCATCTTGCGGCAGATGGATGCTTTTACTTCATCACGACAGCAAGGATACCTTTTCTGTATTTCTTCAATGTAACTGGTTTGAAGTTTGAGGATTGGGTAATCATCATCGTTGGTTCTTCACTTGTGCTTTGGGTTCGTGAAATTTGGAGTTTGCTAAAGAAAATCTAAAATAAAATAGAAGGAGTTGCGTTATTCTTTAAGATAGAAGGCGCAACTCTTTTTTATCAATTTCTAAAATTTATAAAGATATGTCTAAGTTTAAAATACCAGGAGTTTCATTCTCCTTAAATCGGGCTTTAGGTATCACGCAAGCTAAACAGAAGTTTGCTCGTGAGACTGGTATTCCAACCTCAAAGGCTGGATTGGAAAGAAAAATTGGTAAGATGGTTCTGAAGGCATTGTTTGGAAAATAATCATGGTGTTACTAAAGAATTTCTCGGATTTATGGAGTGCACTTCTTCGTAAAATGGGAAAGCACAAGACTAAAAGGGCAGAGTTGCCCTTTCCTACAACTGGTATCATTGGAGCAATTGCTGGTGATTGCTTGGGGGCTGCGTATGAATTTCATCCAGTAAAGCATAGGGACTTCGATATATACAAAGAGCCTCGTTTTACGGATGATACGGTTATGACCTTGGCTGTTGCAAAATGGCTGACGATAGATCCTGAACATACTCATGAGAAGCTCGTGGAGTGTATGAAAGAATTGGGACGGAAGTATATGTTTGTTGGCTATGGGAAGAAGTTCTTGCGGTGGATTATTAGTAGGAAAACGGAACCGTATAACAGCTATGGCAATGGTTCTGCCATGCGAGTAAGTCCATGTGGCTTTTATGCCAAGACATTGGATGAGGCTTTACAGCTTGCTAAAATTTCTGCAGAGGTGACTCATAACCATCCTGAAGGGATAAAGGGGGCGCAGGCTA
>OLFV01002854.1_pt1 | contig 11950 bp, 10 predicted proteins | sample 1605551 | NCBI WGS metagenome assembly OLFV01 (sample SAMEA3888922, study PRJEB22519) | human gut metagenome | biome: human gut; feature: human-associated habitat; material: faeces | place: Denmark | collected 2011
ATCATTGAACCTAAGGAAGTATATTATTGAACCCAATAAAGAACATTATACTATTCACGAGTCCCTTATCTGGTAGCAAACAATCAGTATTCTTATAAAAAACAGGCTTTTCTGTTAAATCTTTCTAAAAAGCAATCTTTATTTCCCCAACATTTTGTTCATATCAAAGATAATTTGTAATTTTGCACCCCGAATGCTCATGGATTGGGCAAATGTTACAGAAAAGTTTAGTTCGAAGGGGCTCAAAGAAGATCCGGCACAATGCAGGACGCCTCCCGAAGAAACCCGTTTATATAATTAATTTAATGTACGCAATTGTAGAAATTAACGGTCAGCAGTTCAAGGCTGAGGAGGGCAAGAAGCTCTTCGTACATCACATCAAGGATGTTGAGGCAGGTCAGACTGTTGAGTTCGACAAGGTTTTGCTCGTTGACAAAGACGGCTCAATCACTGTCGGTGCACCAGCTGTAGAGGGTGCAAAAGTAGTAGTAGAAGTAGTGAACCCACTCGTAAAGGGTGACAAGGTCATCGTCTTCAAGATGAAGCGCCGCAAGGACTATCGCAAGAAGAACGGTCATCGTGCTCAGTTCACTGAAGTATCAATCAAATCTGTAATCGCTTAAAATTAGGAGGAATTAGAAAATGGCACATAAGAAAGGTGTTGGTAGTTCTAAGAACGGCCGTGAATCAGCTTCACAAAGATTAGGCGTTAAGATCTGGGGTGGTCAGAGCATCATCGCAGGTAACATCATCGTTCGCCAGCGTGGTAACAAGCACTTCCCAGGTGAGAATGTAGCTCAGGGTAAGGATGATACATTGTATGCTTTGGCAGATGGTATCGTTTACTTCCACAAGGGCCGCAAGGACAAGAGTACAGTTTCTGTTCTCTCTCCAGAGGTTTACGCTGAGAAGACCAAAAAAGCTGACGCTTAATTTTTAAAGTTTTAGAAAAAACTATTCCAAACAAACAACATAGAAGCCTGCTCATACCTAGAGCAGGCTTTCTTCGTTTATATAAGTTTTTAGGCAAGAATTAAACCACACCCCCTTTCTCTAAGCTCCTTAACCCTGTAAAACCACAAAAAAAACTTTAATTCTACCCTTCCCTGTAAAAAAGTCAGCAATTTTTTACGCTATCACAAATATTTTTTGTACTTTTGCCTACAAATAGTAAATTATTTAATTAAAAGACATTTTATGCTTACACTTAAACTTATCAGTGAGGAAACTGAACGTGTAGTTAAGGGTCTCGAAAAGAAGCATTTTCCAAATGCTCGTGAGGCCGTAGAGAAAGTTTTGGAGTACGACAAGATTCGTCGTGAAGCTCAGCAGAAGTTGGATAACAACAAGCAGCAGGCTAACCAGTTTGCTAAGCAGATTGGTGCCCTTATGAAGGAAGGTAAGAAAGAGGAAGCTGAGAGCGCAAAGGCTCAGGTAGCTATGCTCAAGGCAGACGCTAAGGCTCTTGAAGAGATCATGGAGAAAGCACAGAACGATATGACCAACCAGTTGCTCGAAATTCCTAACATCCCTTGCGAGCAGGTTCCTGAAGGTAAGGACGCAGCCGACAACGTTGTTGTGAAAGAAGGCGGCGAAAAGCCAAACCTCGGCGAGGATGCTCTCTGCCATTGGGATCTCTTGAAGAAGTATAATCTTGTAGACTTCGACCTCGGCGTTAAGATTACTGGCGCAGGTTTCCCTGTATATATCGGCAAGATGGCTCGTTTCCAGCGTGCGCTTGAGGCATTCTTCCTCGATGAGGCTCGCAAGAGCGGATATCTGGAGATTCAGCCTCCTTACGTAGTAAACGAGGACTCTGGTCGTGGTACCGGTCAGTTGCCAGACAAGGAAGGTCAGATGTATCATGCTAATCTGGATAATCTCTTCCTTATCCCTACTGCTGAGGTTCCTGTAACCAACATCTTCCGCGATGTCATTCTCGATGAGAAAGATCTCCCTATCAAGCGTTGTGCTTACTCAGCTTGTTTCCGTCGTGAAGCAGGTAGCTATGGTAAGGACGTTCGCGGTTTGAACCGCCTGCACCAGTTCGACAAGGTAGAGATTGTTCGCATCGATAAGCCAGGTCACTCTTACGAGAGTTTGAACGAGATGCTCGACCATGTTGAAGGTCTTTTGAAGAAGTTGGAATTACCATACCATATCCTCCGTCTCTGCGGTGGTGATATGAGCTTCACCTCTTCTATCTGCTACGACTTCGAGACATGGAGTGCTGCACAGGGTCGCTGGTTGGAAGTTTCATCAGTATCTAACTTCGAGAGCTATCAGGCTAACCGTCTCCACTGCCGCTATCGCCATACAGATGACAAGAAGATTGAACTTTGCCACACATTGAATGGTTCAGCACTTGCCTTGCCACGTATCGTAGCAACCATCTTGGAGAACAATCAGACCCCAGAAGGAATCCGCGTACCTAAGGTATTGGTTCCATACTGTGGTTTCGAGATGCTTGATGACAAAAATTTCGATTAATTTGAAATATCGGTAAGACTTTCTGTTTTCCCGATTATACAAAACATTCGAAAAACAAAAATAACATATATTGTACGAGGATAACTTCGACTGCCACAAAGGTAGCCGATGTTATCCTTTTGCATTTTTATGTACCATGAAGCAAACTCTAAACAGCTAACCAGAAATATTAATATATCAGCATTAAGAAATTTAATAGCCCATGAACAAGATTATCAAGAAAGTACAATACTCAGAGAAAGTATTCCGCTTCGATGTAGAAGCACCGCTTATAGCCAAGAGCCGAAAGGCAGGTAACTTTGTTATCATCCGTGTAGACAACAACAGCGAGCGCATGCCACTGACCATCGCAGATGCTGACATTGAGAAAGGAACCATCACACTGGTTGTGCAGAAGGTAGGTCTTTCATCTACCAAACTCTGTGCATTGAATGAAGGCGATGAGATTCACGATGTGGTGGGACCACTTGGAAATCCTACACATATCGAGAACTTCGGAACAGTCATTTGTGCCGGAGGTGGTGTAGGCGTAGCTCCTATGCTCCCTATCATCAAGGCACTGAAAGCCGCAGGAAACAGAGTCCTTTCCGTAATTGCGGGTAGGAACAAAGACCTCGTGATTATGGAAGATGAAGTGCGTGCATCTAGCGATGAGCTCATCATCATGACCGATGACGGAAGTTACGGCGAGAAGGGTGTTGTAACCGTAGGAATCGAGAAGTTTATCAATCAGGAGCATATCGATAAGGTTTTCGCCATCGGTCCTCCTATCATGATGAAGTTCTGCTGTCTCCTGACCCAGAAATATAATCTTTCCACAGACGTTTCGCTCAATACCATCATGGTGGATGGAACCGGTATGTGCGGTGCCTGCCGCCTGACCATCGGTGGCAAGACCAAGTTTGTCTGTATCGACGGTCCTGAGTTTGACGGCGCCCAGGTAGATTGGGACGAGATGTTCAAGCGCATGGGCACTTTCAAGGATGTTGAACGCGAAGAGATGGAACACTTCGAAGAGCACCTTGCAACTGTAGACGCAGGAAAGAAGAAAGAAACTACGGATGTAATCATGGACGTAGAACCTACAGATGCGAGCATCGAAGAGTTGACAGACCGTAACGCTGAGTGGCGCAAGGAGTTACGCGCTTCGATGAAAGCAAAAGAACGTACAGCTATAGAGCGCGTAAAGATGCCAGAACTTGACCCTCTTTATCGTGCCACAACCCGTACGGAAGAGGTAAATATCGGTTTAACCAAGGAAATGGCTTTGACCGAAGCCAAGCGCTGTCTCGACTGTCCTAAGCCTACCTGTATGGAAGGTTGTCCGGTAAGCATCAACATTCCTTCCTTCATCAAGAATATTGAGCGAGGCCAGTTCCTTGCCGCAGCCAAGGTTTTAAAGAACACCTCTGCCCTACCAGCCGTTTGCGGACGAGTTTGCCCACAGGAAAAGCAATGTGAAAGCAAGTGTGTACATCTCAAGATGAACGAGCCTGCTGTAGCTATCGGATACCTGGAGCGTTTTGCTGCCGATTACGAACGCCAGAGTGGAAACATCTCTGTACCAAAGTGCGATGAACCTAATGGCATCAAGATAGGCGTAGTTGGTTCAGGACCTTCCGGATTGAGTTTTGCAGGCGATATGGCTAAGAAGGGATTCGACGTTACTGTTTTCGAAGCGCTTCACGAGATTGGCGGTGTATTGAAATATGGTATTCCTGAATTCCGTTTACCTAATGCTATCGTAGATGTAGAGATTGAGAATCTTCAGAAGATGGGCGTAAAGTTTATTACAGACTGCATCGTAGGCAAGACCATTTCCGTAAAAGATCTGGAAGAACAAGGATTCAAGGGAATCTTTGTCGGTTCAGGTGCGGGTCTGCCAAACTTCATGAATATTCCTGGAGAGAATGCCTTGAACATCATGTCTTCTAACGAATATCTTACCCGTGTAAACCTGATGGATGCAGCCAATCCTCATAGCGACACCCCTATCAACTTGGGTAAGAAGGTGGTTGTTGTAGGCGGCGGAAATACAGCTATGGACAGTTGCCGTACTGCAAAACGACTCGGAGCAGACGTAACCTTGGTATATCGCCGTTCGGAGGCAGAAATGCCTGCCCGACTCGAAGAGGTGAAGCATGCCAAGGAAGAAGGAATCAATTTCTTTACATTACACAATCCTAAAGAATATGAGGCAGACGATAAGGGCGCAGTAAAGGCTGTAGTTCTCGATGTGATGAAGCTTGGCGAACCTGATGCCAGCGGCCGTCGTCGTCCAGAAGCTACAGGCGAGACCATCACGCTGGAGTGCGACCAGGTAATTGTTGCCGTAGGAGTAAGTCCTAATCCACTCGTTCCACAGAGTATCGAAGGCTTGGAACTCGGCAGGAAGAACACCATTGCCGTAAACGACCAGATGCAGAGTTCCATCGAAGAAATCTATGCTGGCGGCGATATCGTACGAGGAGGAGCCACAGTAATCCTTGCCATGGGAGACGGCAGAAAGGCCGCTCTCAATATGAGCGAAAAATTATTGAATAAGAAATAAGAAAACGGGAAACAATAAAGGGCAGCCATGCATCACGCAGACTGCCCTTTCCTTTTCTCGTATGTAATGTTATAAAATGAAATGTAGTTCGTACATATATTTATTAATAATTGGACTCAAACACTATTTCAGATTAATACGAAGTCCGAACTGGAGATTAAAATTCCACTTCTTATCTTTAAACGTATTTTCTATTTCGCTGCCATTATCAAAATAATATTTTGCACCTGGCTCAATATAGAAGCCCACTTGGGGTGTAACATCATACTGTGCACCAAGCGAAGCCTTACCCGAGAACTGAACGCCATCACGTTTCACGTCCTCTTTATGACCAGAAACCTTTGTATCATTCTTTACGTTGAAATCGGCTTCTCCACCCGCCATTACGTACGCATGAAAACCTCCCGTGCTCCAAACCTCATAGTTTAAACCAAGTGGAACACCCACATAATGCAAAACCTGATGTGTATCAAATTCTGAAACACCATAAGATTTGAAATCAGAAGCAACACGCGTATAAACGACACCGGTACTCAAAGACAAACGAGGCGCAAGTCCGATACCAACCTGAGCACCTATAGCCAAAGGAGCATGATGTTTCGCTTCAACATATTTCGGTATTGCATATCTTAAAGGAGAAGCAGCAGCCAGGAAAACACCATGATCAGCAAAGCCGCCACCAGCAAGAGGATCTGAAGACGCATACATGCCGTTTGACATTCCATCACCGCCAGAGCCCAGACTTACATTCTCTGCATACAGGTTCATGGTCCAGTTCTGTTCATACTTGTCCTTATAACTGCGTTCAAAATGACCATTCTGCGCCCTGCCTGCATAAAGTTTCTGCCCACCATCTGCTTCCAACGGCTTGGTTGCATGATTAGAAGAAACGGCCATTTGTCTTTCAGAATCCTCATTTTGCTTTTGCAAAACAGATAATTCCCGACCATTTACCTCTGCATTAACAGACTGTTCTGGCATTTCCACCTCTGCTGCAAGCATTACTTCATTATCATCAGCAACAGTCCTCTCCTGAAAAGAGACAGAAGATTTACTATGGTTCAATTGACGCCCCGATGAATGGCGATTCACCTGATGTGCAGATGCATTGTTTTCTGCAAGCAAGATAGCATTTTTACTTCCTGCCGATTGTGCTTCTGCACGGACAGCAGAAGAAGTCCTGCTTGAACCTGATGCTGTAGAGAAAGAACTCTGAACAGCTAAGTTAGCCTGTCCCGGTTCATCATCATGCAGATAAACATAACTGCCTCCTACTCCCAATAAAGCAATAGCTGCAGCTACTGACCATCTTTTCAAGACAACATAACGAGTCTGTGGTCTCTTCTTTACATCAGTTTCCTCATCACCAACCTTTTTAGACTGAGCAAGCGATTGTTCTATCTCAGCCCACATGTCGTGGCTGACAGGCTCTTGGTAGTCTGCCAACTGATCTCGAAGTTTATTTGTCCAATCGTTACTCATTACTTTTCTCGTTTATATGATTCAACTCTTTATTATCACTACAATCTGCCTGGCTCAGATAATCTTTCACCTTTTTGCCCAACAGCTTTTTCGCCCGCAAATATTGTGAAGCAGAACTGCTTTCTTTGATGCCTAACAGCTGTGCAATTTCTTTATGGCTTTTCTGTTCAAAAACAAACATGTTAAGAACCAGTCTGTACCCATCAGGCAATTCTCCTATCATTCTTGTCAGTTCTGCAGGCGGAACTCTTTCTACTTCAGGCTCTTCATCCTCAATATCATCGGGAACTTCGTCCACGATAGTGAAGCGCTTTTGCTGCCTTACAAAGTTGACAGCTTCATTTGTCACTATCCGCAAGAGCCAAGCCTGAAGAGCGCCCTCACCCCGATATTCAAACTTTGAAATGCCGGAAAAGACTTTTATAAAACTATCTTGCACTACATCTTCAGCATCATCGCGCATAGGGACATACCTCAGCGCTACGGCCATGGCATACCCTACATAGCGTTCGTACAATCTGTGCATGGCTGCCCGACTGCCGCTATTGATGTCGTCTAAGAGTTTCTTTTCCGATTCCAATTTCAAATCCTTTTTAAAGATTAAACGATATAAAGAGAAAACCTTGCATCAAAAATGAACTTTTTTTTGATGCAAGGCACTTTTTTTTATATTTCTACATTATTCTATAGAGAACACTTTACCTTCCTGAGTAAGATAACTTTCCGTAAACACCTCTTTAGCTTCATTCAACAATACCTCTTCATTATTATATCTTGCACTATAATGTCCCAGAAGAAGTTTGCCTACACCCGCATTTCTGGCTATAGTTGCAGCCTGTCGGGCCGTACTGTGATAATAGAGTTTAGCCCTGTCCTCATTCTCTGAAGTATAGGTACTCTCATGATAAAGCACCGTAACCCCCTTTACCTTTTCTGCCAACCCCGGAACAAACCGGGTATCACTGCAATAAGCATAACTGCGGGGAGTAGCGGCAGGCATTACCAATCTGGCATTAGGTATTACATCCCCCTCCTTCGTTGTCCAGTCAGCTCCATTCTTGATGTTATTAATCTGGCTTACAGGAATCTCGTAATAATCTATCATATCACGACGGATATGAGGCAATGTCGGTTTCTCTCTGAAGATGTAACCACAACAAGGCACACGATGCTGCAGAGGAACGGTTTCTACGGTTACAGAATGATCTTCATATACTACTTGCGACTTCTCGGTATCTACAGGAACAAATTCGATTTGATATTCCATTCCCTGCATGAAGAAATCAATCTGACGCTTAAATAAATCTCCGTAACTTTCTGGCGCATACACCTTTAACTTAGCCGTTCTGCCCAGCATGCCTAAGGTAGAAAGAAGTCCCAGCAAGCCAAAGCAATGGTCACCATGAAGATGCGAAACAAAGATAGCATTTATCTTAGCAAAGTGAACATGAGTGCGACGGAACTGCATCTGGGCACCCTCTCCACAATCCATCATAAAGCATTTGCCACGCATCTCAATAATCTGGGCCGAGGCACTATGCTGAAGGGTGGGCAAAGCACTGCCACACCCCAATATATGTACTTTAAATGGTTCCAAAACTAAATCATAAATTACAGGTTCAACATGATGACCTTACTCTTGGCGCTTGAAAACAAAGATACCCTGAGTATTCTCCAACATAAGACTGTCAGAACCCAATTTGTCAATAGCGAAAGTATCCTTATTCAGCAAAAGTTTACCATTGAGTATCTTCCAGCTAGTCCAAGGATTAGTTTCAGCCTTCACATTGTTCTTCACCTCTCCACCTTCCAAGATATCAAAATTCTTATCCAGAGAAGTCCATTTACCCAAGAGGGATGTCAGGTTGATAATCTTCTGGGCCATCATCTCTCCATCCTCTGCCTTATAACCGATAAGAGCAATACGGTCGCCAGCCAGCAATCCTCCCTGAACAACATCAGGATTCTCATCGTCAATAAACACCGAAAGGGTGTCACCATCATCAGAAATCAGCTCCAGGCTATGCATAGAGGTTCCCTCACCGCATACACCATAGATGGTAGAATCGTTCATTGCATCCTCTACCTCTACCGAATCTGCTGCACTGATAACAGGAACATTATTTTTGTTCTTACAACTGTTGGCAGCGAAAAGCGCCACCAAAGCTATTGTTACATAAACTAATTTCTTCATAACACTTTAGTTTTTATTATTATATTAATGAGTCGATAAGATTATCTGATTCACCGTTATTTATCATCCTTTTTCTCCTGAAGTTTTGCTTCATCCCATAGTTTATCCATTTCTTCTAAGCTCATATCTTTCAAGTTTTTACCTTGCTTTAAGCTATGATCTTCTACGTAGTTGAAACGGCGGATAAACTTCTGGTTGGTTTTCTCCAGCGCATTATCCGGATTGAGTTTATAGAGACGTGCTGCATTGATTACTGAGAAGATGAAATCGCCCAATTCCCGGGTAGAATTCTCTTTGTCGCCTTTAGCCAGTTCCACCTTGAGTTCTTCCAGTTCCTCCTGCACTTTGTCCCACACATCTTCTTTTTCTTTCCAGTCGAAGCCTACATTTCTAGCCTTATCCTGAATGCGATAAGCCTTGATAAGAGACGGAAGAGAATTAGGGACACCGCTCAACACCCGCTCATTACCATCCTTCTCCTGCTGCTTGATCTGTTCCCAGGTTTTCTCAACAGAAGTAGCAGTTTTCGGCTTGCTGGCGCCAAGAGCCAAGGTTTCTTCCGAACTGGCAATTCCAGCCTTCCCGGTTTCTGCTTTTTCAGACTCTCTATATACCACCTGTCCCTCATCGTTGATATACATATCAGGATTCGAAACCGTCCAATTTCCTTCCTCCTTCCAGTTGATGAAAGGATGGCGGAACATCAATTTATCTGCCTCCTGATTGCAAACATCACAGATATCGAACTCACCGTCTTCTCTGCCGATGATGCTATAGAACATCACGTGCTCCAACACATCGCCCAACTCCTTCTTGATATCCTTGTAATCGCGCTTCATCAAGGCGTCACAAAGCTCGAAAGTCTCCTCGATCGTATTCGGACGAAGACTCTCGAATGTCTGCTTTTTATCCCATGGACACTGCAGGCGCAAACGGTCCTGCACATCCAGCAAGCGGCTGAACGCCGCCAGTTTTTCTTCTTTCGTATGTCCTTTTCCTGTATTACTAACCATCGTTTTGTGCAAAAATTAATAATTTTGATGCAAAGATAGTATTTTTCGCCCAAAAATTAGTATCTTTGCACCGTTTTTTAAAGAAAAAGAAAGAAAAAGAATAAAAATTAGATATAAACAATGGAATTAGCAAGTAAATACGATCCACAAGCAGTGGAAAGTAAATGGTATCAGTACTGGCTCGACAACAAGCTTTTCAGCTCTAAGCCAGATGGTCGTGAACCTTATACAGTGGTTATCCCTCCACCAAACGTAACGGGTGTGCTCCACATGGGACACATGCTCAACAACACTATCCAGGATATTCTCGTTCGCCGTGCTCGCATGGAGGGCAAGAACGCATGTTGGGTACCAGGTACCGACCATGCCAGTATCGCTACCGAGGCAAAGGTTGTAAACCGCCTCGCTCAGCAGGGCATCAAGAAGACCGACCTTACCCGCGAGGAGTTCCTCAAGCATGCTTGGGACTGGACTCACGAGCATGGTGGCATCATCCTCAAACAGCTCCGCAAACTCGGTGCCAGCTGCGATTGGGACCGCACAGCATTCACCATGGACGAGACCCGCTCTCGTGCCGTAATCCACGTATTCTGCGACCTTTACAAGAAGGGGCTCATCTATCGTGGCGTGCGCATGGTTAACTGGGACCCTAAGGCTCAGACTGCGCTCTCTGACGAGGAGGTTATCTACAAGGACGAGCACTCTAAGCTCTACCACTTGAAGTATTACGTAGTTGAGCAGGACTGCCAGCAGGTGGATGAGGAGAACGTGATACACAAGGATGAGAAGGGATACTATGCTGTAGTAGCAACCACCCGTCCTGAGACCATCATGGGCGACTCTGCCATGTGTATCAACCCAGAGGATAAGAAGAATACCTGGTTGAAGGGTAAGCACGTTATCGTGCCTCTCGTAAACCGTGAGATTCCTGTCATCGAGGATACATACGTAGATATCGAGTTCGGTACTGGTTGCTTGAAGGTAACTCCAGCTCACGATATCAACGACCACGCACTCGGTTTGAAGCACGGTTTGGAAACCATCGACATCTTCAACGACAATGGTACTATCAGCGAGGCAGCAGGTCTCTATGTAGGTATGGACCGCATGGACGTGCGCAAGCAGATTTCCATCGACCTTCAGAACGCCGGTCTGATGGAGAAGATTGAGGACTATAATAATAAGGTGGGCTTCTCTGAGCGTACCAATGTGCCTATCGAGCCAAAGCTCTCTACACAGTGGTTCCTCAAGATGCAGCACTTTGCCGACATCGCCCTTCCTCCAGTAATGGACGATGATATCGAGTTCTACCCTAAGAAGTATAAGAACACCTATCGCCACTGGTTGGAGAACATCAAGGACTGGTGTATCAGCCGTCAGCTCTGGTGGGGTCACCGCATCCCAGCCTACTACTTCGACAATGCCGGTAAGAAGGATTTCGTGGTAGCTGAGACAGCAGAGGAGGCTCTGAAACTCGCTCAGGAGAAGAATGCCAACATCAAGGCTGAGGATCTTGAGCAGGAGAGCGACTGCCTCGACACCTGGTTCTCTTCATGGTTGTGGCCTATCTCTCTGTTCGATGGCATCGAGCATCCTGACAATGAGGAGATCAACTACTACTACCCTACTTCCGACCTCGTAACGGGTCCGGATATCATCTTCTTCTGGGTAGCACGTATGATCATGGCTGGCTACGAGTATCGTGGCAAGATGCCATTCAAGCACGTATATTTCACAGGTATCGTTCGCGATAAGCTCGGCCGCAAGATGAGCAAGAGTCTCGGCAACTCACCAGACCCACTGGTTCTGATTGACAAGTTTGGTGCCGACGGTGTTCGTATGGGTATGATGCTCAGCGCTCCTGCAGGCAACGACATCCTCTTCGACGAGAGCCTCTGCGAGCAGGGACGTAACTTCAACAATAAGATCTGGAATGCCTTCCGCCTCGTGAAGGGTTGGGAGACTGCGGATATCGAGCAGCCTAAGAGTGCAGAAATCGCCGTGAAGTGGTTTGATGCCAAGCTCAAGGAGGTAAACGAGGAGATGCAGAAGCAGTTTAAGGACTACCGTATCTCTGAGGCATTGATGACTGTATATAAGCTGTTCTGGGATGAGTTCTCATCCTGGTACCTGGAGATGGTGAAGCCAGCTTACGGCCAGCCTATCGACCAGAAGAGCTACGATGCTACCCTCCGTTTCTTCGATGCCCTCCTGAAGATG
>OLFV01002856.1_pt1 | contig 11944 bp, 10 predicted proteins | sample 1605551 | NCBI WGS metagenome assembly OLFV01 (sample SAMEA3888922, study PRJEB22519) | human gut metagenome | biome: human gut; feature: human-associated habitat; material: faeces | place: Denmark | collected 2011
ACATCAAACATCCTGGCACGCCATACAGGCTTTCAGCCTGGCAGACGGCGCGGCGGATGGCCTTTTCTACGACGTAAGCCGCGATGGTGCCGGTCAGGCTCAATTCAGCCGAAACGCTGCCGACACTGGCTGCATAGAGGGAATCGCCGTCAGCCGTCGTATTGACGGGACGGATGGCGCGGACGATGCCGTTGCTACCCAGGGCGGCGATTTTCTTGAGCTGGGCCTTGTCGAACCGCCCATTGGTGACGACAGCGCCGATAGTCGTATTGGTCGTCGTCCCGACGGCGCGCTGGGAAAAGAGGGTCGGCGTCTGCCCCGCTTCTTCCAGCATGACCCGCCGCGTGTCGGCAAAGCCCTGGCCGTCGCGGCTGCGCATGCCGGCCAGGATCTGCCCCTGTTCGTCGAGGACATCGCCGACGGCGTTGACGGAGACGACGGCACCGACCTGGAGGTCACCGACCTGGACGGCATAAGCGCCGAGGCCGGATTTCATCATATAGTCCGGACCACAGAGCTTGCCGACTGTCGCCCCCGTACCGGCGCCGTAACAGCCTTCACGGAAGTCCCCCGTTTCCGCTGCCTGGCAGGCCGCATAGCCCATGGCCGCATCGGGACGGACGTTGTCGCCGCAGCCCAGGTCATAAATGCACGACTCGACGACGAGGGGCACCTTGCAGATACGCGTATCGAAGCCGATGTGCTGTTCTTCCAGGTACTGCATGACCCCTGTCGAGGCATTGAGGCCAAAGGCGCTGCCGCCGCTGAGCAGGATGGCGTGGATGCCCGACGCAGCCGCCATGGGACTGAGGAGTTCCGATTCCCGGCTGGCCGGGCCGCCGCCGCGGACATCGACGGCGCAGGGCGCGCTATCGGGAAATACCAAGACCGTGCAGCCCGTGCCGCCTTGGCGGTCCTGGGCATTACCCAGGCGGAACCCGTTCGTCCGGGCCATGGCTAACATATCTATTTCTTTCATGATGACACTTCCCTTTATTTCATTTTTTCAAAGTCTTTCCAGAGCATACTCGGCTGGATGCCCGTATTGTTCTGGTATTTACCGTGTTTATAGGTATCGTATTCCCCGTCGATATCGTGGTAGTAAATCTGGCAGATTTCGACATTGGGATAAATGCGGATAGGCTGGACGCAGAAGATTTCCAGCGTCCAGTAGCCGGCAAAGCCGACGTCGCCGAACCCGGCCGTGACGTGGATGAAGACGCCCAGGCGGCCGACAGACGACCGGCCTTCGAGCATGGGGATATAGCCATCGGTACGGGTATATTCGTTGGTCCGCCCCAGGTAGAGCTTGTTGGGCTGCAAGACGTAGCCCGACTTGGGAATATAGATGGTCGAAGCCGGATTGGGCTTGGCCATGTCTAATTCATTATGGTCATAGACCATGAGCTCGTTGTGCAGGGACAGATTATAACTATTGGGATTGACCCGTTCCGGATGGAAGGGTTCAATGATTATTTCCTTACCTAAATGCTTGACAATTTCCTTGCCTGATAAAATCATGAGTGCCACTCACTTTCTCTAGTAAATTCAACTCTTATGATATAGCAAAACCGGCTCGATGTCCACGGCGCGATGGGCCGGTTTTTCTTTCCCTGTCTCAAAGAAGTCTTCTACGTAGAAAGTGACTCTCTCCCCTTCTTGCGGGCGGACGCGGTACAGCGACGACGTGCGGAAATAGTACTGACTGCCCTCACGGTCCTTGAGGAAGCCGGCCTTGCCGCCGGGAAGGATCCGCTCGATACGCCCTTTATGGCAGGTCTGTCCGGCATGTTTCCCGGCCATCCAGAATTGATGCAGGCCGTCCATCAAGTCCCGCCGGTTCGGTTCGGGAAAGGCATAGCTGTCGACTTTGGCAATGAGTTCGGCTTTGACCTTCCAGTGCTGGTCCTGCCGCACGTCCCGGGCCAGGAGATAATGATAATAGGCCATTTTCTCATAGCCGCCCATATTCTCCAGGGCCTGGGCGAACTGGACCAGGAAATTGACTTTGCCCTTAAATTCACCGCCGGCCAGAAAAGCCGCCGCCCCGTAGCGGCGCATAGCCGCACTATCGCCTTCCGCCTGGGACGCAAAGAACAGGCCGCGGTAGAGGATCCAGTGCTGCTTATATTTCAGCAGATTTTCCAGGCGCTGCCGCCCTTCTGCGACCTGGCCCTGGCGCAGCTGGCAGAGGGCGATGCGGTAAGAGAACCAGATGTCATTGTCATGATGGAGCTGAGGGAAATAGTTCAGTGCCTGCTGGCACAACGTAATGCAGTCGTCATACTTTTCTTCCTTGACCAGGATGCGGCTCATGAGGGAGTACCACCGTTCCCGGTCCGACGCGATGACCCGTTCCCGCCCTTTCAAAGTCACGGTCTTTTCCTGGTCAGGCAGCTGGTCCGGGTCGAGGCGGCGCAGATAGGCACCCATGAGATTGGCCTGGCCGGGCTTGTTCTTGAGGACATCGACCATGCGCCATACGGCCAGGGCATACGGACTGTACGCTTCCTGCCGGCTGTACTTCAGGATGGCATCGACAGCGCGGCGAAAATCAGCCGGCGAATGGGTCCGTTCATCGAACTTCTGGATATACAGATAATAGAGGCACCAGCAGTAAATCCCATGCAGGTTGGTAAAATCCGGAAAGGCAATCATGCCGGCCCGGGCGATTTCCCGGCCTTTCCGGTACTGCTTCGTCTTGCGCAGGGCATAGGCATAATAGTAATAATCCCAGCAAGTCCAAGACCCATCGGGAGCGGCCTTGCCGTACATAGCCAGGACCTCGTCATAACGACCGTCGCGGCAGGCCTGGCGGGCAGCAAAAGAATCCATGGAACCACCTCCGTATTTTTTCACAGCATTTCGTATATATATAGGTATTATAACATGCAAAAAAGGAGCTGTCTAAAAAGACAGCTCCTTTTTTGGGGTTTGATGTTTGATGTGCGTTACTAAATTTAACTGCATTGCTTCAAACATCAAACTTCAAACTATTTCCTAGCCACGAATCTTTTTAATCTGTTTTTCCAGCTCCGGCATGACTTCGAAGAGGTCACCTACGATACCGTAGTGGGCGAACTTGAAGATCGGTGCATCCGGGTCTTTGTTGACGGCGATGATGAGGCCCGCATCCTGGATGCCCAGTTTGTGCTGGATAGCACCGGAAATGCCCAGGGCGATGTAAATCTTCGGAGCGATTTTCTTGCCCGTAATGCCGATCTGCCATTCATAAGGCGCCCATTCTTTATCGACGAGGGGTTTGGAAACGCCGAAAGCTGCACCGATGCGCTGGGCAAAGGCCTGGACCGCTTTCATGCCGTCTTCGGTCTGGACACCGCGGCCGGCACCGACGACGATATCAGCCGTCGTGATAGTCAGTTCTTCCGCTTCTTTTTCGACCGGTTCAAAACCCGTTACCGTGACGGACGGAGCGACACCGGTAAAATCGACGCTTTCCTTGACGATTTCGCCAGTCCGGGACGGATCTGCCGGCGTGCCGTGGAAAATCTTGTCGCTGATCGTAGCCAGCTGCGGCCGCGTCGTCGTCTGGATCTTGACGAAGAGCTTGCCCGTATAAGCCGGACGGATCCAGGTCAGCGTGTCATCGTCGCCTTCAAAGCGGACGTCCGTGCAGTCAGCGACCAGGCCGACACCGAGCTGAGCCGACAGGCGGCCGCCGAGGTCGCGGCCATCGGGAGACCCGCCGATGAGGATGACACTGGGTTCATATTTTTCAGCCAAAGCGGCGATGGCTTTGGTGTACAAGACGGAATCATAAGCAGCCAGCGCGCCGTCTTCGACAGCGGCAACGGCATCGGCCCCGTAGGAAATAGCTTCCTGGCTGGCTTTCGCCGTATCAGCACCGGCGACAAAAGCGACGACTTTCTTGCCCTTGGCATCAGCCAGCTGACGGGCTTTGCCCAACAATTCAATGCTCAACGGGCTCAGGGCACCGCCGGCGATTTCGATATATACGCAGATATTCTGTTTCAATTCCATAATTCAGCCCTCCTTACAGCAAGTTCTTGGCAGTCAGATCTTTGACGAGATTAGCCGCAGCGTCTGCCGGCGTAGCCCCTTCAATCATGACGCCGACCGGATTCGGTTCCGGTGCAAACAGTTCCGTGACTTTCGTCGCCGAACCGGATGTCCCGACACTTGCTGCATCGAGGCCCAGGTCTTCCACTTTCCAGACATCAAAGACGGCTTTCTTGGCAGCCATTTTCCCGCGGATCTTCGGAGAACGCGGCGTATTGCTCTTTTCCGTAACCGATACGACAGCCGGTACCTGTGCCTGGACGGTTTCGATGCCGTCGTGGTTCAGGCGCGTCGCCGTGATCGTCGTGCCTTCGACGCTGACCGAGTTGGCATAGGAAATGAGGGCCATGCCCAGGCGCTGAGCGATAGCCGGCGGAATCTGCCCGGTGTCGCCGTCGGTCGAGCGCTTGCCCGTAAAGACCAGATCGGCACCACCCAATTTTTCAATGGCCTTGGCCAAGACCAGGCCCGTTGCCAGCGTATCGGAACCAGCCATGCGTTCGTCCGAGACGAGGACGCCCTTATCGGCACCGACAGCAATGCCGTCACGCATCATTTCCCCGGCCAGGGCGTTGCCCATGGTCAGGAGCGTGACCGTACCGCCAACGGCTTCCTTGACAGCCACAGCCGCTTCAATGGCGTGTTTATCAACGGGGTTGAGCATCGACGGTGCGCCGACACGGACCAAGTTGTTATCTTTTGCGATTTCAATGTCAGAAATCGCAGGAACTTGCTTTACCAAAACTACAATATTCATAAGTAGGCCTCCTTTTTTACGTCTTCTTATGTCACCTATTATACTCCATATTCAATAATTTATCAATGGATAATTGTTTTTATTTACGAATTCTATATCCAATTATTTTTTCTTTATATTTTTCTACACCGTAGCCTGCAAGGTCAAGAAAGTCAGCCATTAACAGCTTTCAAACAAATCGTCCAGCGTATAGAGGATGACATCCGGTCTGGGAGTCACCTCATAGCCGGCACGAGAAAAGAAACCATAACGATAACAATCCATCCCAGTCTGACGGACCTGGCGGATTTCGGTTTCAATCATGGCATCCGTAATGGGCGTCTGCCGGAATTTGGCTTCGTAAAAGATGTAGCCTTTATCATCATGCGTAACGACATCGAATTCCCCATTCTTATGCTCTTTTGGCAAATCGTAAGAATAGGTCCCGATGGCATCGAAGATTTCCGGCAGACGTCCCTGCCGGTTCTGGCGGATCAGAAATTGCCGGCACAGCGATTCAAACCGCTTCGGTACGAAAACCCGTGCGAAATCGTCTGCAATATACCGGTCAAAAAAAACGTCCGGCGCCATGATTTGCCGTTGCGAACTATAAGGAAAGATATACCGATAATAAAAACTGGCCAGATTATCACAAATATGGTAACTGGCTCGTTTTTTATTATGAACATCATTGATAGGCACTTCTTTTTCAACGAGCTCCATGAGAATCAGTCGTTTCAAGATTTCGGACAAAGCCGGACTGCTGGAAATATGAGATTGCGACAAAATATCCTTGTAGCGGTGAAACCCCCTGGCCAAGGCCTCAAAAGCCTCATTAGCATTGATAAATTTCGATAATTCTCCTAACAGATACATCTGCACCTCGTTTTCCAGACGAGCTCCCGGTTCCACCAGCAGAGCCAGGACATTTTCCCGGACACTCCGTGCCGGATCAATCAGACTGTTATAATAAGGTACCCCGCCAAAAACGCTGTACAGACACACTTTGTCTTCCAAGGAAAAGTCTGGGTAGAATTGTGCAGACTCAAAATAATCCATAGGATGGACATGGAGCCCCAAGGTGATACGGCCATATAAAGGATTTTCCTCCAACATGAGCGATTTCATGGTATCTACAAAGGACCCGCAAAGAATCAGCTTCAGCTGCGAACGCTCCCGATATGTGTCAATCAAAGATTGCAGCATACTATCCAACCCGGCGACAGTCTGCCGTAAATAAGGATATTCATCCAAAACAAGGACTTGTTTTTCCTGGCAGGCTCGTTGAAAAAGAAACTCCAGCAGCTTTTCTATTCCCGAAAAAGCAAGGGGCGGATACTGATACACATCGGAAATCAAAGCGGACAGGCTCTGCACATTATTCATTTCCGTCGTCCGCTTACATTGATAATACAGCCCAGTCACTTCAGGCGCCTGTAAAAATTGCTTAATCAGCTCACTCTTACCAATGCGCCGGCGCCCGTAAATCAGTATCACTTCCTGCCTTGGCGAATCATACATTTGCTGCAGCCGCGTCAGTTCCATTTTTCTTCCAATAAACATAGGCCCACTCCTTTACTCAGTTTCATTTTACTCAGAATATTTTGACTAAAAAGTTTCTGAGTAAAATCATACCATGTCCCTCATTGCCAGTCCAGTCAGGCTGTGATACGATGACTAAAAAAGGAGGTCTATCCTATGAAATGTTACATTGTCGACGCTTTTACCAAGGAAATCTTCAAAGGGAACCCAGCTGCCGTCTGTGTCCTGGACCAGTGGCTGCCTGACGAACTGATGCAGCACATTGCCATGGAAAACAGCTTATCCGAAACGGCTTTTACCGTTAAAGAAGGCAATCACTGGCACCTGCGCTGGTTCACGCCGGGCGGTGAAATCGACCTCTGCGGCCATGCGACCCTGGGCACGGCTTATGTCCTCTCCCATTTCTTCGAACCCGACGCCAGCCGCTACGTCTTCCAGACCCTCAGCGGCGAACTAATCGTCACCCGTGACGGCGACCGCTTCTCCATGGATTTCCCAGCCTATGACATGAAGCCCGTCCCAGTTACAAACGCCATGGAAGAAGCCTTGGGCGTCCGCCCTGTCGAAGCCTACCTCGCCCGCGACCTGGTCTGCGTCCTGGCCGACGAAGGAGACGTCATCCACTGCCGGCCTGACATGGCCAAACTCAAACAGCTCGACGGCCTGCTCTGCAACATCACGGCCAAAGGCAGCAAATACGACACGGTCAGCCGGTCCTTTGCGCCGAAACTCGCCGTCCCGGAAGACCCGGTCTGCGGCAGCGGCCATTGCCACATCATCCCCGTCATGGCAGCCAAACTCGACAAAACCGACCTCGTCGCCTACCAGGCCTCGAAACGGGGCGGCGAACTCTATTGCCACATAGAAAAAGGCCGCATCGCCCTGGCTGGCTATGCAGCACTCTATGCAGAATCGGATTTGAAGATTTGAAATACTCCCTATAAAGATAGATGCGGTCCCAGGTCCCTTTTACGGCATCAAATAGATTTTGATGCCAATAAAAAGGCCGTTCCGATGATAAACAGGATAAGCGTTCAATCCACGCACCCGTGAAGGGTGCGACTTCCTCTCCGTGTACTAGATAAAGTATTGCATTGGAAACACGTGGTGTTAGCATATAAATAGGACAAGTCAAACTGAGGTTTTCCATAAAGTGATACAATAAAAGTATATATAGGGGGCCTTAGTATGACGAAGTTCAACAAACAATTCAAAGTGGGTGCTGTTCAATATTACCATGATCATCGTGATTTAGGACTGATTGGGTGTGCCCATAATTTAGGAATTTCCCAACAGACACTGTCCCGATGGCAAAAGCAATTGCGGGATAATGGGGAAATGCCATATCGCGGATCCGGAAACTATGCATCTGATGAAGCCAAGGAAATCGCTCGTTTGAAACGTGAATTACGAGATGCCAAGGATGCCATCAATGTCTTAAAAAAAGCTATCAGCATTCTAGACAAATAATCCCTGCCATTTACCATAGCGTCAAACAGGAAGCCGAAAAAGCCCATCAGGAGAAACGCCATTTTTCGGTATCTGGAGTGCTGGCAGAACTGGGCGTTTCTACATCAGGTTACTATGGATGGAGTCATCACAAATTATCCAAACAAGCTACGCACCGTAAGGAGGTAAAAAAACAGATTCAAACCATTTACGAAGATTCAAAGCATATCTATGGAGCACCCAAAATTACTAAATTGCTTCAACAGAAAGGTGAATGTATTTCCGAAAGGACAGTGGGCCTTTACATGCGGCAAATGGGGATTCGTGCTTGTTGGGTCAAGCATTATACCGTTACGACCCAGAGCCGTTGTTTGGATGCCATATTGGTTAACATTCTGCAAGAACAATTTAATCCGCCAAGACCAGACACAATCTGGTGCAGCGATATTACTTATATTTGGACCACTGAAGGATTTGTGTATCTGGCCAGTATCATGGATTTGTTTTCTCGAAAAATCATTGCCTGGAATTTATCCCGGAAGTTGGATGCATCTAGCATTGTTAGGATGATTCAAATGGCAAAGCAAACCAGGAATCCAGGCCGTCTGGTAGTAATTCACACGGACCGCGGTTGTCAATATCTTTCGCAATCCTATATCAAGGAAACCGCACAGATGCGCCGCAGCTATTCGAAGAAAGGCTATCCATGGGATAATGCCTGCATAGAATCATTCCATGCCTTGATTAAGCGAGAATGGCTGAATCGATTTAAGATTGAAAATTATCAACAAGCCTATATGCTGGTGTTTGAATACATTAACACGTTTTATAATACCGTTCGAATTCACAGTCACTGTAACTATATGTCACCCAATGACTATGAAAAATTATATGCAAACTACAAGAAAAAGGCAGCTTTGATTGCTGGATAACTGATTGATAGAAACCTCAATTTAATTTGTACTCAAACTTGACATATCTTGACATATATAGTATGCTGAATACGATCGTATATATATACATATAGCATTGCAGCTGCACCCCATCTATGGATATCCAACATACAAGAAGGAGTGCTTATTCCTATGCCTAACACAACCCCTGAAAGCGTACAGCCCCAGAAAGTCGGAGGATTCCTCGGCTGGATTGAACGGATCGGCAATAAAATCCCTGATATCACTATGTTGTTTATTGCCGCATTCTTCATCACCTGTATCGTTTCCATGATTTTTTCGTACTTTACGTTCGATTATGTCAATCCGGCGACAGGCAAGCAGATTGCCATCACTAATATGCTCAGCCCTGCGTCACTGGTAACACTCATGACCAAGATGGTCACCAATTACTCTGGTTTTCCGCCCCTCGGCATGGTTATCGTAGCCACTCTTGGCATCGGCATTGCTGACGGGTCCGGCTATATCAACACGGGACTCAAGAAAATCCTGACGGTTACGCCGAAATTCCTGCTCACGCCGATTGTCATCGTCGTCGGTATGCTCAGCCATCTGGCTCCGGATAGCGGCTACATGATTATCATCCCTATTGCCGCCTACCTCTTCTATGCATCGGGCAAACATCCTCTTTCCGGTGTCGCCGCATCCTTTGCCGGTATCGCCGGTGCCTTTGCGGCCAACTACACGCCGTCGGCCATCGACCCCGTCATCCAGGGCTTTACCCAGATGGCCGCCCAGATTATCGATCCGACCTATGAAGTCAATGTTCTCTGCAATTATTTCTATGCCGTCGTCTCTACCTTTGCCGTCATCGGCTCCTGCTGGTGGATTACGGAAAAAATCACAGAACCATGGTGCTGGAAAGCCTGTCCTCTCGACACCAACATCGACGTATCGGAAAGTGCCATGACAGCTATTACCCCCAAAGAAAACCGCGCTTTCTATATTGCTTCCTTTGTCCTCATCGCCATGCTCGCCGGCCTCTTCCTGAGTCTCATTCCAGCCGACTCGATCTGGCGTGATCCTCAGGGGAATCTGGCCAGCTTCAAAGCACCGGTCATGCAGTCTATCGTCGCTATCATCTTTATGCTCTGTGCCGTCACGGGTATCGTATACGGTATCATCAGCGGTAAATTCAGAAGTTCCAAAGATTTCACCCATTCCATGGAAGAAATCACCAAGACGCTGGTACAGCTTATCGTATTCTATTTCTTCGCTGCCCAGTTCATGTATGCTTTCGGCGCTTCCAATCTGGGTGCTCTCATCGCCGTATCCGGTGCAGAATTCCTGAAGTCCCTGGCTCTGCCGCCGCAGATTACGATTTTCGGGGTCATCGTCTTCGTCGCCCTTCTCAATCTGCTCATCACATCGGCATCGGCAAAATGGTCCATTCTGGCGCCGATTTTCGTACCGATGCTCATGTCTGTCGGCATTGCCCCGGAACTGACCCAGGCCGCATTCCGCGTCAGTGACTCCGCCGTCAACGTCTGCACACCGATGTTTGCTTTCTATCCCCTGATCATCATTTATTGCCAGAAATATTACAAAAAAACCGGCGTCGGTACCCTAAGCAGTATGATGCTTCCTTATACCGGTGCCCTGCTCGTAGCCCTGACCATCATGTTGTACCTCTTCTGGTGGTTCAATATTCCTCTCGGCTTCCAGGCAGATTATGTATATCCCCGCCAGATGTTCTAACGGGATATAGTAAAGGAGGAACTATCCTATGAATCCATTACAAGAAGAAATGATGCATCGTTTTTGCCGCTATGTCCGCATTCCGTCCCAAAGCAAGCCCAATGGCGGCACGCAGGTTCCCAGCACGGAATCGCAGTGGGATATGGCCCGTACGCTCATGAAAGAATGTGAAGACATGGGGCTCATCGATCTGTCTCTGTCAGATAAATGCGTCCTTACAGGCCGTCTCCCTGCCCACACTGAACCGGGCTGCGACCGCAAGATTCCTGCCGTCGGCTTCTGCGCCCATCTGGATACAGTCGATGTAGACCTGTCTCCTGTCGTACATCCCCAGCTCGTCGAACATTACGACGGCAGTGACATCGTCCTCAACGCAGATAAAAACATCGTCATGACCGTCAGTGATCATCCGGAACTACGCGACTACGTCGGCCAGGACCTGATCACGACAGATGGCACCAGCGTCCTCGGGGCAGATAACAAAGCCGCCATCACCAACGTCATGACGGCACTGCACACCCTGACCACCCATCCGGGCCTGTATCACGGCGATATCTACGTCGCCTTTGTCCCCGACGAAGAATGTGGTCTCTTCGGCTCGAAGAATATGGACTTTTCCAAATTCCCCGTCGATTTTGCCTACACCATAGACAGCTGTGCCCTCGGGGAAATCGTCTACGAAACATTCAACGCCGGTTCGGCCACAGTTACCATTCACGGTGTCAGCGCCCATCCCATGAGCGCCAAGGGTAATCTGGTCAACCCGACGCTCCTGGCCTGCGATTTCATCAACATGTTCGACCGCAGCGAAACGCCGGAATGCACAGAAGGAAAAGAAGGGTACATCTGGTGCCAGGCCGTAGAATCCAACCAGTCCAAAGCCGTTGTCAGCCTCAATATCCGCGACCACAGCAAAGAAAAATACGAAGAAAAGAAACGGCGTATTGCTGCCAACGTAGAAAAGCTGAAGCAGATGGAACCGCGGGCTGCCATCACCTGCGAAATGGAAGATACCTATGGCAATATTGCCGATGCGATTACCGATGACAATCACAAGGCCATCGACTACATTTTCGATGCATTCAAGGAATTGCAGATTCAGCCCAAACCCATTGCCATGCGCGGTGGTACGGATGGTTCCTTTATCTCCACAAAAGGCATCCTCACGCCAAACTACTTTACAGGCGGCCTGAATTTCCATTCCCGTTATGAATTTCTGCCCCTTCCCAGTCTAGAAAAATCCTATGAAGTCACGATGAAACTCATTGACCTCATTTACAAAGGATAACTGTTATGATAAAAAAACTGCCGCACGAAGCAAATTTGCTTCGTGCGGCAGTTTTCGTATTACTACTATACGACAGGATCCGCAAAATATACATATACACCTTTGAGCCGTACGAGATCGAGACCCATTTCTGTAAAAGCTGCGTGGATTGCCTTTTCAGAAAGTGATACGTTTTTCTTTGCATCACCGGCTTTGACGACGTATTGTGCCCCGTCATCAAGTGGATAAATCCGCAGG